>VFQN01005693.1_pt1 | contig 14974 bp, 15 predicted proteins | sample 3512371 | NCBI WGS metagenome assembly VFQN01 (sample SAMN10412370, study PRJNA504923) | tailings metagenome | isolation source: Replicate 2 from Balatoc abandoned mine | place: Philippines: Itogon, Benguet | collected 2017-08-28
CTACTACTACTACTACTACTACTACTACTACTACTACTACTACTACTACTACTACCACCACCTAGCGTTACTACTTGTTCCCCGTCCCTGCGCTCCGCAGGTCCGGCAGCAGTGCGACCACAACAACCTGCTGGGGGCGGCGCTGCAGCTGGGCCCGCAGCTGCCGTCCGCCGCCTCGCTGGCGCGCTGGGCTGGCGAGCCCGTCAAGGCGCTGCTGCTGCCCACCTCCTGCTTCACCACCAACAAGCGCGGATACCCAGTGCTGCCCAAGGCGCACCAGGACGTGCTGGCGGCCTTCTTCAAGCTGGGCGTGCAGGTGGGTGTATGTGCAAGACGCGTGGAAATGGGTGCAGGTGGGGGCGGGAGGGTGTTGTCGGGGTGCAACCTCAGGCTACAGTTTACACCAGACAAAAAACACAAGCCGAGGCGCCTTGAACGGAACTCGGTCAGGCTACGTACTCCCGGGATAACGGTCCAAGCGGGACCAGCGGGACGTGCATGCGGGGCGGGCGGGAAGGAAAGGGGGCGGCCAAAGCCGCGGAACGGGGTTCTGTTGCACAAGCCCAGGGGCTAGGCTGTCATATGGGTGCCGGCCAGTCACCACTTTAATCCTGCCTTCAAGGGTTGCATTTGCATGGGACATTTAGCCCCAAACGAGGACACGACCAGGGCAACCAGTGCACGAGCTCCATGCTCCACGCCCATGTACCCAACCCGTTCACAGCCAGCTCTCCAGCCCTCCACCTCTCCCAACCACCCGTCCCCCATCCCGCGCCGCAGGTGGTGCTGACGGGCCAGGCGTGCCACACGCCGCCCCCCGCGCCGCCCAAGCCGCAGCCGGCCCCCGCACCCGACTCGGACGGCCTCGGCGGCAGCTTCAGCATCACAGACCCCGGCGAGTCGCACCCGCTGCGGCCGTACTGGGAGTACCTGTGCTTCCTGTTCCGGCGGCTGGAGGTGGTGGGCGAGCAGGAGCGGCAGGAGGCGTCGTACAGGGACTACCTGCAGGTGCCGCTGCAGCCGCTGCAGGTGGGACAGGGGTATGGGGTGGGCTGGGGTGTGATGGGGCAACGGGTTCAGCGATGGGGTGCGAGGGGCTGAGAGCGGGCCCGGGCAAAGAATGGGACGGCTGTCGCTCAAAAGCTGGACGGCACGTTCACAGCGTGTGTGTTATGCGCTGTGTCGCTGCAGGACAACCTCGAGTCCCAAACGTACGAGACGTTTGAGAAGGACACGCAGAAGTACACGCTGTACGAGGAGGCGGTGTACAAGGCGCTGCTGGACCGTACGGCGCCCCAACCGCCAACCGCCTCCGCCTCCTCGGACCGCGACCTGCCGCTCAGCGAGCCCGCCGCGCCGCGCTCCGCCGCCGCCGCCTCCACATCCGGCCGTACCGTCGTACTGATGGTGGTGGGCGCGGGCCGCGGGCCGCTGGTGCGCGCGTCCATGAAGGCGGCGAAGCGAGCGAACGTACGGCTTCGGGTCTACGCAGTGGAGAAGAACCCCAACGCCATCGTGCACATACAGCAGATGCTGCGGACGGAGGGCTGGGAGAAGGCGGTGACGATCGTGTCGGCGGACATGCGCTCGTGGCAGGCTCCCGAGCCGGCCGAGATCCTGGTCTCGGAGCTGTTGGGCTCGTTTGGCGACAACGAGCTGAGCCCCGAGTGCCTGGACGGCGCGCAGCGCTTCCTGGCGCCCGGCGGCGTGTCCATCCCCGTGTCGTACACGTCGTACGTGGCGCCGTGTACGACGCACAAGCTGCACAACGACGTCAAGGCGTACAAGGACCTGGAGCACCTGGAGACGCCGTACGTGGTCCGCCTGCACCGGTGGGTGTACAGTTGCACGCGGTGCTGGAGTAATGGATCATGCGTTAACGCAGAGGACGGGAGTGTTGGCAGAGATAGTCAATTGCAACCGCATGTCACGGCCAAACGAGTCCAGACGCACAGCAGGCTTTGGGAGCCTGCTGTGCGCCTTCCATAACGCTTCCTCCCCTCCTTGCCCGTACGCGCTGGCCTCACCCGTTCCACTACCCCGCCCACCAAACGCCCGCAAGGGGTTGAATGAGCACCAGGTCAGCCGAAAACTGGCTATGGAGCCATTTCTGCCACTTCTCACGCCCCGGCCCCACCCGTCCTACACCCCCAGGCACTACCTGCTGGCGCCCACGCAGCCGCTGTTCACCTTTGTGCACCCCAACCACGACGCGCCCATCGACAACTCCCGCTACGCCTGCGTCACCTTCCCGCGGGAGGCCTCCGCGGGCGGCGCCGTGCTGCACGGCTTCGCAGGCTACTTCGAGTGCGTGCTGTACAAGGACGTGCTGCTGTCAATACACCCGCCCACGCACAGCGACAACATGTTCAGCTGGTTCCCCATCTTCTTCCCGCTGCGCGAGCCCGTGTACGTGGCGGCAGGGCAGGCGGTGAGCATGCAGATGTGGCGGTGCTGCGCGTCGCACAAGGTGTGGTACGAGTGGGCGGTGACGGAGCCGGTGGCCGGGCCAATCCACAACGTCGGGGGGCGGTCGTACTATGTGGGGCTGTGAGAGGGTGCGGGAACGTGGGTCCTGGGTTGGTGGGAGTGGCGATGGGGCATGGCTGAGGCAGGGTGCTTGCGGGCAGCGGGATGGAGCTAGGGTGAGGGTGTAGGGAGGCAACTTGCTGGTGGCTGTGGGTTTGCGGATGTGTGGGTGGTGTAGCAAATATCGGCAGCTGGTCAGGCAGGATGTGCGTGGACTGTATGCGTGTGGACCGGCACTGGGCGCGGTTCTTGGTTGTTAGTGGCTTGCTACTCCAGCAGTTGTTGCTGTGGGCTGGCTCATAGGTGGGAGCGTGGGGCTGTACCCGTCTTGGGTGCCACTCACCTTCATCTCAAGGGCGCAACACAGCATGAAGACACGCTGGCTCTTGCCTCCAGGCAGTGTAGCGCAGATGTGGCTGTTAGCTAAGGGGACATCGGGGGTGCCTAGGCGAAGGGCCGTGAAGGCACGACGAAAGAAGCAGGGCACGATGCTCATCTACCTACGAGTAGGAGGGCCTGTGACCTCCCTGGGCGTACCCGTGCGTTCCGACGGAGAGCATGAGGGCAGCGCTCGTCTGCGGCTGTCAATTCTGGGCTTCTGGTCAATCCTTTTGCCGGGTCCACGTGAGGCACCTGGGCGTAGGTGGAGCTTTACTGCTCGGGCGTGTCAATGCGGTGCAGTGTAGCGTAGGCACTTCCGGGGCCGCTTTTCCACCCAGATAGGATGCCGAGCCTTGTATTACCTGTCTGACCTGACGTCGAGGACTGGACGAGGACACGTGAACGTTCCTCACAAAGGACCGGGGACTCCCCTGGGCATCGGCACTTATGGGTGACCCCTGGGACGATGCCTCTAGCTGTATCAGTGTCTACGTGGTTTATGAATAATCTGGTATCAAGACCCTCAGCCGTATGCGAGAAGCTGGCGCTTCGCGCAGGGATGCCAGGGACCCTCGAAGGTGAGAGTGCCCATCGCCCAAACCGGCGTATACGTGCAACGCGACAGCTGCAGTGTGCCGATGTGCGCGTCCTTGTTACAATTCATCTACAGTGCAGTTGTGATAACTTGTAGTCTGCCTACCGTTTCCGTAGTATTACTATCACATGCGCGCAGACTTTCGCACCGGAGTGACGAAGCGTCTAGGTAACAAGTACCAGGTTTGGACAGAAGCTATCAGCTTACCATGAGCCAGGCAGCGGCCGTCCATCCAGCGCTTTTGCCTGCTGCTGGCCTTACGAGCGGCGAAGCGCACCGAGCTCATGACCGCTGGTCACCTTTAGTGGAGGCCTGCGAGTACAGCGAGCTAATAACAAGTAAAGGACATCAGCAGGTAGCGCTACCGTTGCCACAGCTCACCTCAAACTACACCAACGTCGACATCCCGCTCAGCCAGCCCAACTACGTTCCACGGATGCTCCATGTGGGCCAGCGCTGCGTCAACCCCCTGGAGCCGCGGTACATTCTTCCCGGATCATCAGCTCTCACAGGGTCAACAGGCAGCCCCAAGGGGACGCATTCCCGAGCCGACAGCCCCAAGTTTGCCGCAGGGGGTGCAACAACCAGCCCAGTCCGCAGCTCCAGCGTCAACGCCTCAGCTTCCGGCGAGCGGCTTACCCTCCCAGCCATGCCGCTATCACGCCTAGGCAGTACAGGCAACATGGACGGCAGCGCACTGCCAGGCTCACCCAAACCGCACGGGTGCGGGTCGTTCGGGCACCTACCATCAAACCCGAACCTGAATACGAATGGGGCCGTGGGAGGGCTGCTGCTCTACGGGCCCTCCCACGGCAGCGCAGCACCTGGAGCGGAATCGCCGTCCCGTGGCAACCGCAACCTCGATGTCACTGACATCAACGGGCCGCGGCGCAACGCTGCCAGTCCCATGCGCCGATCAGGAGCGTACGATCCGCTCTACGTGGGAGACATAGTGGTGAGCAGCGGCGCAACATGGGTGCTTAAACTGTGGAGGACAAGTGCCAAAGGCTCACCCTCGCATCCTTGACACGACATGAGCACAGTGGCCTAGTAGGCATGCCCATACACGTCCTCCTCGGTCCACAGCCACGGTTACACCCAGTGCCGAAGTCTACCCTGACGCGTGCCATGCCTTCCATCCCAACCCTGCGCCCTCCAGCCCCCTCGCAACCCGAGCCCCACCCGGCGGCTGACCTCCCTCACCACCTCCGACATCCGCGGCGCAACCGTGCGGCCTCGAACGCGTGACGTGCCGTCTCCCGGCCGTGGCACGCTGGTGGCTGCAGACATCCCGGGGGCCGCACCCGCCAGCCAGGCGCGCGCCTCGCCCTCCAGCTAGGCCCTGGGCCGCTGGCCGGCGCCCGCCGTGCCGCAGCACCAGTTTAGCACGGGGGCACGTGTCACCATGCTCAAGAAGCCGCAGATGTCGGCGGACTGAAGCGTGTACTGACATATAGCGTGTGGGTTGCGGCACTGCCTAGGTACGGTAGACAGGACTGTCCCACGGGTCGACTCCGGAGCTAACGGGCTTGCTGCGTGGAGGACTGGAGGAGGTGGTAGTGGTTGTTACTGCAAGGGGAACGGCACTGAGCTGGGCGCTGGGTGGGATCATTGCGCATGATGGGATTGCTTTCGGGGAGCTGTACAAACGCGTTGGGTCAAATAAATTTGCCAGGAGAGAAGAGAGAGGAAAGGAGGTAGGATGGTCGTGTGGACTCGGAACTGCTGTGGGCAACGCACTGGTGGTAGGGCCTCCTCATGCTGTGTTGTGCATTAGTAAGCGCGTCCCTATGGCAAGCCACAGCTGCGCGACGCGTTCGCAGTGATAGTCGAACTGTTGCGGGGTGCGACAGCGGCCAGCGCGCACGTATGCTCTACTGTGGTAGCCGGGGCCGTCGACCGGTGCTGCTTACGGTGCAGTGAGCCAGTGACCGTCCATGTGCGTGACCGTAGCTATGGCGTGGCGCCGCGTGGCGCTTCACGTTTTATTCATTATGACCTTATGGACAGAGCTTGTGTGAGGAGCTGGGATCGTCTCGTAGCGTCGGTATGCTAGGGTGTCCCGTGGAGGCACGGATGCGGGCGCAAGCAGTAACATCGCCTCAAGGCAGGCATGTGACGTAGGCTTTCGCGAGCAGGGATTGCCGCACTGGAGTGGGCCACAGGCCAACCGAACCTAAATTGTAGGCATCAATCCTGTGATGCCAACCCATTGTGACTGCAGGACGTGCCCAGGCCCAGGACCACAAACCCGTTGCCATAGGGTACGCGGCAAGCCAGCTGGCACCCGCGCCCGAGCAAGGCCACCCAGGGCCATCCCCCGCAACTCGTTACAGTGACAGGTTGTCGTACCTGCGCATGTGAGAGCGCATTACCAGGCCACACTACAAGGCCAGCATGGACCCCACCCACCCCATCAAGGCACACCGTAGGTCCGCCTGTACGGCAACAACAGACGCACCCAACTACGGGCAACCCGTTCGCCCCCCGCAACCTGTGCGCTGACGCAGCAGCACCGCGCAACTTTGTCGCCACATCGGGTCCGGCCCCATCGATGGGCGCCACCGGCCGCAAGCCACCGCTCCCACGGCCCTCTCCCAGGCCGCCAGTGGGTCTCCCTTGTAAAGGCTAACGCATGGACGGACGAATCAGCGGGTGCGAGTACGGAAGCACCCAGCCCAACCTCACCCATATCTACTGCCTCTATGTTTCGCAATCGATGTGCCAGATGGCCACACAGTGTGCAAGCCAACCGGCACACACGCACTCCAAAAGCAGTCTGGGTCACAGGACAACCATGCACCTTCGCAAGCCTCCGACGCCTTCAGGCCTCTCAACCTTACCCCTTACAGTCAAGCCCCCATGCCGCCACCCGCCTGTCAACCATGTCCAGCATCCAAACAAATAACGTCAAATGGTCATCTTGCCAAAGTCCAGCAAACCAGGTCAATCGGTCAACACCCGCACTCATCACTTCGCATACTTGAAGAACCAAGGCCAGCAATGGCGCCACGTCACCCGGCGGGCTGGCCCTGTCCCTGTCCCGCAGCCGGCTCGTGCTTGATCCCTTCCACCACCCCAGTCGGCACACCCCCCGCCGCCCCTCCCCCCGCCACAGCACCCACATCACCGGCCGCCATCCCGCCGCTTTCCGCCCCCAGGCCCCCAACTGCAGCCTGCTGCCCCTGCTGCATGTGCTCCGGATCAGCCTTCAGCTGCTGCAGCAGCCCTTGCTGCTGCGGCGCCCCCGCCACAGCCGCCGCCGCCGCTGCCATCGCCGCCGCCAGGTCCATTCCCGCCATCTCTGGCGACAGCGTCAGCTGCTGCCCCAGCTGCTGCTGCTGCTGTTGCTGCTGCTGCAGCATCGCTTGGTGGAACTGCTGCATCTGCTGCTCCGTCAGCTGCGGCTGCTGCAGCAAGCCCGCGTGCTCCTGCCCCAACACACCTAACCCACCCGGCGCCGCATGCAGCGACGCATCCAGCGGCGCAACCGCCAACGGCGGCGGCGCCCCAGCCGCCGCCCCGTTCATAGCCGCTTGAGCGTTACCGTTGGGCAGCCCCAGCCCGCCAGGGCCGTCGTCGTCTGCCATGAGCGCGGCCAGCATCCCGCCACCCGCCGCCGGGTTGGGCATCCCCGCGTTCCCCGCTGCCGCCGCCGCCTGCAGCACGGGCAGCAGCGCCGCCATCGCATCCGCCGCGCTCGCGGCGCTTGCCGCCGCATCCGCCTGCTGCTGCTGTTGCTGCTGCTGCTGGTGGTGCTGCAGCTGTTGCTGCTGCTGCGCCTGCTGCTCCGCCGTCAGCCCCCCGGCCGCCGCTGGGTCCGCTGGCTCCCCTAGCAGCAGCCCCAGCATGGAGTTGCCTCCCGCGTCGCCGCCAGCGGCCGCTGCCGCCGCCGCGTTGTGCGCCGCCATTGCCGCCGCCAGGTCAGCGGTCATGCTGCCGCCACCGGCTGCTGCCGCCGCCGCCGCCGCCGCCGCTGCGTCGCCCTCCGCTGTCCCCGGCAGCGCCACGCCTCCGTCCAGCGCCACGCCCCACCGCTGCTGCACCTCCCCGCACAGCATGTCCAGCAGCGAGCGCACGGCGGTCGTGTCCGCATCGCGCATGTAGTTGGTGAGCGAGGCGCGGAACTTGGCCAGCTTGGTCAGCGCCGGGCCCTCGGGGTTGCCGTTGTCCTGTGGCGACCGGCGCGGCAGGGTACATCACAGGCTCGCACACGGTACCGTCAGGACCCAAAGCGACAATCATTGAGATCTCCTAGACGCCGAAGTGTTGTAGGAGTGTCGCATGTCAGAGGTCACAGGTCGGACTCCATCGGGGTGTCACAACGCGCATGCCGAGAGGGACTGCACAGTGCACCAGTTGGCGATCCACGGCCCCAAGCCCAACAGCCCCTGCTCACGCACCTGCATGTAGCTGAAGTTGCGCCACACCTCGGCGAAGTCCGTGCGCCCCGGGTCGTCCCGGAACAGGTCCAGCATGGACACCAGCTTGCCCACCACGTGGTTGTCGGGGACCACCTCCACGCCGTGTAGGTTGTAGCTACGCGCGGGGGTAGGGGGGAGGTACGGCGTGGCAAGGGGTGGTCGTCAGGATAAACCAGGCGCACCCATGGGAACAGAAAGTCTCACGCACCACGCGCTACACAGGATTGCAACTCATGGCTTAGCAGGAGGTCAAAGATCCTGCTGTGCGGCGGAAAACGGCCAAGACGCATGCTCTCCTTGCATCCGGTGCGACCCCCATTCCCCCAGGGGCCTCACTTGATGAAGAACGGCGTCATCGCGCCCTTGTGCTGCTGCACCACGAAGGCGGTGATGACGGACAGCGGGTGCGGCATGGCCACGTCATAGGGCCCCACGATGATGCCCAGGAATGGCTCCAGCTTGGTCTGCTCGCACCTGTGGCCCCGCAAGCAGCACGCAGCAGCAGCTTTTGCAGGGGTGCTCAGTCGAGGACACCGTAAGTGCCAGCATGCCCCCCGTTGTCACACTGAGGGCATGCCGCTCACCGACACCCCGATACGTTTGCCCAGGGCGCTCAGCGAACACTGGTCTGGGTTGGGTTCATAGGCAATCGGTAGGGTAATCAGGTCAAAGGGCAGGCTGACATGCTGCTTGGGGAACGACCCCAGGCTCCTGCCCACCTGAAGAGCGCCTGGTAGTTCCGCTGGTTGTCCATGTCCTTCTGGCTGGGGCTGGGCTCGAACACGGGGTGCGAGTGGTACCTGGCGGAAGGACCAGCAACAACATCACAACAGGGCAAGTGGTTAGCACGCCCGACGCCACTGCTGCCCACCCGACCCGTTCCACAACAGCCCACAGCCACTACCCCGCAACGAACGGCTTCGCGCCTCCCTCAGCCCACAGCCCACGGACCCAGCGCGTACAACCCTACACAGCCATTTTCGTGCCCTCCCTGCATGCCCCGGATGGTTCAGGTCCATGAGTCACTCGCGTCCCACTCACCATCCCACACACTTCTGCCCCTTCTGCTCCATGAGGTGCTGCACCTCCACCTGCGCCGCCGGATCCAGCTCCACGCTGGTGGCGGCGTCGCTGCCCTCCGCGCGGCGGCACGCGTACGCCTCAATCACCACCAGCTGCCGCGTGTCGGGGTTCCACGTGCCGCCTAGCAGACCGATCACCTGCGCGATGCGGCGGCAACAGCAGTAGATGAGCGTGCGGCAACTGTTAACATGCAATTACGCACCAGTTCCTGCGCTTCGTACGGCAAGGTGCGGAGCAGCTTGCAGACGTCTCAATGCCCTCAGAGTAGTCCTGCCATCCCCTGCTGCAGGCTATCACACCAACGCTTGGTTGCGTCAACCAACAAAACTGGCACGTGAAGGCCCAGCGAGTGACCCACCTCGTAGCTGCTGAGGTGCGCGTGGAAGTCCATGGCCAGCAGCGCCCAGCTGGACATGTCCACCGTGAACGGCTGCGCCAGCGGCGCCCCGCTGCCCGGCAGCCCCATGAACGCCTGCGGCTTCACCAGCTGCAGGCTCTCGCTGGTGTTGCCCATCTGCGCCCGCTGCCCCGCCAGCTCCCTCCGCGGCCGGTTGCGCGCGTACTCCGTCTGCTGCGGCGGCGGGGGCGCCGGCGGCGGCACCAGCAGCGGCGCCGCCGGCGCCGCCGCCAGGCCGCCCAGCCCCGTCCCCTGCAGCACCCCCGTGCCGTCTGGGCCCGGCAGCGCGCCGGGGGCCTGCAGCCCCGGCAGGCCACCTGGCCCCGTCCCTAGCGCTCCCGGGAGCCCTGCCATGCCCGGAAGAAGGCCGCCCAGCGGCAGGGCGGCGCCGGGGGTGCCAGCAGCGGCAGCAGCGGCGGCTGACGCCGCCGCCAGCGCGTTTGTAAGCCCAGCCAAGCCGCCGGCGTTGGCGCCTGTGAGGCCCGCGAGCTGCGGCGCCCCAAGGCCCGCTGCCCCTAGGCCCCCGAGCGCGTTCGGGTCGGCCCCAGAGAGCATGGCTGTGAAGGAGAAGGGGTTGACGCCCAGGCCTGCCGCTGCGGCGGGGTTCCCCGCCAGGCTAGCAAGCTGTGCCTGAGCCGCCGCCGCCGCCAGCGTCGCCGCCATCTGCGCCTGCAGCTGCGGCGTCAGGCCCGCCAGCCCCGCCGCCTGCACCGCCGCCAGAGCCGCCGCTGCCGCCGCCGCTGGGTCGGTGGGGTCGCCGCCGGGCCCGTCGTCGTCGCCGTCGGAGCTGCCGCCGCCCGCCTTCCGGATGCGCTTGCGGCCGCCGGCGCCACCCCGGTTCTTCTTGCGCTGCAGTGCAATGGCAGCATACGGTACAGTGCTAGCCGTTGGCGAAACGCTCAGACTAGCTGAAACGCAATGAAACACAAAACGGTCTCCTTTTTTGGTGGTAGACCAATTGGCTCATTTTTTTGACGGCCCACGCTGCAAGCCTGCGAGCACTACATGGATCCAGGGCTCAACTCACGTCGTCCAGCCCTGCAGCTGACGATGACCGCGGCGGCGGCGGCGCGGGCGCCATTTCGTTGGGTAGCCGCCCGCCGAACATGATGGGCAGCCGGTCCAGGTCCAGGCCGGAGCGGGCCTGGTTCAGCTCCTCTTGCGTAAGGCCTGTATATGCAACCAAGCAGCATGCAGCAGCTTTTGTGCGTGCCGCACCGTGATTGCCGCTCAAGGCTCAAGTGCCAGCGGTCGTCTCTGGCCCCGTTGGCCCCTGCCCCACGCCACAGGTATACGGCCCAACGCATACCAACATGCCCGCCTGGGCAGCCGCACTCCCCGTCTCCCACCACACTCACGCGACAGCAGCTCCGGCCGAAAGCCGTACGACCGCGCGGCCGCCGAGTAGGGGTCCAGCGGCGACCCGGACAGCGTGTAGCCCAGCCCCGTGCGCGCCACGGCGGGGGGCAGTGGCTTGCCCGCCAGGCACAGCTTGATAAAGTACTTTTGCGCATGGGAGGCGATGGCGCGGTGGTCGCGCGTGCCCACCAGCTCTGCCCCCTTCTTCCAGTCACGGCCAAAGGTCTCCATGGCCCTGATGAACAGCGTCTCCTCCTCTACCGTCCACGCGCGGCCCGCCGCGCGCTGCTTGCCCACGTCGCGACGGCGCCGGCGGCCCGAGCCCGTGCGGCCGTCAGAGTCCCCGTCGTCGCCGTCGGAGGGGCCGGTGCCGTCCGCGACCGGGGCCACGGCGGGGGTTAGCATGCCGGGGAGGAGACCCAGGGTGTGCTCCGGCTTCATCATGGGTAGGGAGCCGGGTGCAGCTAGGGGGGCGGGTGGTGTTGCAGATGCTGTGGGAAGGGAGCGGAGGGTTATTCGGCGGAGTGAGAGAGAGGTCGTGCGGAAAGGGGCGAAGCCGAGGGCGGTATGGTGGCGGTCAACAGGTGGCCCCTTCAGCAAAGCCACTGGAAGTCCTGATGCGCTGGTGCGCATGTGTACATGCAGGTAGAGTGGCGCATACGCGGCATGTAAGACTCTATGGCACGGGGAGATCATACAGAAGTATAACCTCGAAGCGCTGTGCCAGATGAAAGGCTGCAGCTGAGGGGCTCCCCACCGCACTGGCCCTTTGACACGACCCGCCCTCGGCAGGGAGCCTCCAACGCGTTCTTTGCAGCAGCAGCATTTTGACCGGCTCCCATGTGCAACTACAGGTGTCGATATACCAACGCCTTCTTATTGCAGTTCCTTGTTCCGGTCATCGTGCGCACCTTGGCCTCGGCCCCTTCCGCGCCCACGCCCTCCGCCTCGCCCTCCGCCTTTCTTCCGCTTTTTCGCTCCACCTCCGTAGTCTGAGTCATCGCTATCATCTTCAGCAGGTTCCGGGTAGTAATCCCCACCGCCATAGTCCGCACCGGCAAAGGCTTGGGGCAACTGAGCCTGCTGCAGTGCTCGCGCCAGAGCTTCGTCGTTGGTGGTATCCATGGTGTTGTTTTGCAGCAAAAATATATGTTAAAAGGGGCCTTCAGACGCGCCGCAGGACATTCTGACCTATCCTACGATTGTTGTCGGTGTCGCCGGCCCGCCAATGCTGAGGAGGATAGGCCAGCGGAAACCCTCCAGGGGAACGGGTACAATAGTGCAGTGACAGGGTTTGCTTCCCGCGCTGTGCGATGCACCCCATTCCGTTCATGGGCGGCCCATGCCGTGGACTCGCGAGACCAGACAGGATGAGCCCAGGAACCACCTAAGCAGAGGCTCTTCCGGCTCTATGAGCAGCCATGACGCTGGCTGGGGCCCTGCGCGGCTTTGGAGGGCTTTTTCGGACCCCATCATTATGTCCCAGCACCTCTGCCGTTAGAGCGGCCACGTTCGCAGCTGAGTCACTACCTAAATTACAAGATAGAAAACTCTTTTCCACTTCTTCTGAAGAGACTGCCGCTAGCACATCTGGGTCAGACAGGTGCGCGCCAGCGTGGGCTGTCGCTTCCCCTACCAGTCCGCTGTAAGCCACCCTTCCACCCCTCGCACCCACCCCACCCCACCCTGTCCTACATACAGGATAGCGCAACCCCTCGGGAGTAAGGATCTCAGTTCATCATCTGTGGGGCAGTACTATCAACTTGAAACACGTTTGCTGCCAGAAGCCGCGCGCTCCTATGCTGGGGCGTTCTACTCCCCGCGTGACCCGGGGCACGAGCGGAAAGGGGGGTGTAAGGCGCTACAGCAGGAGGTAGAAGCTACGGGAAGCTACAGCGTCATGTATCGCCCCGTCATGCATGCGCTTTGCGAGGCGGTGGCGTCACGAGAACACCCCCGCATCCTGCTTACGGGGCCCGCCGGGTCAGGGAAATCCATTGCGCTGGCCTCCCTAGTGGAGTGGGCCAGACAGCAGGGATGGTGAGTAACCGTACGGACAACACCCGTTTACGCGATATGTATGTATTTTTTACTGTCATTTCAGCGTTTGCAAGGCTGCAAGGCACGGTGAACCCCTCGCCCGTCGCAGCTACTGGACCCACACATGTTGCCGCAAAGCGGCTTGAACCCGCATTCCCAGTAGGTGCTTGCCTCGGGCGACCAACTAGACGCCAATTCCTATCCATCCCACCAACAATCACGCGATGCCCGCACGCACACGGCGCCCCCAGGCTGGCTGTGTACGTGCCCAGCGCCTCGCAGCTGGTGCGCGGGGGGTACTTCTCCCAGCGGCGCAGCAGCGCGGGCTGGGACACGCTCACGTCCGCGCAGCAGCTGCTCAAGGGGCTGGTGGACGCACACGGCCCGCAGCTGGCGCAGCTGGCGGCACCCGGCGGGGCGGGCTCGCTGCAGGACCTGGCCATGCGGGGGTTGGCGGCGGAGGACAATGTGAGGGGCCATGCTCAAACACGCGCAGGCACAGTTCTGGTGCGAGTCCTGGTTACGAAATGATGTGATGAGCGGCCGTGCACTACAGGGGAACACAGTACGTGGAGGAGTTTCAGTTGAACTCAAAAAGGTGACGTGCTCTTGCGCAGGCCCAGCTAGCAGTGGACAGCTGCCTGGCGCTGGTGCGGCAGCTGGTGGCAGCTGCACGGCAGCAGGGCTCCCCCACGCGCGTGCTGCTGGCGGTGGATGACTACAACTCGCTGTACGGCACCACGGAGTACGGCGTGCTGACGTCACGGCCGGACAGGGCGCGGCGGAGGGTGCTGCGCGCGGAGGAGCTGGTGCTGGTGAGCACCAGGGGGAGGGGGAAGGAGGGAGGGGGCAAAGGGTTAGGGGGAAAACGCAGGGCAAGGGGTTGGCGGAGGGGGGCGGGAGGACGGGAGATGATCAACGTGGTCAGCTGCAGGGTGGTAACATGCACAGGGTGGAGTAGGGAGCGCAGGCGGCTGTGCCCATAGGCGAACAGCCAAGCCCTTTGCTTATTGACGGTCAGACGGCCACAAGGCCAAGTGCAGGACTTCCACTGGGAGGCGCTTGGGGGGATGGGCCACGTAGGTCTGGGACAGCGTACTTGGGTTTGGGACAGCAGGCGTGCATGTAGTGACTCCGGCAGGGCATTGCAGGGCAAGAGTGCGCATGAAGGTGCCGCTGATGGGTAATGGCCGTCCACTTGTTCGCTGCATGCCATTCCGCAGGCGCGTGGGCTGCGCGTCATGGAGATGGAGCTGGGAGAGGCGGGGGAGGCAGAGCAGGGAGCCGGGGCGCAGGTTGTGGCGGCGCTTACCGCCAGCCCGGTCCTCACGGCGCCCCGGGAGCTGCAGCCGCAGCTGCCCTACACCGAGGTGCCCGTGCCCGGGTTCTCGCAGGTGGGCAGGCCATCCCGCGTGTCCGAGTGATATAAACTACAATACCTTTGTTGGCCGCCCATTGCCTGATGCCATGCGGCATACGGTATGCTGCATCGGGGGCAGCAACACTGTGTGCAAGAGTGCGTTTTCGGGTGTACGCATTCGCACAGATACCGTGTTGTAGCATGCTGTCCGCACCGCCCTTCCCTTGGCGGCCTGCCCTGCATGCCTTCCAGCAATCGACCGCATGTACCAGACACACCCTTGGGATGCACAGTCTTTGACATGCCTGTGGGCCTTCGCCTGTGTGGGTCCGGCGTCCGGGTACGGTACATGAGTGCCTCCATGTGCGTGGCTGCCGCAGGCGGAGGCTGCTGCGGCCCTGGCGCACTACCACGCGCGGGGCCACGCGGGGCAGCGCGCGACGCCGCGGCAGGTGCAGGTGCTGGCCGCACTGACACGTGGCAACGCGCGGGAGCTGCGGCGCGCGTCCGGGAGCCTCGAGCTGCTGTCGCAAGCTTTGTAGCATGGCGTGGGGATCAATTGTACGGAGTTGTCTGATGGGATGGGATGCGGGCGTAGGGGCTGCAGGCTGGCCAGCTAGGTGTAACACGTGCCGGTACCTGTTGAGGTGCTCAGGCCTTGAGCTGGCCCTGAGCTGCACGGTGCATGGTCTAGGTGGGAGGTCTGCGTGCTAAGGTCTCGTGCGCTAGGAGCAGCTGGTGGGTGAAAGGGCCAAGGGGTGTCGAGTGTGCCGGCGGTAACTGCCGAACCAGTGCCGCCAGTGACA
>VFQN01005694.1_pt1 | contig 14973 bp, 14 predicted proteins | sample 3512371 | NCBI WGS metagenome assembly VFQN01 (sample SAMN10412370, study PRJNA504923) | tailings metagenome | isolation source: Replicate 2 from Balatoc abandoned mine | place: Philippines: Itogon, Benguet | collected 2017-08-28
CGATCTCGGGTTCGGACTTCGTCGAAATGTTCGTCGGCGTCGGCGCCAGCCGCGTCCGCGACATGTTCGAACAGGCCAAGAAGAACGCGCCCTGCATCATCTTCATCGATGAAATCGACGCCGTCGGCCGCCATCGTGGCGCAGGACTGGGCGGCGGCAACGACGAGCGCGAACAGACACTCAACCAGCTGCTGGTCGAGATGGACGGTTTCGAGGCCAATGAGGGCATCATCCTGATCGCAGCCACCAACCGGCCTGACGTGCTGGACCCGGCCCTGTTGCGTCCGGGCCGCTTCGATCGCCAGGTGACCGTGCCTAACCCCGACATCACCGGCCGCGAGAAAATCCTCAAGGTCCATGTCCGCAACGTGCCGCTGGCACCGAATGTCGACCTCAAGGTGGTGGCGCGCGGAACGCCCGGCTTCTCCGGTGCGGATCTGATGAACCTCGTCAACGAGGCTGCGCTCATGGCTGCGCGACGCAATAAGCGTCTGGTCACCATGGCGGAGTTCGAGGACGCCAAGGACAAGATCCTGATGGGCGCCGAACGCCGGTCCTCCGCGATGACGCAGGAGGAGAAGACCAAGACCGCCTATCACGAATCCGGTCACGCGATCGTCGCGCTGAACGTGCCCAAGGCCGACCCGTTGCATAAGGCGACGATCATCCCGCGCGGCCGCGCGCTCGGAATGGTGATGCAGCTTCCTGAAGGCGATCGCTACTCGATCAGCTACACTTGGATGGTCTCGCGGCTGGCGATCATGATGGGCGGTCGCGTCGCAGAGGAACTGAAGTTCGGGAAGGAAAATATCACCTCGGGGGCATCCTCGGACATCCAGCAGGCTACCAAGCTTGCGCGCTCGATGGTCACGCAGTGGGGCTTCTCCGACAAGCTCGGTCGTGTCGCCTATGGCGACAACCAGGAGGAAGTGTTCCTCGGCCATTCGGTGGCGCGCACTCAGAACGTGTCGGAAGAGACCGCGCAGATCATCGACGCCGAAGTGCGTCGCCTGATAGACGAGGCTTACGCAGAGGCCACGCGGATCCTGACAAAGAAGAAGAAGGATTGGATCGCGCTGGCCGAAGGTCTGCTCGAATATGAGACGCTGTCGGGCGACGAGATCAAGCAACTGCTCGCAGGCGCGAAGCCGTCGCGCGATCTTGGCGACGACACGCCTACGTCACGTGGCTCGGCCGTACCCAAGGCCGGCGCTGGACCCCGCCGCAAGAAGGGCTCCGAGCCCGAAGGCGGGATGGAGCCGCAGCCTCAGGGCTGACGCCGGCTCAATCGAGCCAAGTTGAAAGGATGCCGCAGCATGACCGTGCTGCGGCATTTTTTTATGGCGATGCCCTTGCCGGCTTGTCGCTTGGTTGCAGGGCACGTTCGAGCGCCAGAAGCATATGTGCTTCGACGTCTCGCCTGAGCCTCGCCCGGGCGGTCTTCTCCGGCGTTACCAAATAAAGGTCGACGAGGGTGCCGAGCAGCAGGTTGATCACCTGCAGGCTCAACGGATCGCGTGGGCTCAGCGGCGCGAAGCGTGCCAGGAAAGGCGCCACGATGTCGTCGACGATGTGGTTCTTGTCGGCGTTGTTGTCCGCTTCGATCGGCCGGATGGCACGCATCGCCTTCAACAGGCCGGAATGAGAAGGGATTGCTTCGGCAGCGTCCAGATAGACGCCCAGCAAGGTCCTGGCCGCTTGCTCGACCGGTGTATCGGCCGGTACTGCAGCCAGCGCGTCCGCACAGGACGCGACGATGCGAGCGACCGTTCCGTCATAGGCCGACAGCAACAGGGCGTCGCGATCGACAAAATAGCGGTAGAGCGTTCCGACCGAGACGCCGGTCTCGGTCGCGACGCGCGTGGTGGTGACGGCATCGGCGCCTTCCTCCGCGACCAACCGCTCGGTGACGCAAAGCAGCGCCGCGCGTGTCTTCTGGGCGCGGTCCTGTACCGGCATGATCTTGGCGGTCGTCGGGGGGGCGCTCATAGAAAGTGAAACTATTTCATTTTTGTTGACAGGGCCAGAACGGAAGCGCATCGTTTCGACATTCGTCGAAGCTGGCCGCTCTTTACGGAGTTCGGCCGCATTTGATGTGGAGGGGAGGACTTCGCGTGAGAGGCATTGTTTTAACGACTGTCTTCGCGCTGTTGCTAGGCGTATCGGTCGCCAGCACGGCACGGGCCGCAGAGATGGCGGTGGAAGCCGGAGAAGGCGCGGCCGAGCGGCTGACCGAGGCGCTGATCATGGCCAAACCCGGCGATACCGTGCGGATCGGCGCTGGACGCTTCGAACTGACCGAAGGTCTGTCGCTCGACGTCGATGATGTTCTGGTCAAGGGCTCAGGTGCCGACCAGACCGTACTTTCCTTCAAGGGCCAGACCGGCTCCGGGGAAGGGCTGCTGGTGACTTCCGATCGGGTCGTGCTCGAGGACTTCGCGGTCGAGGACGCGAAGGGCGACGGCGTGAAGTCGAAAGGCTCGGATCAGATCACCTTCCGCAAGCTGCGGGTCGAATGGACCAATGGCCCGGACGCGAAGAACGGTTCTTATGGCGTCTACCCCGTATCGTCGAAGAACGTGCTGATCGACGGCGTCATGGTGAAGGGGGCCTCCGACGCCGGCATCTATGTCGGCCAGAGCGAGAACATCGTGGTTCGCAATTCGCGCGCCGAATTCAATGTCGCAGGCATCGAGATCGAGAACTCGATGAAGGCCGATGTCTACAAGAATGTCGTCACCCACAATACGGGCGGAATATTGGTCTTCGACCTGCCCAACCTGCCCGTGCAAGGCGGGCACGACATCCGGGTCTTCGACAATGAGGTGGTCGACAACGACACGCCCAATTTCGCACCGAAGGGCAATATCGTGGCAATCGTGCCGAAAGGCATGGGCATCATGGTGATGGCCAATCGCAACGTCCATGTCTTCGACAACAAGCTCGACGGCAACGCCACGGCGCATGTGTTGATCGCGGCCTATCCCAACGACTACGAGGACGACAAATATATGTTCGTGCCGCGTGGTGTGTTCGTGCACGGCAATACCTATGGCGAGGGAGGCGGTTCGCCCGACGGGGAGGTCGGCAAGACCATCTCCGATGTTTCCGGAACGCCGGTGCCCGACATCGTCTGGGACGGGGTGACCACGATCCCCGAGTATTTCTCATGGACCGCGGCCGAGAACCGCATCTATGTCGATGAGGCCGAAGGCACGAGCTTCGTCAATCTCAAGATGATCTCGCAGCTGATGCTGCCCTGGGGATGGTGGCCAGATACGGACATAGCTTCCTACAAAGGCAGTTTGCCGGAGCCGCAGCCGGTGAAGCTGCCTCAGGAAAACGGAGCCTAAATGAGGTGGTGGACCAGGCCGGTGCGTCGCCGGAAGCGCGGGATCATGCTTGGCTTCGACTTGCGTTGGCCGGGTTTCGGCAATCTGGCCCGAAACTGATGCCTGGGTGGAAGCCTGGCGGCGGAATCGCCCACCCGGTGATCTGGAGAGCGCTGCTCGGCATCTGGTGGGGGCTGCTCGTTTTTTCATGCGGCCATGCAAATGCCGACGTCTCGGCAGAGGCCATCCTGGGCGATAATCCGCCGAAGCTGTTGTCGGCATTCGGCTTCTTCGAGGATCTAAGGATCCAGAAACCGGCGGCCGGCGTTGTTCGGTTCGAAATCGCCACGCCCTTGTTTTCCGACGGCGCGCTGAAGTCCCGCTTTGTCCATGTGCCGAATGGTCAGGCCGCGCAGTATGACGATACCGAAGCCTTCGACTTCCCGACAGGGACGGCTCTGATCAAGACTTTCGCCTTTCCTGCCGACTATCGCCGACCCGACCAGAATGTCAGGCTGATCGAGACGCGGGTGTTGCTGCACCGCGCGGACGGTTGGCAGGCCTTCGCCTATCTCTGGAACGCTGAGCAAACCGATGCCGTACTGAAGATCGCCGGCGCCAAGGTCGATATCTCGACCGTAGCCCTGGATGGGACCGCGCTCGCTTTCACCTATTCCGTGCCCAATAAGAACCAGTGCAAGGCATGCCATGCCTTCAACGGTGAGATCGTGCCACTGGGCCCGAAGGCGCGCAATCTGAACCGCGATCTGGAGTATCCGTCCGGCAAGGAAAACCAGCTCGCCCATTGGACCGCCATCGGCATGCTGGCCGACGCCCCGGCGCCGAGCGCCGCGCCGACGGTGCCCGACTGGCGTGACAATTCGGCGAGCCTCGATCTGCGTGCGCGAACGTGGCTCGACGTCAATTGCGCCCATTGCCATCGGCAGGAGGGGCCCGCCAGCAATTCGGGCCTATGGCTAACCTTCGGTGAGAAGGATCCGGTGAAATTCGGCGTGGGAAAAAGGCCGGTTGCGGCCGGCAAAGGATCCGGCGATCGACAGTTCGACATATCCCCCGGGGATCCGGACGGCTCGATCCTGCCCTACCGGGTGGAGAGCATCGAGCCCGGCGTGATGATGCCCGAACTCGGTCGGCACATTCCAGACCCCGACGCAGTCGTGCTGCTCAGGGACTGGATAGGCCAGATGCGGTAGAGCGTATCTGCGTCAACCCGATTGTGGACCGCCTCGGTTGTGACGAAAGTCGAGATCGATGCGACCTTCTTCCGCCTTGTGGAAGAACTGCGAGCACACCAGCCACCCCTTCAGCGGCCGAAGCAATGCCAAGCAGGCCAGCAGCGTGATTGGCACGGTGGTAAAAAGGTGAGCCCAGATCGGTGTGTCGAAGGTCACCTGAAACCAGACCGCAAAGGCCAAGGCAGGAACTGCCGCTATCGTCATCGCAAAGAAGGCCGGGCCATCGGCCGGATCAGCGAAGGAATAGTCCAGGCCGCAAATCTCGCAGGACGGAGCCAGCTTGAGATAGCCGGTGAAAAGGTGACCCTCCTGACATCGGGGGCAGCGCCCCAGAATGCCGGTTTTCATGGGGTTATCGGTGGGATGATATCCACCCGTCATATCGCTGGTGCCCATGGCACTTCCCTTTCAGAGATTTGTATGGAGTATTGGCCATACAATTGTCTCGAACGTCGCTAATGTATGGATGAGATAGTGCAAACGGGATTGCTCTTCAAGAGCGTTTGCAAGCATTTTCGCCACCGGCGACTGATTGTATGTATATTGAATGCATGAACTGGTGAGAACAAGACCGGGTAACGGGGCGGTAGTATGATTGCACGGAGGAGAGGAGAGCTGTCGCGGCATGACTCATGTCCCTCGTGCTCCCGAAAGATGTGCCGTCGGCAGAATTGATGATGCCTGGAGACTGTTGATACGAGGCCGGCTGGACTGGAACGATTTCCTAAGAACTCGTAACAAATACTTACACAAAGTGATGGCTTGCGACCGGTCCGTTGTGGCAAACCAGCGCGGGAGGTCGGCAGCGCCTTTTGGGGAAGTCATAAATGTCGAGACGTTATTTCGGTACTGACGGAATTCGGGGTCGGGCCAACAAGTTCCCGATGACCGGTGAGGTCGCCATGAAGGTCGGCATGGCTGCTGGCATGTCGTTTCAACGCGGCAATCATCGTCATCGCGTCGTGCTCGGCAAGGACACCCGGCTTTCCGGCTATATGATCGAGAATGCGATGGTGTCGGGGTTCTGTGCCGCGGGCATGGATGTGTTCCTGCTCGGACCGATACCGACGCCTGCAGTGGCGATGCTCGCCCGGTCTTTGCGCGCCGATATCGGCGTGATGATCTCAGCCTCGCACAATCCATACCACGACAACGGCATCAAGCTGTTCGGTCCGGATGGCTACAAGCTTTCCGATGAGATCGAGACCCGCATCGAGGCGCTGATCGACGGGGAGATCGACATCAAGCTTGCGGATTCGGACAGCCTGGGGCGCGCCAAACGTATCGATGGCGTGCACGACCGCTACATCGAGTTTGCCAAACGCACGCTGCCGCGCTCGATGTCGTTGGCCGGCCTGCGGATCGTGATCGATTGCGCCAATGGCGCCGGTTACAAGGTTGCGCCGCTAGCCCTTTGGGAGCTCGGCGCGGAAGTGATCACCATCAACAATGAGCCGGATGGTTTCAACATCAACCGGGAATGCGGATCGACGCATCCCGAGGGCCTGCAGAAGAAGGTGCATGAAGTGCGTGCCGACATCGGCATCGCGCTCGACGGCGACGCGGATCGTATGGTCATCGTCGACGAACTGGGCCAGATCGTCGATGGCGACCAGATCATGGCGATGATCGCGGAGTCCTGGAACCAGAACGGACGCCTCGCCGGCGGCGGTGTCGTCGCCACGATCATGTCCAATCTCGGACTCGAACGTTTCCTGGGCGATATCGGACTGCAACTCCACCGTACCCAGGTCGGCGACCGTTACGTGGTCGAGCATATGCGGGCGCACGGCCTGAATGTCGGTGGAGAGCAGTCGGGCCATATCGTCCTGTCGGATTTCTCCACGACCGGTGACGGGTTGGTTTCGGCACTGCAGGTGCTGGCCTGCGTGAAGCGGGCGGGAAAGCCGGTTTCGGAAGTCGCCAAGAAGTTCGAGCCTGTGCCGCAACTTCTGAAGAATGTCCGCTTCTCGGGTGGCAAGCCGCTGGAGAGCGCACCGGTAAAGGCCGCCATCGAAGACGCTCGCAGCCGCCTCGGCAGCAGCGGTCGATTGGTCATCCGCCCGTCCGGCACGGAGCCGTTGATCCGCGTGATGGCCGAAGCCGACGATCCACAGCTGGTCGAGACGGTGGTCAACGATATCATCGGTGTGATTGCCGAGGCAAAGTCGGCCGCCTGAGCGGCAACCAGACGATACGCGTGTCATCTCTGGTTCGGTTCAGTTCGAGCCGAACCTTCTTGATACAAACCTGAGACATTCGGGAGGCGCCGACCGGTTCGGTCCTCAACCGTCGGCAGACATCACGACGAAGTCGCGCCCCGTCCTGTTGTCGGGTTGGAGTGGCGCGTCGGTCAGCACCAGGACCATTCCTGCGTGCATCTTCTGCTTCATTGCGGCGGCGAAATCGTTCGAGGTGGTCATCCTGTTCAAAAGGCTGGCCTCGGTGGGAGCCGGAGAAACGGAGTTGCTGCTGCGGCTGATATCGATCCATTGCAAGTTGGAGGACACATCTGTTGCCTGCAGTGTAAAAACATGGTTCCCGACGGACTCGTCGCCACTGATCGAGAGCGGCCCTTCCGCAATGATGTTGTCGTTCTCGATCAGCAGGGCATGCCGATCCGCCGACGATGCGATCACCGAAGTGATGGGATAGGATTCGGCTTGTGTCCAATCATGCGGGTGCTTCTTTCCGTCCTTTGAGGTCACGATCTTTGCGAACTCGCCGGCTTGATAGGCGTCCAGCACCATGCCGGGGTGAGTGAGGTCGAAGGGATCGCCTTCTCCGGCGATGATGACTGGAGTCCCGAGATGCGTTACGCTGAACAGATCGGCGGAAAAGGCGAGTGGAAGACGCACGCATCCGTGCGAAGCGGGATAGCCTGGAAGGTTGCCTGCATGCAACGCGATGCCCGACCACGTCAGGCGATTCATGTTCGGCATGGGGGCATCGCTATAGGTGCTCGACTTGTGCTGTCGGTCCTTTTCGAGGATCACAAACACTCCGGTCGGCGTCGTGTGGCCGGGCTTGCCGGTTGAGCAGGTCGATACCGCGATGCGAATGCCATTACGATAGACGTGAACACGCTGCTGTGGCAGCGAGACGATGATGGTGACGGGTCCCTTCGATCCTCGCTCGGGATGCCAAGTGAACTCGCCAGGCTTCATGTCGGTGATTTCTTCAAGCCCCTCTATGGCGACCGCCGATCCGGCCGCCGCCAATAGGGCCGTTGCGCCCAGCAAAAAATCACGCCGACGAAGCTTCATTTCTTCTCCTCTGTCCCCTCAATGTTGAGCGTCGCGGCGAGCTTAATGCCGACCATGTTCACCGGACTTTGTGCTGGTCTTGCCTTCAAATGCAACATGGCCTTGCTGACAGCAGATGAAGTCGTGGGCCGCGCGTGCGGCGACCCACTGTTGCCCGTCATTCTGCCGAGGCCCATACGCGACTAGAATTTCTGTCCCAGCCTGCCGAGTTCGGCTCTACAGCCGGCCGACAGTGACGCAGCGTGGGAGACGAGACAGCTGAGGGCTCCACCACCGATGATGCGCACACCCGCGCAGTGGGCCCTGTAGTCGGCACCGCAGGCTTGGCGCATGAGGGCAATTTCCTGCCCCGGCTGAATGACGATGACCGTGGGCGCCTTCGCTGACGGTGCCGCGGCCGGTGCGGATCCAGAAGCGGCGTCTCCGCTTGGGGCCGTCGTCGTCCCATTTGCCGGCGCCGAGGTCGCAGCACCACTTCCGGCTCGAACCGCCTGCTGGCAGGACTGTGACAAGCTCGCGATGTTCTTCTCGAGGCACTGGAGCGCGGCCGAACCGCCCGTCGGCACACTGGAGCAATAGGTCCGGTAATCACTCTGGCACGACGAACGGATGGCTTGCTGCTGCGCTTCCGTCGGTGCCGCTCGAAGCGGTACGGCATCGATGGCAATTGCCAGGGCTACCAAAGCGATCAACCATCCAATTGCGGATATCCTTTTCGGCATGCATCCCTCCCTTCGGGTCATCTTCGGACGTAGCGGCCGGGCGCTAGCAGTGAGGTGAGGCATCGCAATGGCTACCACGACACGGGATCGATCTGAGCCGGCCTTGCCGATCGTTCGAACTTTCGAAATCGATGGCCGACATTTGCCCTCGCGCCGGCCTCGACACTGCGAATGCTACATCGGCAGCCGCGCGGATAAACTCCACCCTTTGGCGTATGCGGCCTGGCTTCAAGTCACCTACAGCCCAGGCCGAGTTCATCGGCACCTCCACCCGAAATGCGCCTTCGAACCCACGCCCGCAACACGGTCTGCGGGAGAACGTGGTTAAGAAAGACGGTTAAGTTGAACTTAACCTTTGCAATTCATTATCCAAAACTGGGTTTGAAAACAACGGAGCCGGGGCACGGGTCCGTCTTCGCAAGGGTGAGAGCAATGTACAGATTTGCCAGGCCTGGCCTTTGGGCAGCGCTGGTCGCCGGCATGGCGGGCCCCGCATTCGCAGCGGATTTTGCGGAACCTCCGATTGTCGAGGCGCCGCCGCCGCCGGTCTACGAGGAAGTCGACTACGGTGGCTGGTATATCCGCGGCGACATCGACTATCACTGGTCGAATTTCGGTGGGGCTGACTACATCACCTATGGAAATGTGGTGCCGGCACCCGGGAAAGGCAGTTTCGATACTGGCGACCTCAAGGGCGCCTTTTCAATGGGCGCTGGCGTTGGTTACCAGGTCAATCAATATTTCCGTACGGACTTGACCCTGGACTACTGGTTCAAGTCGGACTTCACCGGCAGCACGAGCGGTGTCTGCGGTGGCGTAGCCTGTGTTTCCACAGACAGTTCCGCCTACAGCGCCTGGCTGTTGCTCGCCAACGCCTATGTCGATCTCGGTACTTATTATGGCATCACGCCCTATCTCGGCGCCGGTATCGGCGGCGCGCGGGTCAAATGGGACGATCTGAGGAATACCATCGATGGCACGACCGACGTTCATGCCGGTGCCCAGAGCTGGCGCTTCGCTTATGCGCTGATGGCCGGCGCGTCCTACTGCTTGACCGAAAATCTGAAGCTCGACGCCGGCTACCGTTTCAGCCACATCAATGGCGGCCGGATGTTCGAATATGTTACGCCGACACTAGGGGGCATCGGGGCCGGGCCTGGCTATGACAAGGGCTTCAACACCCACGAGGTGCGAGCCGGTCTGCGTTACCAGTTCGGCGGTGCCAGCGATTGCTCGGTGCCGGAGCCCTATGTGCCGCCGGAGCCGATCTATACCAAGTAGGGGTCTTCCCGATCACGAAAGCCCGGCCTCTGGCCGGGCGATCTGTTTTTGCGCAATCGCGACGGCGCCGGCAGGTCAACGCGCCAGGCGGCGCTTGTTCGCCCGCACCTTCTTGCGATAGCCGCGCACCACGCTCTCGGGGCTCGCTCCGGCCGCGATGGATCCAGCCGCCTGGGCGCCCGCGATGACTTTCTCCGTGACCATGCGCCTGGCTTCGCATTCTCCCGACTTGCCGCCAGCGGCGAGGCGAAGAGTCCGCAGCCAGATTACCTGCTGCGCCTCGAAGCCGAGCATCATCGTGTCCAGCCACAGCCGATACATGATCGCGCCTCCAAATTCGGGGGCGGCAGGTGCGCCGCCTTGCGACATTCAGAATAGCGCGTTCGACCCTGTTGCGGGCAGCCCGCCTTTAGGGGGAGATCGCACAATCGGTTCCAGGCCAAGGCATGGAGGCTAAGCTGTTGTTCTTGAAGAATGTATTTTTCCCTCAGGGTTAACCGCCACTTAACCTCTATGGTTAACAGTGGGCTCAATGGGCATCCGGGCGTTTCCGTCCGGCGGTATCGGGGAGTTCCTGCAGATGAGCCTCAAGACCTCTGTCATTCTCGCCTTGGCGGGAATCGTCACCCTGCAGACTGGTTCGCTGCGGGCTGCCGACTACGAGCCGCCTGTCTTCGTCGATCAGCCGGTCGAGGAATATGTGCCGGTCGAGGTGGGATCGGGTTGGTATCTTCGTGGCGACATCGGCTACAATTTCAGCGTCGAAGGGAAGGGCGACTACAACTACCGCACCTTCGACGTCCTGACGGGCGCTTATGACACGACCCGGTTCGATACGACTTCGCTCGGCAACAATGTCACAGGCGGCGTCGGGTTCGGTTATAATTTCACGGACTATCTGCGCGCCGACCTGACATTCGACGTGTTTCGCGCTTCGTTCGACGGCACGACTTCGTCGGCATTGCCCTGCTCTCCGCTGCTGGCCGGCACGAGTTGCCGCACGGCGGATTCGGCCGATGCCACGGCCTACAACCTCATGGCAAACGGATATGTGGATCTCGGCACCTATGTCGGTTTCACGCCCTATGTCGGTGCGGGTCTGGGCATGACCTATGTCAATTGGGACAATCTCAGCAGCAGATCCTATTGTGTCGGTGCGGACTGCCCGACGGGCTATATCGGTTCGAGCGAATCGGATGGCGAGAAGAGCTGGCGCTTCTCCTGGGCGCTGATGGCGGGCATGGCCTATGACCTGACGAAGAACCTCAAGGTCGATCTCGGTTACCGCTACCGGAACATCGAAGGTGGGCCGATGTTCGCTTTCGACCGCGGGTCGCAACTCGTGGGGGCAAGAGGAACACAGGGTGAAGATCCGGGCCTGCAGACGCATGAGGTCCGTGTCGGCTTGCGTTATTCGCTCTGGTGAGCCGCCGCAAAAGCGACTTCGCCGCCGCCGTCTCCTGACCGGGCTTCCTTCCTCGCTGACGGCAAGTGAGCCTCACCGGTCGTTGCTCCGCAGTCGGAGAACGTCGGACTTCTTTCCGGTGCCGTGATTGCTTCAGGGGCCCCCGTTCGAACCGATAACGCAGCCTCGATTGCCGTGAGCACGGCGAGGCGCCGGGCATGCTGGACTTCGCTCACCCAGGCCGGCCGTGTCTTCACCCAGCGGCGCATCGCTGACGCGGCGCCCTCCACGGTGGCATTCAGTCCAGCTGCGAACTCATACTGCACAACGCTGCGGAACTGATCTGCGTCGGCTTCGCCGCGTCTCAGCTTCTCATCGAAAATATCACGAAGAAAGAATGCCAAGCGCAGCCCCCTCGAAGGCATCTAAGGATAGGCATTTCCCTATATCTCGTCAATAGGATTTTTCCTATCTCTAGATCAAGGATAGGATTCTGGTGAGTGGGCGAGCCTTGCTTTGCGTTCTTTGTTCTTGATTTGTTCAAGGGATAGAGTCACTGTTTCCGCGAAACATCGGAGGGAATGCGTGCTCACCTACTTCGTCGTCCAGAGCTTTGAGCGCGGCAAAAGGGGAGGGCTGGTCGCCGATCAGCCCGTCGAGGCACAAGGGCTCGAGCAAGCGAAGCGCATGGCGGCGCGCCTTGCCCAGGAGAAGGCTGGCGTCGTCGCTTTTTCAAGGACCGGTGACCCTATGACGGGTGACTATGGCGAGGCTGTGATCGTGGCGACTTATGGGAGCTTTTCCGAAGGCGAGCAGACATTGCTTGCAGGCTAGGACGCATCAATCGAACGGCGCATTCCTGCTTCAGCGATTTGTTCCCGCATCGGATCCGAAATGGATGCCGCTTTCGAGTCCGATGCTTACCCTGCGAAGCACGCGCACCTGATGCCGGAGATGGTGGTGATGCGTCAATGACGCGTCCAGCAACGCAGCCGGCGAAAGGGCAGACCGGTTGTGGTCTGCGACGGTCCATCGAGGAGGCAAAGATGTCTGCGCCGCCGGCTGCTTCAGCGTGAGTTGTATTTGCCGACGACGCGATGGCAAACTGGCCAATCGGCGCGGAACTCCCTGAAAATGTCGGCCGGCTGATATTGCTGCAGGGTCCATTCGCGATCACTGATCCCGACCAGGCGCTTGATCATCGCCTCATCTCCGCCTTTGGCTTCCGGAGGGGTATGATAGAGGACCACATCCGTATCCCGCTGGGGTGGAAGGTTCGGATGGATCAGGGCCGTGTCGCCGGGCCAGTAAGCCGGAACCATCGACTCACCCGTTATCAGTAGCCCGTATCCGCCCCTCACGCTTTCCAGGATGGTCGGCATCTTCACATATTCGACCGGGTCGAAGGTGACGATCACATGGCCGTCGCCGCCACGTGCTGCGGCGTAGACCGGAAGCCGACGGTCCGCCCTCACCAATTGTTCGCCCGGCACGAGGACTGGTGCGAAGCCTCTGCGGGTGGTGGGTTTTCCACCGGCGCCGTCGATGAGGCCAAAAATCGTCTCAACATCACGCTGCCGCAGTTCCTGTGGCGTGCCCCGTTCGACGAATTGCTGGACATAGGCGTGGTTGCGGCCGATCGCGGCCGACAGATCCTTGTAGGTCGTCAGCTTCGCGTCGACCGCATCGCGGATGCGCTGGCGAATTTCATCCATTGCCTATCAGTTCCAGAAACGCTCCTATCTGTCAAATAGGAATTTTCCGCTTTACAAGAGGATAATTTTCCTAGTATGGATAGGGAATGCCAACCCCGCCGCTACATAGGCTATCAATCGGCCAGACGATGCCCCACGAGCGAGTCGGGATGGCTCGGCGCCCAGGCGGGGCCGGCTCTGGCAAGAGCGGGCTCGGTCCGCGGCAGGAGGAGCTTCTTTCTTATCTGCAAGGGCTTGCGCCGGTGGGCGAGAGCTTCGTGCTTCGGCGGGCCGAAGCCATGGCGGATCTGGGCTTCTCAGCCGACGAGGTCTTCTACCGGGCGTTACGCAAGCTCATCCACGCCGGGCATATCGCGCGCCTGGAGGTCGGGCGGTCGCATGTGGGCGGTCACCTCAAGGTATTGCGCCGTCTCGAGGCGATCGGGTTCGACGGCAATGCCGACCAGGGCCACCAGGCGCGTGCCGGCTTCGAGCCCAGCTATCCGGAAATGCCGCATGTTCCCGCGCAAAACCCAGACCTCGGGCCGGGCTCCGCAAACAGTTCGCATTCAACCCCAGAACAAGGAAAGAGCCATGATGAAGGCCCGCACCCAGGCCCAGAAACGCGCCGCAAAAAGAGGACGGCCGAGAAGAGATGCTCCGTTTCGCGAACCGAACGGCCGTGCGTCGAGGTCAGAGGACCCGATCGACAAGCTGGCTATTGCGATGCGCGCCAAGATGCTGGGCATTTCCGAGGAGCGTGCCAAGGATGCTCGTAGCGGTTCCTTCCTCGGCTATCTGGCCATGCTCGGGCGTTCGGACGGGCTCTCGGCGACGCAGCACGAGGCAGCGTTGAGGTTCAAGGAGCTGCGCAACGAATATCTCAAGGCGATCAAGGCGCCGAATGCCGTCGTCGACAATCAGTCGTCGGGCCGGCCGAGCGACGTCGTCAGCGACGACTACATCCGATGGTGCGCCAATACCACGGCCCGCTATGCCGCTGCGCGCAAGGCGATTCAGGAGGCGCAGGATGCGACCCGCTCGGAGAACCTTTGGGCTGCGCTCGATCTCGTGGTGGTCCAGGAACAGCCGATCTTCAATCTGATCGGTGCGACACGCACACTCTGCAACGCGCTGGCGCTGCACTTCAAGCGGTGACGATCGGTTGTCCGGCCAGCCCGGCTTCGAGATTTCGAAGCCGGGCCACCGGACTGGGGATGGCGAATTTCCTCGGAACGTCGGCCAGCACGCAACCGCTGCCAGGGCCCGTGGCCAGGAAGTCCGTATCGGAGAGGGCGAGTGACCGCAGACTACTGCGCCGATCAGGGCGCGACCGTGCCCTCGGCCGATGTATCCAAAGAGTCTGTTTTCTCGGTCAGATCCCGCGCGATGCGCGCAATAGGCTCTGGATTGGGCTGCGGCGCGGCTATCCATGTGCTTTTGCCTATTGTAAGCCGGATAAGCTTTCGTTGTAGCCAGGGAACAAACGAACGATGATGGGCTGGTTTCGCGCCTTGCTTCCTCGAGAGGATCGCTTCTTCGATCTCTTTGCCGCCCATTCGAAGCTGCTCGTCGCTGGGGCTGGGGAGCTGAAAGGGCTGCTCGAAGGGGGCGACGGCGTCGAGAAGCATTGCCGTGCCATCATCGAGCTGGAGGATCGGGCCGATGCGATAACACGCGAGGTCCTGCAGGCGGTCCGGCGCTCCTTCATCACGCCGTTCGACCGAGGCGACATCAAGGATCTGATCCAGTCGATGGATGACGCCATCGACATGATGCACAAGACCGTCAAGACGGTGACGCTGTTCGAACAGCGCAGTTTCGAGCCGCGCATGCGCGAGATGGGGGACGTCATTGTCCAGGCCGCGATGCTCGTCGCCGAGGCTCTGCCGTTGCTCGACAAGCCCGGCCGGAACGCAGCGCGGCTGACTGCGATCACGGAGGAAGTGATGAGGGTCGAGGAAAGGGCTGATCAGTTGCATGATCAGGGCCTCAAGGACCTGTTCGGAAAGGTCGG
>VFQN01005695.1_pt1 | contig 14970 bp, 27 predicted proteins | sample 3512371 | NCBI WGS metagenome assembly VFQN01 (sample SAMN10412370, study PRJNA504923) | tailings metagenome | isolation source: Replicate 2 from Balatoc abandoned mine | place: Philippines: Itogon, Benguet | collected 2017-08-28
GGGGGGGGGGGGGGGGTGGGGGGGGGGGGGGGGGGGGGGGGGGGGGGGGGGGTTGTGGGGTTTCAGGTGGTGCAGGTTAGGGTCAGATCGAGGTCGAGGATTGGGGGCGAGGGTGTGGCTGGGGGGCAGACTGACTTGATTCGGTGTTACGGAGGGAGGGTGTGGCGTGGTGACCGTGAGCCGTCCCGACACCATGAGCACTTGAGGCCTCCACCTGCCTCATGCCTTCCCGCACGTGTGTGTTACCATACACGCCCTGTTCCATTTCTTTACTTCGACCTTGCTCTACTAGGCGCTGATGGGCGGTGGTCCCGACACCGTGTTTCCCTGGGGCTCCCTTGCTCGCTCCTCTCACTTACGTGTCTTAAACACACAAGCCTGCTGCCCTCCTTAACCCACCAGGCGCTGCTGAGTGGGCCCGACACCCTGTCCCCCTGGGGCTCCATTGGCCGCACCACTGGCCTGGTGCTGGGGCTGGAGACCGTCAAGGCGCTCATCGGGGAGCGCCTCAGCCAAGAGGAGCTGCTCAAGGTGGGGCATGTGTATTAGCGGTGTGTCTTACCGGGGTGTGGCGTGCGTGAGCGTTTGCGTCACCAGCCTGGTGCTTGGCCAGCAGGAGCTGCTCAAGGTGGGGCGTGTGTATTAGCGGTGTGTCTTACCGGGGTGTGGCGTGAGTGTGCAGGTGCGTCACGAGCCTGGTGCTGGGCTGGGTGTTACCGCCAGGGCACAAATGCGAAGGGGGCTCGCCCAGGGAGTGAGCTGCTAAGGTTACGCTTGGTGAGGCGTGTATAAGGACAATGTACGTGGCGAAGATGTGTGTGCGCAGAACCAGCTGTGCTGAGGTTGGAGACCGTCAGGGCAATGACTGCTTCCTGCCTGCAAGGTGGATTCAAACCGTAGGAGGAGCTACTCAGGGAGATGGTTGGTGAGGCGTGTGACGTCCCTGTCCGCATCAACCTAATGCAATCTGCTGCCTGCCGCGTAAGCGTGATAATTCTAAGTTTCTTTATATGCTACCGATCGTGCGCTCTCGCGGTTGTTGTCTTCGCTTGCAGACTGACAAGACTGCTCTGATGGAGGTTCTGGCGGAGGAGCCGGGCTTCTCCCGCGACGCCCACCACGCTTTCGCAACCGCCGCCAGCACGGGGCCAGACGGCGGGCCGGCGGGCGCGGAGGGCGGTGCGGCGGCGCACGACCCGCTAGCGCTAGTGGGCAAGGCCATCGGGGCCACAGGTGGGCTGGCGGGCGGACAGACCGACGCGTGGGTGCTTTGACACGTGCCGCGTGCCGCCTGACTGTGGGAGAGAGGTTCCTCTGTGCTCCGGGAGGTGACGAATCTGTGGTGGTGTGCGGGTCACTAGACTAATCCGTGTGAGTAAATGTGCCGTGTGACAACTGTACTGTGTACGGCAGGCAACGGGCTCGATCTGTACGAGCTGATCAAGGCCGAGCAGAAGCGGGACACGGCGGCGGGCGCCGCCGGGCCGCGGACGCTTGGGGAGCTGTTCGGGGAGGCGGCGGCGGCGGCGGCCCGGCCGGCGAAGCGGCAGCGTACGGCGATGCCGCTGGCGGCGGCGGCGGAGTGCGAGGGAGGGGAAGCGGCGGCGGCGGCAGCGGAGGGGGAGGAGGGAGATGAGGAGATGGAGGACAGGGAGGGCCAGGAGGAGGCGGCAGCGGGGGAGAAGGGTGCGGCGGCGGCGGCGGCGAAGGGGGGAGAGAGCGGGAAGAAGGGTGAGTTGGTTGCTGCATGGCGCTGGCTGCCATTTGTTGCCGTACCATGGAACCTCCACGGGCGCTTGATTCGCCCTGCTTATTCGCCCTTCGTGTCGGAGAGTTCCTTTCTACGTGTCGTACAGGAGTCGTACACGATTGTCCTCTGTCGTACTGCTGTACAGGCGAGCTCAAGCCGTACAAGTCGGACCTGGAGTACCTGGAGAACTGCTTCAAGCTGCTCATGACTGAGCTCATGTGCGGGAGGCACCGCAGGTGGGGGGTCCGATGTGGCAGGACAGCTACCACATGCATATCTGTCGCTGCGCAGGTGTTCGTAGGTGGGAGGGCGCGCATGTTAACGCCCGCAAGCCTCCCTACGGCACCCCTGCACGCCACCTGCCACCCCTGCTCCTAGCCCTGTCCCGCAACGCGTCTCCTTTTACCCACAACCGAGGAGGGGTCGGGGCCACCGCGGCCATGCAGGGCGTTGACCCCTCACGTCATTGCCGTTTCTCGGCCAGCTTTTGTCCCCTTAATGCCGCAACCTGTGGCTTTGCATACGGTAAAGGCTGCTGATTAACACCGTGGAGGGCAGCAAAGGCAGTGGCATGATACGCAGCGGGCACGGGTCACCGTCGTCGGTACGGTCTATCCTGCTCTCAAATTTCGTACGGTTTGAACTTTGTTTGGTTGTGGGTCACACCCCAGGCTGCTGGCCAACACGGAGGAGGGCGGCGAGGGCCCCGGTGTGCCCTGCACAGGCCACCATATAATATAAATAGTTGAATATTATTGTTTTATTTTATTGTACACCCCAGGCTTCTGGCCAACACGGAGGAGGGCGGCGAGGGCCCCGGGGTGCCCGGCATGGAGGAGTACGACGACTACTTCCCATCGCACAGGGGCAACACGCGCACACGGGCCAGCCAGCAGGTGAGGGAAAGGGAGGAGCACGTGGCACGTGCCAACTGTGGGCGCGGTCCCCGCAGGCCAACAAGCGCACACGGGCCAGCCAGCAGGTGTGTGTGGGTGTATGTGTGTGGGGGGAGGGGCAGGTGGGGAGCACATGGCACGTGGCAAACGTGGCAGCCTGGCACCGGCGGACACGAGCTTTCCAATCGCGCCCAAGGCCGCGCATTGTTTGCGCAGCTAGCTGAGGCAGGCAAGCATGGCATCGCAACTTGCCCTATGCATACCGGTACTCACGCGCACAATCATCTGACTGAACGATGTCAGTAGTCTTGCGGTTGATCAACCAACTCAAATGCCTTGCACGGCCAGATCCGCGAGCTGGAGGGCCGCGAGCGATTGGAGCGCTCCCGCATTGAGGCACGGTTGCGGCTGACGGCGGCGCAGAGGGCGTCGGACGGCCAGCCGCCGTGGCGGCCGCGGTGAGGGAGGGGGAATGAGGATTGTGGGCGGGTTGTCAAAAGTACTATTACAAAGTTGCAGCGGCGAGCAGCGGGCCGGGCGTTGGACGGCCAGCCACCGCGGTGTGGCAGACGAGCCGAACGACGTGCTGCTGAAGGCGAGGGAGTTGTTGCAGGGAGAGGCAGCCTGAAGCAGCGAAGGGCAGTGGCGGCAGCGGTGAGGGGCCCTGTGGGGGCTGGGGCGGTGCGGGGGTCTTCTTCGTGGGCAGGTGGTGGTGCCGCGCTGGGGTCGGACCGCAGCCTTGAACTCCCTCACCGCACCTTCCCCAGAGTTCCAGCTGAAGTTCTGGCCTGACTTGTACGCTTCTTGTCCGTTCTGTCCCGCAGCCTGGAGCGCCTGGCGGAGGCGCGCTCGCTGGCGCCCTTTGAGAAGAAGGTGCTGCTGCTGCTGGTGGGGTGCCGCGTCAGCCCCTCGGTGCTGCGCACGCTGCAGGTGGGTGAGGGGCGTGGGGGCATGGGGGCGTGGGAAAGCGCGGACGGGTGCAGTTTCCGCGTGACGCTGGTTAGGGTTTGTGGTTTGCAAGCAGGGCGGGAGCCGCAGAGGGGCATGGGAGCACTGAGGAGGCGGCGTGATGCAGTCGGCGTACGCCGCACGGAAAGAGGGAAAGGGCATTTGGAGGCACTAGGCCTGCTCAGCCATACGTATCGCGTATGGCAGCTGCCCGCCGTTTCAAATTTTGCAGATAGCGTTTTGGAAATTTGACCACAAATAGCCATGCATGCCGCTTCGGCTGCTCGTGTGGTATGCTGACGGCATGCCACAGTCCATGCCCTGGTTTCCGTTCCTGTCGCTTTGCAGCTTGCGGTTACCCCACCTGTCGCACGGCCCCCACACTCCATGACTCCTCTTTCCCTATGGTCTAATGGTGCCCTTCGCATGATGCCCCCATCTCCCTCCTTATCCACAGACGTGCGTGTCCACCGGCTTCATGGGCGGAGGCGGGCACGGGCTGGTGCGTGTGGGCGGCGCAGGCAGCGCTCTAGGCAACGTACATTACTTGTGAGCTGTAATGGCTCTAGTGACTAAGCAGGCTACGTGAACTGTAATGGCTCAAGTGACTAAGCAGGCTACAATATATCCCCAACGGGGCCTTTTGGGATCAGTATCGTAAAGTTCAGGAGCAAGGAACGATGTAGGAGAGGATGCACGCCATTAACGTGCAACTGGTTGCGGTGCCTTAGTCAGCGGCCAAGGGCCAAGTTGCGGTTCACGTGAAGTGCAGCAACTCATGCTTTGGGGCAATGGAGGATGCGCATGCTGCCCTCCCTCTCTGTTTATACACACGTGCACCCTCGTTCATACACACGTGCACCCCCACAGATGACGGTGGGCAACCTGCTGCTGGCCTTCCACCCCGACAACCTGGCGGAGCAGATCAACGCACGGAGGTACTTCTACAAGTCGGGGCGCCTCATCCAGGTGCGGGTCTGTGCGTTTGTGGTGCATCATGGTGTGTGGTTGTGTTGCACGGCAGCTCCGCTCAGGTGCGGGTCTGTGGGTTGGAAGCTGGGGTCGGTGGGGACTGTGCGCGCGCGCGCATTGCTTGCACTTCTACGCACCTCTGCCCAGCTCTGCTTGGTTGCCTTGTCACCTCTCGTGCCCAGCCAATGCCCTGCCGCTACACACCTGCCGCTACACACCTGCCGCTACACACCTGCCGCTACACACCTGTTTCTTGTAGCGCACGGCCCTTGCGTCCGCCTTACTACTGCCTAATCCCAACCGTCCCCACAACTGCCCCTCACCAGGACGGCATCATCACGCTGCACGGAACGGACTTCAGCAAGGACATCATGGAGCAGGTGGGCGACAAGGGTCCGTGTATTAGCATGTGTACTAGCACGTGTGCTGGTCTGTGTGAACCAGACCGACTTCAGCAAGGACGTCATGGAGCAGGTGCGTTAAGCGTCGTGAAGTGCATCATGCCTGTGTATTAGCGTGTGCGCCAGGTTGGCTTGGCAACCGCTCAGATTGTTTACCCAGGAGGTCAAGCATTAGGCCTGGCTGTCGTGAAAGAAATAGTAGTACTGTTACGCTGCCTGGCGTCAAGGCTCGGTGCCCAAGGATGTCGTCTTTGGGTAGGCTGGGCACGCAGAGTGCGTGGAAGGCGAATGCAACCGAAGGCGAGGAAAAGGCATCGCGTGTGGTTCTTCAGGGCGTTCGCCAACTGGAAGGCAGTGTACACAGTGAGCAGCACATGTGGCCCACACCCGCTACTTCACACCTCCTAATACACACGCAGGGCGTGGACATCGACCGGCGCATGCTGGACTTCCCAGTGTGCTCCTGCGACCAACACTCTTCCGCACACCTGCACCCTCTAATACACAAGCGCTAATACACGCGCAGGGCGTGGACATCGACCGGCGCATGCTGGACTTCCTTGTGGGCCTGGACACCGAGTTCAGCGACATGGTGGACGGCAGCCACCTGTACTTCCCCTCCTACGTACGGCTGGCGGATGTCGTACTGCCGGCGGAGCAGAAGCAGGTGCGGAACACAGTAAGAGATATGTACATGTAAATGGTGAGTATGTTGCACCCACGTGCGCACGGCTGGCGGATGTCGTACCACCGGCGGAGATGCAGCAGGTGGGTGAAGCTAGCCTCAGCTAGTATTTTGGGACGCATCGTAGCCCTTTTACGCCCCTCCCGGCCCGGCCCGGCCTCCGCCCCCGCTCTGCGCACGCCCCACCATTGCGCCCCACCCCATGTCCCGGCCCCCGCAGCTGATTGTGGAGACGGTGGAGAACTTCTCGCGCTTCAAGAAGGCCAAGGCAACGCTGGGCATGGACACGGGTGGGTGCCGGTACCAGTTGGTGGTTGGTCAGTTGGTGTGAACGTGTGGCATCGCATGCGGCCACGCTGGGCATGGACACGGGCGGGTGCTGGTAACGGGCTTTAGGTACCGGTTGGGTGCGTGCTGATACCTGTGGGTAGTAGGCTGCAGTCGCACACGCCGCCACGTGTCCTGACCGCGTGCCGCCACCGCACCTGGGCCTGCTGCTGCTGATGCCCGGGTGGCCAACTGGACGTCTTCCCGTGTCCGGCAACACCGTGTCTATCACCAGGTCACAACGGCAAGGGCTGCGCACGAGCCGCGGCAACCAACCCCTAGACCTCTGTCCCATGCATGGGTGCGCTCGTCCACGCGCCCCCATCCTCCCTCAATCGCGCCCACCGCGCCGCGTATGGTGGCCTCGGGGGAAAACCTCCACACCCATGCATCCAGGTCCCTCGCACGCACTTACTTCCCGCCCCTCCCCCTCCCCCTACCCCAGGCCCCGGCGGCGGCCTGGTGCTGCTGTTCCACGGCGCCAGTGGAGTGGGCAAGACCATGATGGCCAACGCGGTGGCGCACCACGTGGGAAAGAAGGTAAGCGAAGTCAAGCTGCTCCGAGCAGCTGCATCAACAACGGTGTGCCAGCCTCAGCACCGTGTGGCCACGGCTTTACCGTTTCAACAACCGCATGTGAATCCCTAGCCGCACAACCCACGACGGGTCGCGTCGTTCTCCATGGCCTTGTAGGCCTGCTGTCTGCCACAGTGGCCTGCCTGCGCCACTTGCACCCTTCCGCGCTGCCCCAGGTGCTGCTGATCAACTTCCCCTCCATCCCGCCACCACCTGCATCCGTCTGCATCCGCTCGCCCTGCCGCATTGAGGCACCATCCGCCCACCCTGACCGCCCGCTCCGCCCTGTCTGTGCCCCAGGTGCTGCTGATCAACTTCCCCTCCCTTGGGGACAACTCGGCGGGGGAGGTGGTGCGCTTCATATTCAGGTGGGGCTGGGTGCGGCGGGCCGACGTGCTGCCGTACGTGTGCGTTGAGGCGTTGGCGGCGCAACGTTGTCTTTGCTAGGTTCCAAACGTCAACGGCAACGGTAACACCCGCGGCACCAACGCTTTACCCACACGCCCTGGGTGTAATAACACACACCCCAGGGAGGCCAAGATCCACGACGCGCTGCTGTTCTTCGACGATGTAACACTTTTGGCACCAACGCTTAAGCCACACTCCTTGTGTGCATTAACCCGCACCCGCACCCCACACCCCAGGGAGGCCAAGATCCAGGACGCGCTGCTGTTCTTCGACGAGTGCAACCCTTCTGGCACCAACGCTAACCCACATGCCTTCTGTGTATTAACCCACACCCGCACCCCGCACCCCAGGGAGGCCAAGATCCACGACGCGCTGCTGTTCTTCGACGAGTGCGAGTCCGTGTTCGAGGACCGCGACAAGGGGCGCCACGACGTCAACATGCTGCTGACGGAGGTGGAGCGGTACGACGGAATCATCATCATGGCAACCAACAGGTGGGCGGGAAGGTGCGGGAAGCTAGCCCGCCTTGGCCCTGCAGGGCCATGGCCGCTTCCCCGCAACAGTATGAGTGGCGCCGCAGGACACAGACTGGGATAGAACGGAGTCCTGCGTCACCTGAAGAGCCATCGCCCAGCAGCCACAGCCGAACCCAAATCGTGCAACACGTGGGCGTGAGGCCTGTCCCTGTGTATTGCGACTTGGGTTCGGCTGTGGCTGCTGGGTGATGCCTCTTCGACTGACGCAGGGCTCCGTCCCATTCCAGTCTGTGTCCTGCGGCGCCGCCCATACTGTACTGTTGCGGGGAAGCCGCCATGACGACCCTGCAGGGCAAAGGCGAGGGCACTATCAACAAGTCTAAGGTGGCCCTGGCGCTGGCAAACTTAATGCTGTGTAGCGATGTAGGTCAAGTTACCCAAACTTCTCGTCACTTGCAGCTAGGCTGTCGCGGCGACGCGGGTGTCACCAGACGCGGTTGGCCCCCAGGCCGCACGGTGCACAGCGCGGTGTGCCGCACTGTGCTGTGTGCCGCTGCTGACCCACGCCCTGCTAATACACATGCCCCCAGGCCGCACGACATCGACGAGGCCATGCACCGCCGCATCACCATGGCCTTCGAGTTCCGCCGCCCCGACCACCTGCAGCGGCTGGAGATATGGAAGAAGCAGCTGCCCTCTGCATGCAAGCTGGAGGTGGGTGGGTTGCGTGTGGATGTGGGTGTGGATGTGTGGGTTAATTTGTGTGTTGCATGGGCGCATTGGGGCACCCAAGCCCGTAGGCGCGCCTCCCCAGGAGCTGCCGCCAGCATGCAAGCTGGAGGTGGGTGTATGTGGGTACTTGTGGGGCGAGGGTGTGAACACATGGGGTAACAGGGCCCACGGGGAGCACCCAAGCTTGCACGCGCTCCTCCGCAGCAGGCGTTTGCTCGTGTTCCACCAAGCAGCAGCAGCAGCGGCTGGTACGACAACATATTGTGTGTTGTACCCGCAGTTGCCGTACACGGATATGGTGTGTGCGTCCCGCAGGCTGACGTGGACCTGCCCGCCCTGGCGCTCAAGTACGAGCTCAGCGGGGGGTACATCCGTAACGCCGTACAGGTGCGGTACGACAGGGGGTGCGCATACTGCATGGGGCGTGGGAGGGAAAGCGGGAGGGGGCGGGGCTGCCCCTTGCAGCAAACGAAGGCAGACACGCTGCTGCGAGGGTACCAGCAACAACGGTACGACAATCCATGCGACTCTCAGCCGTTGCAGCCCAGTGCTTTCAAGCCCTTCTAGTGTGAGGGCCTTGCCGATATGCTGCCGCCAGCCGTTGGGAGTCAGGGCTGCGGCACAGGGTCTGTGCAGTAGCTGTATCCTACGTTCGACCGCGGTGTCAGCCCCGTGCCGCAGTGACACAGCATAAATAAGGCCCTGCTATACCCTAGAGCTTGGCCGTCCTGCCGCAGTGACACAGCAAAAGAGCAGCGCGCTGACTTCTGCTGCTTGTCTCACCCTGTTGCCTGGCCGCCCTACCGCAGGCCGCCCTGTCAAAGGCCACCGCACGGTGCCCTGAAGGGCCCCTGTCCCTCAACCAGGTGCGACAGCGGCAACAGCGTGATGGGAGCACGTGGCAAACGAGTGTTAGCGTACGGTGGCTGTGAGGCATGAGTGAGGCGCATTGCAGCGATATCAGGTCACCAGCTTCGTGTGTCGTGTCGTGACAAGCACAGTCGGCGCCCAGGCGCCACCAACGGGCCAAAGGCAACTGCTCAGCCGCTGTGAGGCGGTACAGCAGGCACAGGCGTTAGTTGAGTGCAGCGGTCGATCGACAGCGGACAGCGGTGTCAAAGACGGTGTGGGGAACATGCTGCCACGACGCTGCCAAACACGCTGCGCCACTCGTCCCTGCCTCTTAACCCACAGGCGGACCTGTTGGGCGGCGCGGCCCTGCAGCTGCGAGGGGCGCTGCGGCTCAAGGTAGGGAGAGCGTGGCTGTCGTACAGCTGCCGTACAACGGGCGTGTACAGCTTCTGCATGGAGTCCGATAGCGAGCCGTTGTCGCCAGCCCTACCAAGCTGTCAGAGGTAACCCGAGTACCAACCCATATCAACCAGTGCCGTCCGTCAGAAGAGTGCAACTGGGGAACTGGCAACGACACTTGAGACACGCTCGACGGCTGTTCCTGTGCCTGCTGTGTCCACCCGGCCTCAAACCCCAATCGCTCCACCCTACCGGTACCCCCAGGACCAAGACCGGCAGCGTGTTCCCCGGCGTGGGCTGGAGGATGTGCTGCTGCCCCCCAGCCTCAAGACAGACCTGGAGAAGGTAAGCGCAGATTGCTTGAGACGACGATATCTCGCGGGCATTTTGCAGGTCGGAAGTCAAACTGCACCCTGAAGTACTGCAACGCATGACCGCGAGGCGTACGGGGAAGCTCATAGCAACTCATATCCAGCAGCTCGTCGCACAGAGCTCTCTATCTTTGCGAATGATCGGTACTGCCCTCGCATCTGTCGTGTGTACCGCGGCCCCCAGATCGTGCAGCACGAGAAGGCGCGCGCTGTGCTGGTGGGGCAGTGGGGCTTCGGCGCAGGGGGCGACCTGTCGGGCACCACCTGCCTCTTCAGCGGGGCCCCGGGCACTGGGAAGACGCTGGCGGCGGAGGCAGTGGGCTACGAGACCGGGCGGCCGCTCAAGGTGGGGGAGCAGTTCATGTATTTGCGTACGCGTGTGCGTTACAGCCTGGTTTGCACGCGCTAGAACGTGTTGGCAGGGTGTTGTGGGGTTCCTCACCTTCTGTTGGCCGGAGCTGCGCTCCAGTGCCCAGTGTAGATGGGATCAGTTTGGGACAAGATCGTGTATCCACACCACCTGGATTGTGACACAAATTGCCTAATTGCTAGTGCCTAATTAGCCTGGTGCAAGTGGCCTTGCGGTGGACCAGTGTGGCCCTAGCCACGTGGCCAGTGTTGGTCAGGGCGGCCTGCACGCGCTTGCTTGCCCAGCTGGACCCGCACCTGCACGCGCTAATACACACCCACGTTGATACACATGCCGCACCTGCCACCAGGTGGTCAACTGCGCGGGCCTGGTGTCCAAGTGGGTTGGCGACACGCCCAAGAACATCGACGCGGTGAGTGCCTAATGTTGAGAGCAAGCCACGCGTCGACGAAGCAAAGCCGTAGGCTCGTAGCCAAGATGCCTGGCGACTGCACCCCGCACCAGAGTACCATACTTGAGAAAGCTGCTGCAGCAGCTTCTGTGCCGTTACGTCCACCAGCTACGGCAGCCTGCGTATATGCACCGTGCGCAGTGCCCTTGCGGCCCACCTGTCTGTACAGATGCCCGTGTGCCTGCCGTTGTCCCGCATTAACAAACATCAACGCCTGCCACCACCCACAGCTGTTCGCGGACGCGCGCGCCCTGGACGCCGTGTTGGTGTTCGACGAGGCGGAGGGGCTGTTCGGCACGCGGCCCACAGACATGGGCAGCAGCACGGACAGGTGTGTATTAGCATGTGTGTATTAGCGATGTTGCTGGGGTGCTAGTGTGTTGATGTTCGACGAGGCGGAGGGGCTGTTCGGCACTCGGTCCACAGACATGGGCAGCAGCACGGACAGGTGCGTGTGTGACAGACCTACACAAATACACGCCCACGCTTTTACACATACAGTCATCGACGTTGACGTGCTGCTGTAACACCTGCACTCTTGTCCATGCACTTGCATACTCGGAAGCACACCAAGCTGGTACACACCACCACACGCTAACGCACAGGTGCGCCGCCATGGACTTGGGCGTGCTGCTGACCACCTGCACCCCCACGCACGCGCCTGCACACGCTAATACACACACCACCCTAATACACACCGCCACTCGTTAACCCACAGGTCCGCGGCCATGGACGTGGGCGTGCTGCTGTACCACCTGGAGACGCACCCACACCCATGTACCTGACACCTTAACACACACACCACGCTAATACACACCACCACACGCTAACCCACAGGTACGCGGCCATGGACGTGGGCGTGCTGCTGTACCACCTGGAGACGCACCCACACCCATGTACCTGACACCTTAACACACACACCACGCTAATACACACCACCACACGCTAACCCACAGGTACGCGGCCATGGACGTGGGCGTGCTGCTGTACCACCTGGAGACGCACCCACACCCATGTACCTGACACCTTAACACACACACCACGCTAATACACACCACCACACGCTAACCCACAGGTACGCGGCCATGGACGTGGGCGTGCTGCTGTACCACCTGGAGACGCACCCCGGCATCGTGGTGCTCATCACCAACCAGCCGGCGGCCATCGACAAGGCGTTCCACCGCAGGATCAGGTGGGTAACCGCACAGCAGCAAAGCAACAGAAACAGATGCCATTAGGACGGCGGAGGATCAAGTGGGGCGGGGGCGGGATCCGTGGGTACTAACTGCGGAGCGGCAAAGTAACAGGACCATAAACCAGTTGGGCCTGCAGGCCGAGGTGAGCGACGGGGCAAGTGAGGTGGGCGTCCCTGGTGCCTGGGGACGCGTGGAGGCGGCAGGTTGCCCTCTGGTTTGCCCACCGAGCTGCAGGCATGCAAGGGCCATGTGTTCTTTTCGCTAGCGCTGGCAGTGCTGCTATCCAATCGGCAGCTGACGCGTGCACGTACCGCTATGGCAGCATTGTGGGGTCTGGCATGTGCACTGGGCCATGCACGGGGCCACAGATTGTTGGTGCTGCTGCTGGTGCTGAGGGCGGTTGTGTTCCCTTTGCCTGTACTGCTTTGCCTGCACACATGGCGGCGCGAACCCCGCACACCCACGCGTGCGCACCGGCTTCCCGCACAGCCCAGTCCCGCCCCCAACCCGCACCCTCGCACAGGTTCATGCTCAACTTCCAAATGCCGGACGCCGCCCTGCGCGCCAAGCTGTGGCGCGCTGCCGTGCCGCAGCAGACGCCGCTGGCAGGTGGGTGGCCTTTGGTGGCGTTGTGGTGCTTGTTTGCGGGTGCAGGGGGTGTTGAGCGGCGCGGGAGCCCTTGATTGCCGTGGCTGGACTGGGGGTGACGACCGAGGACTGCCGCATACAATGCCGCACGCAGTAAATGTGTTCCCTGCGCTATCGCGACGTGGACTGGGCGGTACACATCATGTTACGAATACACACTATAACAAATACAATTAGAATGACTACTATCTTTCACCCGTCTCCAGGCGACGTGGACTGGGCCGCCCTGGGCGACCGCTACGAGCTGAGCGGTGGGCACATCCGCAACGCCGTTATCCGGGCAGCCACCCGCGCCGCGCTGCGCATGGGAGCAGGGGCAGGGGCGGGGGCGGGCAAGGCAGGGGCAGCAGCAGGGGCAGCTGGGGACAAGGAGGGAGGTGCAGACAAGGAGGGAGGCGCGGGAGGGGAAAAGGACAAGAAGGAGGCGGGCGTGGGGGCGGGGGCGGGGGCGGAGGAGGAGGGGGGGGAGGGGGAGGGGAAGGAGAAGGGCAAGGGGGGGAGGAAGGGCGGCAAGGAGGAGGGCGGGCTGGTGGAGGGTGTGGTGTGCATGGCGGACCTAGTGGCGGAGGCGCAGGTGGAGGTGGGGCGGGGGGAGGGGGCCATGCAGCAGCAGGTGCGGGCCATGTACATGTGAGGGGGGGCAAAAGGGGACGTGTACATGTGCGGGGTAGGCAGGGAGGGGAGCGGAGGGGAATGCGCGGTGCGGTTGTGGGGGTGGCTGTGTGGCGTGATTGCGTGTTGGGTGCGCGTTCGGTGCTGGGTGCTGGGTGCGGGGGTGTTGGCAAGGTGCACGTGGTACGGTGGGTGGGGGTGGTTGAGGGTGGGGTGCTAATGTTGGCAGTTCAGACGAGCGGGTTTTCTCCTTTCTGTGTTGAGTGGGCGCAGCAGTGGGGCGCATCGCAGTGGGCATGGCACGAAATGGCTGGCAGTGGGTTAACTGCGCGCGGGCAATAGACTGGTAAGCGGTGGAGGTAGCTTGCTTAGCAGGATGCGATGCAGGGGTGACGAAGCATGTGGCAGGAGAAGCGTCAGGGGACAAGCGAAGTGCGAGAAATCAAGTATACTAGGCTGGAGGAGGCTGCTACGTACCTGTAGGGGAAACACCGAGTGCTTGGCGGTGGGCCGGCGGCCACGGGTGGCTCATGGCTGTGGGCCTGTGCTGGGCTGGGATTGCCGGTGGGTGCGCCTGTAACGGCAAGGACGCTCCCCTGCTTCCCTGCTACGCTCGATCGCCTGTCATGGAGCCGATGTAAGGAGGCGCATGCAGTGCTGGTGGGCTGGGTCCGTAACGCCGTACAGGTGCGGTACGACAGGGGGTGTGCGTACGGCAATGACGCACACCCCCTGCACCCCCTGCACAGGTGTGGGCCGCGAGGGCAGACAGTGGCAGCAGGTGGCAGCTGATGGCCGGCGGTGAGGGGCAGCAGCTGGGAGGATGGGAGTGGGGAGGGCACTGAGCTGTGAGAGTGGACTAGGGGCAGGAGGCGAGCGGGCGTCCAGACCATTAGAGCCAGTGCGAGGGGCACGCTGTAAGTGATTGGGCAGAGCGTGTGGGCGTGCCAGCCAGTGCCAGCTGGTGCAGCGCTGCAAGCTCTGGGACATACAAGAAGCTGGATGGGTTGCTGCACATCCACGTTGGGGACTAGGTGTGCGACGGACTGCCATGCAGCCCTGGACATGGCAGCTGAGGCAGCACGGTCACACGCACGGGCACACGTGTCAGCACGGCAGTAACTGATGTTGTCAGCGATAGCATTGGCAGCTGCACTACCCAGCAGCAGCACGTCTGCAGGCCTTGCGTCACTGGGTTGCGGCGGAACTTCTTCCACTGCTGGGTAGTGCAGCTGCCAGTGCTATCGCTTCCACCAGGGGAGAGCAAAGGGCTGAAGCACGTGATGCTTACCCAGGATGCTGCTACTCGCACTCTGTGTACCGGCATTGCTGCAACCTGCGGCAGATTCCAAGCACAGATACAACGGGATTGTGGCTGGGGGCTGCAGCAGGGGGGTTAGGCCAGGGCAGCAGCCGGGCTCCCAAGGCAACTTGGGCCAGCATGGGACGCACAGGCATGGGACGACATGGGACGCGTGGAGCGCAACCATCATGTTCTACCTTGGAAAGTCGTTGCAATAGCATCATTACTGCTCACGCCGAATACCTTGCCGAATACCTTCGCCCTCGCACTTTACGACTCGCACTTTCGCACACAGGAGCCAAGCCGCTATCTTTTCGTTACGTTGTAGCTTTATGTACATAGGTGTCAAATTAGTTGTACATTCCTCCCAACCTGCCAGGTCAGCTGACATCTTGGGCTGTCACAATTGAACACAAGCGCAACGCTGCGCCTTTCAACAGCAACAGCCCCTTAGGTCGTTTCAGAGATGCATCACGTGCTATATATCATGTTTTGGATTCTCCTTACAAACAGCACGAGGTGAGGGAGGACCAGCGGGGGCAGGCCAAGCGGGTACTACTTCCCCAGCCTTGGGCCAGAGGTTTGAGAACAGTCATA
>VFQN01005696.1_pt1 | contig 14969 bp, 6 predicted proteins | sample 3512371 | NCBI WGS metagenome assembly VFQN01 (sample SAMN10412370, study PRJNA504923) | tailings metagenome | isolation source: Replicate 2 from Balatoc abandoned mine | place: Philippines: Itogon, Benguet | collected 2017-08-28
TCGTGACGCTGACCATGCCGAGGGTCCTGTCGCGCGTGCCTTACGGCTCGAGCGGCCGGCAGATCGACGAGTTCAAGTTCGAGGAGGCGCCGATCAATTCCGACGGCAAGACCACGGCGATGACGTCGGAGCAGTTCACCTGGATGAACGCCTCCTATGCGCTGGGCGAGCGGCTCACTTCAGCTTTCTCTCAGCATGGCTGGTGCGTCGCCGTGCGCGGCGCCGAAGGCGGCGGCAAGGTAGAGAACCTGCCGAGCTTCACCTTCACCAGCGACGACGGCGACGTCGACCAGCAGTGCCCGACCGAGATCGGTATCACCGATCGCCGCGAGGCGGAGTTGTCGAAGCTCGGCTTCCTGCCGCTGTGCCACTACAAGTCTTCCGACTATGCCGTGTTCTTCGGCGCGCAGACGACCCAGCGGCCGAAGAAATACGACAAGCCGGATGCCACTGCCAATGCTGCGATCTCGGCGCGCCTGCCCTACATCATGGCCACGTCGCGTTTCTCGCACTACCTCAAGGTCATGGGCCGCGACAAGATCGGCTCCTTCCTCGAGGCCAAGGACTGCGAGACCTGGCTGAACGACTGGATCCGCAACTTCGTCAACGGCAATCCCAACGCCAGCGCCGACATGAAGGCGAAGTACCCGCTGGCCGAGGCGACCGTGACGGTCAAGGAAGTCCCGGGCGCGCCCGGCTCCTACAATGCGGTCGCCTATCTCCGCCCGTGGCTGCAGATGGAGGAACTCACCGCCTCAATGCGGCTCGTCGCCCGCATCCCGCAGATGGGCTGACGGACCGGCGAGGCTCGGTTCGATGGACGCGGCGCAACCCGATTGGCCGGAGGCTTCCGCCTCCGGCACACAAGAGCGGGCCGGCGCCGCCCTGCGTGAATCGATCGTCGCCGCGGTTCTCGACCGCGGCGACGATACACTTCAGGAAGCGTTCTCCGCCTTCCTGGACGGCGCCGCAGCGGATGGCGGGCTTTCCGCCTGGTTCGGAGACCGCATCCGCGCTGCCGCATCGCGGCGTGACGTCGCCGCAATCAAGCAGTTCATCTCGCGCGACATCGCCGTGATCGACGCGCTGATGGGCGACCTCGTCGACGCCATCCTCCATCACGAAGATTTCAAGCGCCTCGAAGCGAGCTGGCGCGGGGTCGACTATCTGATCGACCAGGTCGAAAGCGACGAGAAGGTCAAGGTGCGCCTGTTCAACGCCACCTGGCCGGAACTGGCGCGAGATTTCGACCGCGCCGCCGAATTCGACCAGAGCACGCTCTTCGCCAAGGTCTACAACGACGAATACGGCATGCCGGGCGGACTTCCCTACGGGTTGCTGCTCTGCGACTACGCCGTGCGCCACCGCTATCCGGCAGACGCGCAGCAGGCGTCCGACGATGTCGGCACGCTGGCCGGCCTGTCGCAGGTGGCGGCTGCCGCCTTCGCGCCCTGCGTCGTGAGTGCCGCACCCGAACTGTTCGGAATCCAGACCTTCGCCGATCTCTCCCACGCCCAGAAACTCGATACGGCGTTCCGGCTCGCGGAATATCAGCGCTGGCGCCGCCTGCAGCAGACCGAGGAGAGCCGGTTCCTGGGCGTGGTTCTGCCGCGCATCCTCTTGCGCCGCCGCTATGACGACAGCCATTCGCGCCTCGACGGCTTCCGCTACCGTGAGGGCGACAGCGGCATCGACTCCTGGCTCTGGGGCAATGCCGTCTATGGTTTCGGTGCGGTAGCCATCCGGGCCTTCCACGATTGGGGCTGGTTCGCCAACATCCGCGGCGCCTATCAGGACCGCGAGGAGGCCGGCGTGCTGACGGGCCTGCCGACGCCACGTTTCTCGACCGGCGAGGCCGTGGCGTATCGCCGGCCGCTGGAGGTCGAGCTGACCGACAAGAAGCAGAAGGCGCTGGAGGAACTCGGTTTCATCTCGTTGAGCCCGTGCAACTTCACTCGTTCCGTCGTCTTCCTTGGCACGCAATCGCTGCATGTCACCGGCGACATCCGCGACCCGGTCGAGCGCGCCAACACACGGCTTTCCTCCATGCTGCAATATGTGCTGTGCGTCAGCCGTTTCGCACACTACGCCAAGGTGATGGCCCGCGATCGCGTTGGAGCCTACACGACCGCCGAGGATCTGGAGACTTATCTCAACGATTGGCTGCGCGGCTACATGCTCGGCAATGCCGATGCCGGGCCTGAGCTGAAAGCGCGTTACCCGCTGAGCGGCGGCAGTATCGAGGTCAAGGAAATGCCGGGCCGACCCGGCACCATGAGTTGCGTTATGCATCTGCAGCCACATTTCCAGTTCGACCAGATGGTGACCGGCTTCCGCCTGCGTACCGAAATGCAGGCCGCCCATGCCGGCTGAGATGGACGCGATCTGACATGGCCAGGTCCACCACGAAGCTGCCGCCACGCCTGTCCTTGTTCGATCGGCTGCTGCAAGGCGATAGCATCGAGACCGACCGCAACGCCGATCGCGCCATGCGCGAGCTCAGGGAAGCGGTCCGGCGCGACCTCGAAATATTGTTCACCACCCGCCCGCGCTATTTGTCGGTGCCGCCGGAACTGGAGGAACTGCGCAGCTCGGTCCTGTCCTTTGGCCTGCAGGACCTGCAGACCCAGCAACTGGCGACCCCGACCCAGCAAGGGCAGTTCCGGACGCGGCTCGAAGCCTTGATCCGCCAGTTCGAGCCGCGGTTCCGCGAGGTGAGCGTCGAACTCCTCTCCGGAACCGACAAGCTCGACCGGACGCTGCGGTTTCGCGTCCATGCCGTGCTGCAGACCGACGCGACGAGCGAGGCGGTCGTTTATGATACGTTGATCGATCCGGTCTCCGGGGGATTGGTGCTCGCCGGGGGCACCGGGCCGGAGCCGATCGGCTAGTCGAGGCAGCTCAGGGACTACCGCTTCTGTCCTGCCGGCGTAGTCCGGCCGCTGTTCTTCTTAACCTGTCTCCGCGTTTGACGCGTTGGTCTGTAGTAATACTGCCCTTGTCAGCGGAGGTATCGGAATTCAGTATTCGCCAACATTGACGTGTGGCGCTGACGAAATCTGCATGCACCTTTGGCGAGTATGTTGGGGGGTGGGGAAATGTCCGGGCTCAGCTGGTGACGAAAAACTCGCCATTACGCCCGGCGCTTCTGTGAATACTCGCGATACTTCACAATCTCTTGCTTCGCTTTTGCCAACGGGCCGCGCGGCGCCCGCCAAAACTGCTCGACTGCATTACCATCATCAAAACGAGGGATAGTACCCTCCACCCATTGGTATCGTTCTCGCTTCCTCGAAAGCTGGCAGGATTGGAGACGGTGGTCTGCGATTTGCAGACAACAATAGGATCGGTGCTGCCCGGGCCGCCGCGGTTTATGGCGGGTCAGGCAGCCTATGGAGGGGTGATGGCGACGTTCAACGGCACCAATGGTAACGACGTTGCGAATGCGAGCACCGGGACACTCACAGGCTTCTCGGGCGGGACGGTCGCCCAGCTTCAGGATTCCTCCGGCGACACGTTCAACGGCGGCAACGGTGCCGATACCATCGTCGCCGGCAGCGGTGACGACACGATCAATCTCGGCAACGGCCAGTTCGTTGCTGGCGAATCCATTCAGGGCGGCGGCAACAGCGCCAGCGGCACGCGCGACCAGATCGTTCTGACCTCCAGCGGCACCACGGTGGATTTCTCGGTCGGCACTGTCTCGGGGATCGAGACGCTGACCGGCAGCATCCTTGGCGACAACGTGACCATGACGGCGTCGCAATGGGCCGGCTTCAGCACGATCAATCTCGGCCTGTCGACCGATACCGTGAATGTGGTGGCCAACGGTGACATTTCGGCGCTGGCCACGCCGACCATCACCAGTGTCGAGACAGGCAATCTCACGGGGACCGGCGGCACCGACACCGTCACGCTCACCGGCGCACAGCTCGATGCGATCATCATCGGCTCCGGCACGATCAATCTCGGCGCGGGCTCCGGCGACACGATCAATCTGACTTCGACTTCGGCCGACCTCAATTCGCTGGGAGCGACAAACAATTCCATCCAGGGTGTCGAAGCGATCTCTGCGGCCGGCGCTGCGTCAGGTGTGACGATCGCGCTCGGCGGCCAGACCGAGGCCTTCGCGATAACCGGCAGCAGCCAGAACGACGTCATCACAGCAGGGACAGGAGCCGATACGATCGTGGCCGGTGGCGGCAACGATACCGTCAACATCGCGACCGGCCAGTTCGTCGCGGGTGAGTCGATCCAGGGCGGCGCAGATACTGGTACCGGAACGCGCGATCAGATCGTTCTGACCGGAAGCAGCGCCACGGTCGACTTTTCCGTAGGGACTGTTGCCGGGTTCGAGACCTTCACCGGCACCTCGGGCAGCGACACGATAACGATGACTACCGCCCAATGGGCGAGCTTCAGCACGATCAACTTCGTCAGCGGCACAAGCGACGTGCTCAACGTGGTGGCTGGCGGCGATGTATCGGCGCTCGCCACGCCGACGATCAGCAACGTCGATACTGGCAATCTCAACGGCACGGCTGGAGCCGACACTGTCACGCTCACCGGCGCGCAGCTCGACGCCATCATCGTCGGCTCGGGCTCTATCAATATGGGCGCGGGGGCAGGGGACACGATCAACCTGACCTCGACGTCCGCCGACCTCAATTCATTGGGCTCCAACAACAATTCCATTCAGGGCGTCGAGGCGATCTCCGCTGCCGGTGCGGCGTCTGGCGTCACCATCGCCCTTGGTGCCCAAAGCGAAGCCTTCGCGATAACCGGAAGCAACCAGAACGACGTCATCACCGGCGGAACCGGGGCCGATACGATCCAGACGGGCAACGGCGACGACACGGTCAATATCGCGACCGGGCAATTCGTTGCCGGTGAATCCCTCCAGGGCGGCGCAGACAGCGGCGCCGGTAACCGTGACCAGATCGTCCTGACGGGCAGCACCGCCACAGTCGATTTCTCGCTCGGCAGCGTCTCGGGTTTCGAGACGCTTACCGGCACCACGGGAAACGACACCGTCACCATGACTGCCGCCCAGTGGGCGGGTCTCAACACTATCAATCTCGGCAACGGTACGAGCGACGTGCTCAACGTCGTGGCCGGCGGCAATCTGACGTCACTTTCCACACCGACGGCGAGTGGGGTGGAGTCGCTCAACGTCGTGGGCACGTCTGGTAATGACGTGATGACGCTGAGTGGTGGCCAACTCGACGCGATGGTCGGAGGTTCCGGCACCATCAATCTCGGTGCCGGCACGGGCGACACGCTCAACATCACATCGACCTCGGTTGACCTCAACCTTCTGGGCGGAAACAACAATTCGATCCAGGGCGTCGAGGCGATCTCAGCCGCCACGGCGACCGCGGGCGTCACCATCTCACTCGGCGCCCAGACCGAAGGCTTTGCGCTGACCGGCAGCGCTTTCGCGGATACGATCACCGGCGGCTCCGGCAACGACACGATCACCGGCGGGGCCGGCAACGACGTCATCGACGGCGGCGGCGGCACTGGCGACACGGTGGTATTGAGCGGAGCCCGCGCCGATTACGCGGTATCGTTGCAGGGCGCGACCTACACGCTGACCGACAATCGCGGCGGCTCTCCCAATGGCACCGACATGGTGACCAATGTCGAGAACTTCCAGTTCTCCGACGGCACGCGCACCGCCAGTCAGCTCAACGCGCCAGCGGCCGCACAGAACAAGATCGTCCTGGAAAACCAGAAGCAGGGCAATCCCGAGAGCGAGTGGAATGTCGATGGGTCCGGCTCAGCCAACATCCAGGGCTTTGCATCTGAAATAAGCATCAACGTCGGTGGCACCGTCGATTTCAAGATCGCGACGGACTCGACCAACTACCGCATCGATATTTACCGGCTCGGCTATTACAACGGCGACGGCGCCCGCAAGGTCGGGTCGATCCAGCGGACGCTGGGCTCCGCCCAGGTCCAGCCGCACCCGATCGTCGACATGTCCCGAGGCCTGATCGATGCCGGCAACTGGGCGGTTTCTGCGAGCTGGCAGGTCCCGCAGGACGCGGTCTCCGGCGTCTACGTCGCCAAGCTCGTCCGACAGGACGGTACGGAAGGTGCGAGCCATATTCCGTTCATCATCCGCGACGACAGCTCGACCAGCGACATCGTCTTCCAGACGTCGGACACGACCTGGCAGGCCTACAACGAATGGGGCGGCGCCAGCCTCTATTTCGGACAGGTTCCGGTCGATCCCGCCGACATGGTCGGCTACCTGCCGCCCAATTGCGGTTGCGGCATCAATGCGATCGGTCGCGCGACGGCCGTCAGCTACAACCGACCGATCGTCACCAACACGAGCGTCGCCGGTGGAACCCACGATTTCATCTTCGGCGCCGAGCATTCGGCGATCCGCTGGCTGGAACAGAACGGTTACGACGTCTCCTATATCTCGGGCGTCGACACGACGCGTGCGGGCAGCATGCTGCTCAACCACGATGCGTTCCTATCGGTCGGCCATGACGAATACTGGTCGGCCGAACAGCGCGCCAATGTCGAGGCCGCGCGCGATTCCGGCGTGAACCTCGCTTTCTGGAGCGGCAACGAGATCTATTGGAAGGTCCGCTGGGAGACCAGCATCGACGGCAACGGCACGCCCTATCGCACCATGGTCTGCTACAAGGAGACCTGGGGCGGTACGCCCGATCCGAGCAATGTCGGCACCGGCACCTGGCGCGATCCGCGTTTTGCCGATCCGGGCCAGAAGCCCGAAAATGCGCTTACTGGCACGATGTTCCAGGTCGACAGCTACCGGCTGGATACGATCACCATCCCTTACGAATATTCTAACCTCAGATTCTGGCGCAACACCGACGTCGCCAATCTGCAGCCGGGCCAGACCTATTCGCTGGTTCAGAACCTGCTCGGCTACGAGTGGGATTCGGACATGGAGAACGGCTATCGACCGGCCGGGCTGATCAACATGTCGCTGTCGACCGTGGCGGTCGATACCTATCTTCGCGATTATGGCACGTCGATCGGCAGCACCACGGCCACCCACAGCCTGACCATGTACAGGGCCGAAAGCGGAGCGCTGGTCTTCGGCGCCGGCACCGTCTTCTGGTCCTGGGGCCTGGACGACACGCATGCCGGCGCCTCGACGCCGGTCGACCCGAACGTGCGCCAGGCCATGGTCAACATGTTCGCCGACATGGGGATCCAGCCGCAGACGCTTGATGCCAGCCTGGTCCTGGCGACGCAGTCGACCGACACGATCAAGCCGACCGCGACCGTCACCTCTCCGATCCTGGGCGCGACCTTCGCCGAAGGCCAGAAGGTCACGATTACGGGCACCGCACAGGATTTCGGCGGCGGCATTGTCGCCGGCGTGGAAGTGTCGCTCGACGGTGGCCAGAGTTGGTGGAAGGCCACCGGCCGCGAGGCCTGGAGCTACAGCTGGGTCGTGCAGGCCTCCGGCTCCTACAACATCATGGCCCGCGCGGTCGACGACAGCCTCAATCTCGGGACGGCCACCCCCGGCCTCCAGGTGACCGTCAACCTGCCCACCACCTCCAGCCTCTGGACCTTCTCGACCAAGCCTCAATCCGAGACCGTGCTCGACCGCGACGGCGTCGAACTCGGCGTCCAGTTCCAGGCGACGACGGGCGGTCTTGTCCAGGGCATCCGCTTCTACAAGGGTTACTACAATATCGGCCCGCATACGGTCGATCTGTGGACCTCGACCGGCCAGCGCCTAGCGACGGGCGTCTCCGTCGGCGAGAGCATCTCTGGCTGGCAGACGGTGACCTTCTCGAGCCCGGTCCGCATTACTCCGGGAGCAACCTACATCGCTTCCTACCACACGGGCGGCTACTACTCCGTCAACGACAACTATTTCACTACGGGCTACAATAACGGCGTCCTGAAAGTTGTCCCGGGTGGCGGCGTCTTCGCTTATAGCGGCACGCCCGGCGTATTCCCGACCAACACCTCGAACAACGCCAATTATTGGGTCGACGTGGTGTTCGCGCCGGATCCGAACCAGGCGCCGACGGCGGGCAATGACTCCGGCTTCACCGTCGGAAAGGACGGAACGATACGGATCTCCTTCGCCTCGCTGCTGGCGAACGACCAGGACCCGAATGGCGATCCGCTGACGATCAGCGCGGTGGGCAATGCTTCGAACGGAACCGTGTCGATCGACGCGCAGACGGGCCAGGTCGTCTTCACGCCGACTGCGGGCTATAGCGGCCCGGCGAGTTTCACCTATACGGTTTCGGATGGGCGCAACGGCACGGCCAACGCCAATGTGTCGTTGACCGTGAGCACGACGCCCGCAGGCGTCTCGGTCTTCCAGGATACGGAGCGGCCTACGGGGCCCGGCTTCACGGACTCGCCTCTCGAACTCGGCATGAAGTTCACGGCAGCGGTCAACGGCAACATCTCGGGCATCCGTTTCTATAAGCTCTCGAACGATACCGGGCCCCATACGGGATCGCTCTGGTCCGCGACCGGGCAGTTGCTGGCGACCGTCACCTTCACCAACGAGTCTTCGAGTGGCTGGCAGACCGCCACCTTCTCGAACCCGGTGCAGATCCAGGCCGGCGTGACCTATGTCGCATCCTACCACACCAGCGGTGTCTACGCGGCCGACGCGAATTATTTCAGCAATGCACTGACACGGGGCGTTCTGACGGCGCCGGCTTCGGCGGGCAGCGGCGGAAACGGCGTCTTCACCTATACGGGAACCTCGGCGTTTCCGACATCGACCTTCCAGGCGACCAACTATTGGGTCGACGTCGTCTTCAACCGTTCGACGGTCAACAGCGTGCCGGTTGCGAACAACGACAACGGCTTTACTGTTTCCAACAGCGGCGTCCTCACGATCAACGCTTCGGCCTTGCTCGCCAACGACACCGACCCGGATTTCGATCCATTGTCGGTCACCGGCGTCGGCGGAGCCACGAACGGCAGCGTCAACTTCAACAGCCAGACCGGCGTCATCACCTTCACGCCGACCGCCGGCTATATCGGGCCGGCGAGCTTCACCTACACCATATCGGACGGGCGCAACGGCACGGCATCGGCCACCGTCGGCATCACGGTCGGCCAGTCCGGCACCACGGTGAACCTTTTCTCGCCGGGTGACGCGCCAGCCGGGCAGCCGGTCAACGACCCCGATTCCGTCGAGCTCGGCATGAAGTTCGTCGCATCGTCGGCCGGTTTGATCTACGGTCTGCGTTACTACAAGAACGCGCAGGATACCGGCACCCATACCGGCTCGTTGTGGACGAGCACCGGAACGCGGCTCGCCACGGCCACCTTCACCAATGAGAGCGCGAGCGGCTGGCAGACCGTGACGTTCTCGCAACCGGTCAGCGTCGCGGCCGGTGTCACCTATGTCGCAAGCTATCATTCCAACGGCTTCTATGCGGCGACCGCGAACTACTTCGACACCGCCCGGACCAATGGGCCGCTCACGGCCCCCGCTTCCGGGACGAGTGGCGGCAACGGCGTCTATGCCTATGGCACAGGCAGCCTGTTCCCGAGCAACACCTACAACAGCAGCAACTATTGGGTGGATGTGCTCTACGAGCAGACCTCGGGCAACGTCGCGCCGACTGCGGGCGACGATACCGGCTACTCGACCAACCTGAACACGCCCATAACCTTCCAGTCCAGCACACTCCTGGCCAATGACAGTGACGCGAATTCCGATCCGCTGACCATCACTTCTTACGGCAATGCGGTGAATGGCTCGGTCACTTTCAACAGCCAGACCAACGCCTTCACCTTCACCCCGACCAACAACTATTCGGGACCGGCGAGCTTCACCTACACGATCTCGGACGGAAACGGCGGAAGCGATACGGCTCAGGTGTCGTTGACCGTCGCACCCACTCAGACCCTCTTCTCGCCGACCGCTACGCCGACGACGATCAGGGTCAACGACCCCGATCCGGTTGAGCTCGGAATGAAGTTCCAGTCCGACGTGGCCGGCTGGATCACCTCGATACGCTTCTACAAGGGACCGCAGAACACCGGGCCGCACGAAGCCCATCTGTGGACCTCGACCGGAACTTTGCTCGCCACGGCGACCTTCACCAACGAGACGGCGAGCGGCTGGCAGACGGTCAACCTCTCGCAGGAAGTGGCGATCCAGGCCAATACGACCTACGTCGTCTCCTATCACACCAACGGCTTCTACTCGGCCTCGGACAACTTCTTCACCTCCGACGTCTCGAACCAACATCTCACCGCGCCCGCGAGCGGCGGCAACGGTGTCTATGCCTATGGCGCAAGCGGGTTGTTCCCGAACAACAGCTTCAACGCCTCCAACTACTATGTCGATGTTGCCTTCAGACCGCAGCTCGCGGCGTAGGAGCAGTTCTGTCGATGAATACAGCAGTTGAGCATCGCCTGCCCGTAACCGTCCTGACCGGCTTCCTCGGCGCGGGCAAGACGACGATGCTCAACCACATCCTTCACAACCGCGAAGGACGGCGGGTCGCGGTCATCGTCAACGACATGAGCGAGGTCAATATCGACGCTGACCTCGTTCGCGACGGTGGGGCCGGGCTGTCGCGCACGCAGGAGACGTTGGTCGAGCTGACCAACGGCTGCATCTGCTGCACCCTGAGGGACGATCTGCTCGGCGAGATCCGACGGCTCGCGGCCGAGCAGCGCTTCGACTATCTGTTGATCGAAGGCACGGGCATAGCCGAGCCCTTGCCGATCGCCGCAACGTTCTCGTTTCGAGACGAAGAGGGTAGGGCGCTGTGCGACGTCGCCCGGCTCGATACCATGGTGACGGTCGTGGACGCCGCCAATCTCCTGGCGGACTATTCCGGCTCGGACCTTCTGAAGGACCGTGGCGAGGTGCGCGACGCCGAAGACGAACGCTCGCTCGTCGACCTGCTGGTCGAGCAGATCGAGTTCGCCGACGTCGTCGTCATCAACAAGATCTCCGATGTGTCGGCTGAGGCGCGCGTGGAACTGCGCCGCATCGTCGCCGCCCTCAATCCGGATGCGCGGATCGTCGAGGCCGACTTCGGGCGGGCGCCGCTCGCATCGATTCTCGACACGGGGCTGTTCGACGAAGTGAAGGCTGCGCGTCATCCGCTGTGGCACAAGGAGCTCTACGGCGCGAAGGACCACGTGCCGGAGACCGAGGAATACGGCATTGGGAGCTTCGTCTACCGGGCTCGCCGTCCTTTCGATCCCCAGAAATTCCACGCCTTCCTGCAGGCCGAGTGGCCAGGTCTCCTGCGCGCCAAGGGGCATTTCTGGCTGGCGAGCCGTCCGCGCTGGGTCGGCCTTTTGTCCATTGCCGGAGCGCAGCGGCGCACTGAAGCGAAGGCCCTGTGGTGGGCGTCCGTGCCCAAAGCCGATTGGCCCGCGCATCCGGAGTTTCGTCCGCAGCTCAGCCGCCATTGGCATCCCGCCTGGGGCGATCGGCGACAGGAGCTGGTCTTCATCGGCACGGGGCTGCACGAGGATGCCATGCGCTCGGCGCTCGACGACTGCCTCTACGGTCCGGAAGCCGGCTTCAATCCGCTCATTGCACGCAATCTGCGCGATCCGTTCCCCTCATGGGATGAACAGCGCGCGGCCTGACCCTTTAACCTTGGAGACGAAAGCATGGAAAAGGAAATCTACGCGGACGGGATGAGCGAAATCACCGTCACCGGATCGATCGTCAGGATCGACCTGATGAGCCTCTCCGCGACCGAGCGGGACGAGAAGAACAATCCCAAGCCGGTTTTCCGGCAACGGATCATCATGCCGGTGGACGCATTCGCCAATGCGGTCGACCTCATGCAGAAGGCGTTGGGCGGTCTCGTCGAGGCCGGTGCCGTGCGTCGGATCGGCGATGCCCCGAAGCCACAGGCCGTCGATGGCGCCAAGGTTCGCACCGAACCCGCGTCGCAGTCGGCCAACGCGTCGCCGAACTTCAACTGACGACGGGCATCGGACTGTTCCGATGCCCTGAAAATATAGAGAGAGCGGGGGCTCTTTCGAAACGGCGACGACAGGCTGCAGTAAATGGCCCGATTCGACCGTTTGAAGCGCCTCCGCCGCCACGAGGCCGCTTCGAGTACGACACATGCAGCCCAACCCGCACACCAACCTTCAATGCCTGGCCCTGGTCGCCCGTCATCACGGTGTCGATCTTTCTCCCGAACGCCTGGTGCATGACTATGCCATCGGCGAGGAGCCGGTGCCGACTCGGCAATTGCTGCGCATGGCCAAGGATGCCGGCCTGCGCGCCCGCCAGATAAGGCTTTCCTGGCAGGCATTGCTGAAGCTCGGAGACGCCTACCCCGTGCTTGCCGAGCTCGACAATGGCAACTGGGTGGTGATCGCAGGCCCGGTCGTCGGCGGCGAACAGGAGATGATCCGGGTGCTCGATCCATTGGCTTCGAGACCGGAGATCTTGCTGCTCACGGAGCAACAATTCAGCCGGACCTGGCGCGGATCGGTGATCCTGCTGAAGCGCAGCTACCGTTTGTCGGACGAGGACCTGCCCTTCGGCTTCCGCTGGTTCGTGCCTGAGATCATCCGTCAGCGGAGCCTGTTCAGAGACGTCGCCGTCGCGGCCTTCGTGCTCTACGGGCTGGGGCTGTTGACGCCGATCTTCTTCCAACTCGTCATCGACAAGGTGCTGGTCCACCAGAGCTATGCGACGCTGACCGTGCTCACGATCGGTATCATGGTCGCTCTCGTCTTCGATGCCGCCTTCACTTTCCTGAGGCGTTATCTGCTGCTCTATGCGACCAACAGGATCGACATCCGGATCGCGACCCGAACATTCGGCCACCTGCTGAACCTTCCGATCGCCTTGTTCGAGCATGCCTCTGCCGGCGTCCTGGTCAAGCATATGCAGCAGACCGGCCGGATCCGTGAGTTCCTCACGGGGCGGCTTTTCCTGACGCTGCTCGACGGGCTTTCGTTGTTCGTCTTCGTGCCGATCCTGCTGCTCTACAGCGTGAAGCTCACTCTGGTCGTCCTCGGCTTCGCCCTGTTGGTCGGCCTCGTCGTGATGCTCCTCGTCGGGCCGTTCCAGCGCCGTCTCCAGGCGCTTTACAAGGCGGAGGGCGAGCGACAGGCGCTGCTCGTCGAGACCGTCCATGGCATGCGCACGGTGAAGTCTCTGGCGCTGGAGCCGCGGCAGCGGCGCGTCTGGGACGACCGTTCGGCCGAGTCGATCTCGGTGCGTTTCCGCGTCGACAAGATTTCAGCCGTCGCGCAATCGCTGACCGGGCTGCTCGAAAAGCTGATGAGCGTCGCCATCGTAGCGCTGGGCGCGCTCGATGTCTTTGACGGAACCATGACGATCGGTGCACTGGTGGCCTTCAACATGCTGGCCGGTCGCGTATCCGGCCCGCTGGTCCAGATCGTCACCATGGTCCACGAGTATCAGGAAGTGGCGCTGTCAGTGCGCATGCTGGGCGAGATCATGAACCAGCGTCAGGAGCAGCATGGCCGCGGGCGGGGCCTGCGGCCGGACATCGCCGGACGGATCGAGTTCGACCGTGTTTCCTTCCGCTACGGCCCGGATGGGCAGCCGGCGCTGGATGACGTTTCTTTCAACGTGCCGGCCGGCTCGGTCTTCGGCATCGTCGGCAAGAGCGGCTCGGGCAAGACCACCATCACCCGTCTCATCCAGGGGCTTTATCCGATCCAGCAGGGGCTGGTACGCATCGACGGCCATGACATCCGCGAGATCGATCTCGTGCATCTCAGGAAGAGCATCGGTGTCGTTCTGCAGGACAGTTTCCTGTTCCGCGGAACGGTGCGCGACAACATCGCCGCGGCAAAACCCGACGCCAGCATCGAGGAGATCGCGGTAGCAGCCCGCATCGCAGGCGCCGAGGAGTTCATCGAGCGGCTTCCTCGTGGCTTCGAGACGATGCTGGAGGAGAATGCGGCGAATCTGTCGGGTGGGCAGAAGCAGCGCCTGGCAATCGCCCGGGCGCTCATCACCGATCCCCGGCTGCTGATCTTCGACGAGGCGACCAGTGCGCTCGATCCGGACAGCGAGGCGATCATCCGCCAGAATCTGGCGCAGATCGCCGCAGGCCGGACTGTCGTTATCGTTTCGCACCGGCTGTCGACCCTGGTCGACGCCGATGCGATCCTCGTCGTCGAGCGTGGCAAGATCGCCGATATCGGCCGCCACGACCAACTCGTCTCGCGCTGCATGACCTATCGCCATTTGTGGTCGCAGCAGAACAGGCAAGCCGCATGAGCACTGATCCGGACGTTGTCGAAGCAGAGGCCGAAAACCTGCCGGTGCCTGCCGACAGGCGCAAACGGGACGTGGCGCGCAATTCCGAGCGAATGCCTGTCATCGCCGAATTCCAGTCGGATGCGGTCGAGTTGGAAGAACGTGTTCCGCCGCGGGTCGCTAGACTGACCCTTTACGGCGTGACCGCCTTTATCGGTGCGGCTGTGTTGTGGGCGTCGCTGTCCTCGATCGACGAAGTCGTGGTCGCGCCGGGCAAGCTCATCACGACCGAGCCGACCATCGTGCTGCAGCCGCTCGAGACATCCATCATCCGCACGATCGACGTCGCCGCCGGCGATGTCGTCCATGCCGGCCAGACACTCGCCACTCTCGACGCCACTTTTAGCCAGTCGGATGTCGACCAGCAACAAGCGAAATTCGCGGCCCTCGACGCACAGGTGAAGCGGCTCGAAGCAGAGCTCGCCGGCCGGGATTATGCCGCGGTTGCGGGCAACACCTCGGACGAGCAATTGCAGCTTCAACTCTTCGAGCAGCGTCGCGCTTACCGTATCGCCCAACTCGACAATTTCGATCAGCAGATGGCCGCGCAGAACGCGACGATCTCCGCGAGTAAGGATCAGGAGACGATCCTGGATCGGCGCCGCGATGGCCTCGTCCAGATAGAGCAGGCGCGCGAGACGCTCTATAAACAGGAGACCGGCTCGCTGCTCAACCTGCTGAGCTCGCGCGATGC
>VFQN01005697.1_pt1 | contig 14969 bp, 13 predicted proteins | sample 3512371 | NCBI WGS metagenome assembly VFQN01 (sample SAMN10412370, study PRJNA504923) | tailings metagenome | isolation source: Replicate 2 from Balatoc abandoned mine | place: Philippines: Itogon, Benguet | collected 2017-08-28
CCGAGAAGATGGCGAAGATCGGCGCCTCGATGCGCGTGGTGGCGTGGCGCTTGAACGCATACACGTAATCCTCGGCCACCAGCTCGCGCGTGCCCTGCTTCTCGAAGTCCCAGGGCGAGCGCTTGTCGCCGACCTGCTCGCGGTTGAGGCGGTGATAGAGGTACTCGCCCTTGTCATCCTTCGCGAAGGCCGGGTGCGGCGCGTAGAGGATGCCCTTCTTCAGCCGCACGTCGTAGATGCTCTCGGCGATCTGTTCGGCCGGCGCGTCCTCGGGCAGCGGCGCACCGGCCTTGTCGACGTAGCGCGGATGCACCACCGCCTCGGCCGTCTTCGGGATCAGCTCGTAGGGCCGCTTCAGGTAGTGGTAGGCGTACAGCGGTTCGTACGCCGAGTAGGTGTACGGCGTCTCGGGGTTGCTGTACGAGGCGGTGGGGTCGAGGTAGCGCGGCGAGCGCTCGTCGAAGGAGTTGAAGAGCGTGTTGGTGGCAGCCGCGCCATCCGGGTACGGACTGTTGTTGCAGGCGGCGAGCACCAGCGACAACGCCACCGCCCACCGCGCGCCCCACCCTCTCATCGGACCGTGCATGCGGTCGCTCCCTTCGTCGATCGGGGGTGCGCCGCAGGCTTGACGCGGCCACCCCACCAAAAGAATCTGCCCCCGACGGACACCGGCTTGTGGCCGGGCCGCCGAAAGGCAGTCGCGGATGATAAGCGCGCCGCCAGGGGCCCTGCTCAGGGTTTCACCGGCCGCGCCCCCTGGAACATGGGGCGCGTCTGCCGATTAGAGCGGCGACTCCAGCACACGTCAGCTCACCAGCCCATGAGCACGTCGCGTGCCTGCACGACGAGCTGCACCCGCGCGCCCACCGGCAGCGTCACCTTGGTTGGCACGTGGCCGAACGGCAGTCCGGTGAGGATGGGCGTGCGCGTCACGCGGCGCAAGGTCTCGACCACCGTCTTCAGGCCATAGCCGCGATCCAGCGGTGACTTCTTCCAGTCGCTGAACGCTCCCAGCAGGATCGCCTTCTGCGCGTCGAGCACGCCGGCCTGGTGCAGCTGAAGCAGGCTGCGCTCGATCCGATAGGGATGCTCGTTGACGTCTTCGAGGAACAGCACGCCGCCCTTGATGCGCGGCCAGTGCGGCGTGCCGAGCAGCGAGTTGACCATGCACAGGTTGCCGCCCCACAGCACGCCCTTCACGTCCATTCCATCGAAGCCGGGTTCGGTGCGAAAGCCCACGGCCTCCAGCTCGCCGCTCATCGCCTCGGCGAAGCAATCGCGCGTGACCTCGTCGACCGCCTCGCCGCCGAAGTCGTAACAGGCCATCGGGCCGGCCCAGGTCACGCCCTTCGCGTGCGCCAGCAGCCCGAGCTGCAGCGCAGTGAGGTCGCTGTGGCCCACCCAGCGCGTGCCGCGCTCGACGCTGCGTGCCACCAGCTTCCAGTCGATGCGGTCGAGCAGCCGTGTGAGGCCGTAGCCACCGCGTGTGGCCAGCGCGATATCCGGTTCATCCCGGGCCAGGCGGTGGATCGCGGCCAGGCGCACCTCGTCGTCGCCGCCGAAGCGCTGGTGGCGCGCCAGCGCCGATTCATCGAGCGCGACCGCGTAGCCGAGCCCGGCGAGCCGGCGCGCCGCCAGGCGCACCGGCGCGGCCCGGGCCACCACGCCCGAGGGCGTGAACAGGGTGAGCTGGGTCATGGATTGCCCGTCGGTGGCGGCAGGTCGAGTTCGATGGCCTCGCCGGCCGGGATGGTGTCGGGGGCGTCGTTCTCGGCGCCCGCCTCCAGGCCGCGGTCAACGCGCCGCTGCCGGTACTGCTCGCGCCGCTCGGCGAAGAAGTCGCGCAGCACCTGGCCGCACTCCTCGCCGAGAACGCCGCCGACGACCTCGGTGTGGTGGTTGAGCTGGCGGTTGGCGAACAGGTCGACCACCGAGCCGGCCGCACCGGTCTTCGGGTCGAAGGCACCGAACACCACGCGCTTGAAGCGCGCATGCATCAGTGCCATCGCGCACATCGCACAGGGCTCGAGCGTGACGTAGAGCTCGCACTCGGGCAGCCGGTAGTTGGCCAGCAGCGTGGCGGCATGGCGCAGCGCGACGATCTCGGCATGCGCGGTCGGGTCGTGCTCGGTGATCGGGCGGTTGTAGCCGGTGGCCACCACCTGGCGGCCGGCCGGCGTGTCGCGCACGATCACGGCGCCCACCGGCACCTCGCCCACCAGCCAGGCGTTGCGCGCCTGGTCGATGGCGATGCGCATGGCCTGTTCGTCCTTCGGGTCGATCACGCGAGCCGTCTCCTTTGGCTGCGCATTCTCGCCGCAAACGCTAGGCTTGCCGGCCATGCAGGAAGCGATGTTCCCCGAGCCCGACGGCGTGCAGCCCGCCGTCGCGACGCCGGCGCTCCAGGCACTGGCGGCCGCCCTGCCCGATCGCGTGCACCTGGGCACCTCGTCGTGGACCTTTCCTGGCTGGGCCGGACTGGTCTATGCCCGCCGCGCCGGCGCGGACGCCCTGGCCCGCGATGGGCTGGCCGCCTACGCGCGCCACCCGCTGCTGCGCACCGTGAGCCTGGATCGCGTGTTCTATCGGCCGCTGCAGCCCGCCGAGTACGCCGCCTACGCGCGGCAGGTGCCGGACGGCTTCCGCTTCGTCGTGAAGGCGCCGGCGCTGGTCTGCGATGCCCTGATCCGCGAAGCGGGCGGCCGCGACACCCGGCCCAATCCGCTGTTTCTCGATCCGCAGTCGGCGCTGCAGCAGGTGGTGCAGCCGGCGATGCAGGGGCTGGGCGACAGGCTCGGCGTGCTGGTCTTCCAGATCAGTCCCTTGCCGTCGTCCTGGCTGACCCGGCGCGACGCCTTGCTCGATCGTCTCGACACGCTGCTCGGCGCGCTGCCACGTGGCCTGCTCGCCGCCGTCGAGGTGCGCGACGCCGCCTGGCTCGGCCCGGACTTCGCCGCCGTGCTGCGCGCGCACCGCGCCGCCTACTGCCTCGGCCTGCATCCGCGCCTGCCGCCGGTCGACGAACAGCTGCCGATGCTGCGTGCGCTGTGGCCCGGCCCGCTGGTGTGCCGCTGGAACCTGCACCGCCGCCACGGCGCGCATGGCTACGAAACGGCGAAAGCCGGCTACGAGCCCTTCGACCGGCTGGTCGATCCGGACCCGGCCACGCGCGCGGTGCTGGCGAAGGTCGCGGCGGCCACCGCCGCGGCCGGACAGCCGGTCTACGTGACGATCAACAACAAGGCCGAGGGCAGCGCGCCTTGCTCGGTGATCGCGCTCGCCGAAGAAATCGTTCGTCGGCGAGCGGTCTGATCACTCCCGATCCATTGTCGCCAGGCGGGTGCCGCCCATGGTCAGATCGGGCGCTTCGAACGCCGGCCGCGGGCACGATACCGACAAATCCACCGGCGCGATTCTGGCCCTGGCCACGGCTGCACCCGGTCGATCCTGACCCGCAGAGCCAGCCTTCGTACAGCAACGGAGATCGCTTGGTTGGTCTCATCCTCGATCTCGGACAACGCGACATGGCCCGATCGTCCGAACGGAACGATCGGTTCCCGCAGGAACAGGCTCTGTCCGGCCTGGCGGCACGTCAATGGCGACGTCTTCAGCGTCGCGAGGCCGGAGAGCAAGGCAGCGATGGCCTGCGCCGGCAAGGTGAGGTCACCGCCGTCGCGGGACAGTGCCCGTTCCAGGTTTGAAGCTCACTTGCCGTTCTTCATTCGGGCCCGACGCGGATCGACGGGATGGTGGTCGTCTTCATCCGCTGAGGGTATCGCCATGGCGCGACATCGGGGCTTGGGGTCGAAACTCGATCTGTCCCCGGATTCGGCCAATTGCCGTCTCTGACGAACGACTGCTGTGCGGGATCTCGCCCGGAGCCTGCTCGTTCAGGTGGCTCGGGGCGCACTGCCACCCAGGCTCGTGCAGGCGCGCCGCAGGCGCTGCTGCGCGGCATCAGCCACCGCCTGGATGTCCGCGTGACCGACCAGGCCCACCATGACCTGCGGGTCCAGGAAGCCCACGACCACCTCGCCGGCCTTTGCCTCGCGCACGATCACGTTGCAGGGCAGCAGCAGGCCGATGTCGGGCGCCGCCTGCAGCGCCTGGTGGGCCAGCGGCGGATTGCAGGCGCCGAGGATGCGGTAGCGCGGCATCTCCACGCCGAGCTTGTCCTTCATCGCGGCCTGCACGTCGATGTCGCTCAGGACGCCGAAGCCCTCGGCCTTGAGCGCCGCCACCGTCTTCTCCAGTGCCTGATCGAAGCCGACGCCGGTGAGCGTGGTGGTGAATCCGTACGTGGTCGTCTCCCTGGGCAAGTCGCACCTGACCTTTGATGATGCAACGCCCGGGGCACCGCGTCTGTTCGCCAGCGCACCGTGTCCGGCTGCGCCGTGCCGGACTCAGCCCGGACCGAGCATGCGCCGCGGATCGACCCAGGCATCGAACTGCGCCGCGCTCACGCCGCCCACCGCCAGCGCCGCTTCACGCAGCGCCAGGCCGCTGGCGTGCGCATGCCTGGCGATCGCCGCGGCGCGGTCGTGGCCGATGTGCGGTGTCAGCGCCGTCACCGTCATCAGCGATCCTGACAGCAGGCGTGCCGCCTGCGCGGCGTCGACCTGGATGCCCTCGACGCAATGCCGCGTGAAGCTGGCCATCGCATCGGCCAGCAGGCGCAGGCTCACCAGCACGTTGAGCGCGATCAGCGGCTTGTACACGTTGAGCTCGAACTGGCCCTGGCTCGCCGCCATGCCGATGCTGACGTCGTGACCCATCACCTGCGCGCAGACCATGGTCAGCGCCTCGACCTGCGTGGGGTTGACCTTGCCCGGCATGATCGAGCTGCCCGGCTCGTTGGCCGGCAGGCGCAGCTCGCCGAGGCCGGCGCGGGGTCCGCTGCCCATCAGGCGGATGTCATTGGCGATCTTGTTGAGCGCGATCGCCAGCATCCGCAGCGCGCCGTGCAGCCCCACCAGCGGCTCGTGCCCGGCCAGCGCGGCGAACGGGTTGGCGGCCCGCGTGAACGGCTCGCCCAAACGTTCGGCCAGCCGGGCCGCGACCCGCGCACCGAACTCCGGATGGGTGTTCAGCCCGGTGCCGACGGCGGTGCCGCCGATCGCCAGCGCCTGCACCGGCGGCAGCGCGCGACGCACCGCCTCTTCGGCGATGTCGAGCTGGGCGACGTAGCCGCCGAACTCCTGGCCGAAGCTGATCGGCGTCGCGTCCTGCAGGTGCGTGCGGCCGAACTTGAGCACATCGGCGAAGGCCACCGCCTTCGAGCGCAACGCCGTGCGCAGCCCCTCGAGCGACGCCAGCAGCGGCCTGGCCGCGCGAACGGCCGCGATGTGCATGGCCGTCGGGAACACGTCGTTGGACGACTGGCCGAGGTTCACGTCGTCGTTGGGGTGCACGACGCGCTCGGCGCCGAGCCCGCCGCCGAGCGCGAGCGAGGCCAGGCTGGCGACCACCTCGTTCACGTTCATGTGCGACTGCGTGCCCGAGCCGGTCTGCCAGACGGACAGCGGAAACTGCGCGTCGAACTCCCCGGCGGCGACGCGGGCCGCTGCGTCGGCCACGGCGTCGGCGCGGTCCGCCGCCTGCAGTCCGAGCTCGCGGTGAACCTCCGCCGCGGCGCGCTTGATCTGCGCCATCGCGTGAACGATCTCGATCGGCATGCGCTGCTCGCCGATGGCGAAGAAGTGCCGGCTGCGCTCGGTCTGCGCGCCCCACAGGGCGTCGGCGGGCACCTCGATGGGGCCGAAGCTATCGGTTTCCACGCGGGTTGCGGGCATGGCATCCACCTCCGTTCATCGCAGCGCATCGCGGCGCGCGATGCCAAGCCCATCATGAACCTCGCCGCGGCGGCCGGTGTGTACGCCAGCGCACCGACCGGCCCGCACGAGCCGCCTTCATTCGAGATGCGGCTCGAGGAGTTGCTGTGCCAGCCGCGGCGCTGAGCGGCACGGCCATCGCGCGATTCCTCGCGCCGGCCGCGGCCCTCGCCCTCGCCGCCTGCGCGGCCACCCCGACGCCGGACGCGCAGATGACCCTCGCCACCGAGTCGCTGCTGCAGGCCCGGCAGGCCGGTGCCGAACGACTCGCAGGTGCACGTCGGCGCACGCCGGCTGGCCGAACAGGCACATTCCGATGCGCTGCTCGCGCTGGAGCGCGCCGAAACGGGGCAGCCGCAATACGCTCGTGCACGCGACCGGCCGCCTGGTCGCCGTGGTCGAGACCGCCGAAGCGCTGCTGGTGGTGTCACAGGCACACGCGCAGGACATCCGCGACGTGGTCGGGGAGCCGCAGCGCCGCGGGCGGCCCGAACCGACAGTGCATCGCCTGGTTCACCGCCCCTGGGGCTGGTACGACAGCATCGACGCCGGCCCGCGCTTCCAGGTCAAGCGCATCGTGGTCAAGCCGGGCGCCTCGCTCAGCCTGCCGATGCACCACCACCGCGCCGAGCACTGGGTCGTCGTCCGCGGCACGGCGGAAGTGACCTGCGCCAGCCGCACGACGCTGCTGTCCGAGAACCAGAGCACCTTCATCCCGCTCGGCGAGAAGCATCGCCTGTCCAACCCGGGCAAGGTGCCGCTCGAGATCATCGAGGTGCAGTCCGGCAGCCACCTCGGCGAGGACGACATCGCGCGCTTCGGCGACAGCCACGGCTGCACCGACAGGCGCACGTTCGGCAATCACGCCGGCTCCCGCGCCGACCGGGTCGACGTGCCGCAGTCGGAGACCGCCGCGAACCGCCCGATGGTGGTCGTGCTGCAGGGCTGCACCCCGTCGGCAGGCGAGGTCGTCGCGGGCACGCAGATAAGCCGCCTGGCGGACGAGCATGGCTTCATCGTCGTGTATCCCGAGCAGGCCGTCCACGCGAACGCCTCGCGCTGCTGGAACTGGTTCGAGCGCGAGGACCAGTTGCGCGGTGCCGGCGAGCCCGCGCTGATCGCCGGCATGGTCCGTGCCGTCGCGCAGGCGGAAGTTGCCGACCCGCGGCGCATCTTCGTGGCCGGGCTGTCGGCCGGCGCGGCGATGGCGGGTTTGAACGGATGGGCCTGTTCGCCTGGATCGGCCCCGAAGAGACACAGAGCATGGCAATCTCACCAAGGCCTGCACAGTGCGTTTCGGCCAGATCAAGTCGCCATTCGCCAACCAGCAATGGCGGTTGAGTTGCGCAGGTGGCAAGCTTGCGCTATCGATGGAACGCACGACATGGCGCCTTGCTCCTACCTTTTCGTACCTGCTGACCGGCCCGAACGTCTCGGCAAGGCCCTGGGCGCGGGCGCCGACGCCGTCATCGTGGATCTCGAAGATGCCGTCGCGCCGGCGGCCAAGGCCGCGGCACGTGATGCGCTCGCGGACTGGCTCGACAGGCCTGATGGCGCCACCGTGGCGGTGCGCATCAATGCGCCACAGACCGCGTGGTTTGCCGACGACCTGCGCGCCTGTGCCCATCCTCGGGTGCGCGCCCTGGTGCTGCCCAAGGCGGAGCGTCGCGACGAGCTGGCGTTCGTGGCGACGAAGGCGCCAGGCCGTGCCCTGCTGCCGCTGATCGAGTCGGCCACCGGCTTCGAGGCCGTGAAGATGCTGGCGGGCACGGCGGGTGTCACGCGGCTGGTGTTCGGCTCGATCGACTTCCAGGCCGATCTCGGCATCGAGGGCGACGATGACGCGCTGCTCTACTTCCGCTCGCAGCTCGTGCTGGCCTCGCGGCTGGCCGGGCTCGATGCGCCAGTCGACGGCGTGACCACGGCAATCGGCGACGAGGAGGCGATCACGCGCGACACCGCACGTGCCCGGCGCCTGGGATTCGGCGCCAAGCTGTGCATCCACCCGAAGCAGGTGGCGGCAGTGAACCGCGGCTTCCTGCCCGGTGAGGCCGAGCTCGAGTGGGCGCACCGCGTGCTCGCCGCGGCGCAGGACAGCGGCGGCGCGGCCGTCGCGGTGGATGGCAGGATGGTCGATGCGCCGGTGCTGCTGCGCGCGCGGCGGCTGATCGAGCGGGCCGCGCGCTGAGCGCGCCGCCGGCGCGACCCCGGGTCAGACGGTCCGGGCCCCGTCGACGGGGAACTCCACGCCGCTGATGAAGTTGGCGGCATCGCTGGCCAGGAACAGCGCTGCGGCCGCCACGTCGGCCGGCCGCGACATGCGCCCGAGCGGGATGGTGGCGATGAACTTCGCGCGGTTCTCCGGCGTGTCGGGCACGCCCATGAACTTCTCCAGCAAGCCGGTCTCGCCGATCACCGGGCAGATCGCGTTGACGCGGATGCCGTCGGGGCCGAGCTCGACCGCCATCGACTTCGACAGCAGGTTCACCGCGCCTTTGGAGCCGTTGTACCAGGTCAGGCCCGGCCGCGGCCGGATGCCGGCGGTGGAGCCGACGTTGAGGATCACACCGCCTCGCGCGCCATCCTGGCGCCCACGCATCAGCGGCAGCACGGCATGGGCCATGTGGAAGATCGACTTCACGTTGACCGCGTACATGCGGTCGAAGGTGGCCTCGTCGACCTCCAGCATCGGCCGGTTGGCATGCGTGGTGCCGGCGTTGTTGACGACGATGTGCGGCACGCCGAAGCGTTCCACGCCGGCGCGCACCAGTGCCTGCACCGACGCGCCCGAGGCCACGTCGCAGCCGACGGCCAGCGCCGCATCGGCGCCGAGTTCGGCGGCCAGCGCGCTTGCCTTGTCTTCCGCCAGGTCGGCGATCACCACGCGCGCGCCTTCGGCCACGTAGCTGCGCACGATGGCTTCGCCGAAGCCGGCGGCGCCGCCGGTGACGATGGCGGTCTTGCCCTGCAGTTGCCCCATGACGCCGCCCCTCAGCCGTGGAAGTGCACCAGCGTCTTGGTGGTGCTCACCTCTTCCAGCGCGAGCAGGCCCTTCTCGCGGCCATGGCCGCTGCGCTTGGTGCCGCCGAAGGGCAGCTCCACGCCGCCGCCGGCGCCGTAGCAGTTCATGAACACCTGGCCGGCGCGCACCGCCTTGGCCACGCGCTGCAGGCGGCCGGCGTTCTCGGTCCACACCGCGGCGAGCAGGCCGTAGTCGGTGCCGTTGGCCAGCGCAATCGCGTCGGCCTCGTCCTCGAAGGCCATGGCCGCGAGCACGGGGCCGAACACCTCCTCGCGGGCCAGCGCGGCGTCGCGTGGCACCGGGCCGAACAGCGTCGGCTTGACGTAGTAGCCAGTCTTCGGCGCATCGGCGGCGATCGTGCCCTCGGCCAGCACCGCGATGCCGGCGGCACGCGCCTGGTCGATGTAGCGCTGAACGCGCTTGTGCTGCGCCGGGTTCATCACCGGGCCGCAATCGAAGTCCATTGCCGGCGTGCCGACGCGCACCTTGGCGAAGGCCTCGGCCACGCGCGCGGTGAAGCTGTCGAAGATCGAGCGCTGCACCAGCAGCCGGCTGCCGGCGGTGCAGGTCTGGCCGGCGTTCTGCACGATCGCTCGCACGACGATGGGCACGGCCCGCGCCACGTCGACATCGTCGAAGACGATCTGCGGGCTCTTGCCGCCGAGCTCGAGCACGCACTTCACCGCGTTCTTCGCCGCCGCCTGCTGGACCAGCGTGCCGACCTCGTTGGAGCCGGTGAAGCTGATGAAGTCGATGCCCGGGTGCGCGGCCAGCGCGGCGCCGGCCTCTTCGCCCAGGCCGGTGACGATGTTCAGCACGCCCTCGGGCAGGCCGGCTGCGGTGGCGATCTCGGCGAAGCGCAGCGCCGACAGGCTGGTGTCTTCGGCCGGCTTGAGCACCGTGGCGTTGCCCATCGCCAGCGCCGGTGCCACGGTGCGGCCCATCATCTGCGCCGGGTAGTTCCACGGGATGATGTGCGCGGTCACGCCCAGCGGCTCGCGCAGCAGGCTGACCTGGTGACCGGCGAGGAAGGGGATGGTCTCGCCGTGCACCTTGTCGGCGGCGGTGCCGTAGAACTCGAAGTAGCGCGCCAGCACCTTGATGTCGTTGCGCGCCGTGCTCATCGGCTTGCCGGTGTCGCGCGCCTCGATCTGCGCAAGCTCTTCCTCGTGGGCGAGCACCGCCTCGCCGATCTTCACCAGGATGCGGCCGCGTTCGGTGGCGGTCAGCCGTCCCCAGGGGCCTTCCTGCGCGGCGCGCGCGGCGGCCACCGCCAGGTCGACCTCGTGCGCGCTGCCGCGCGGGATGTGGTCGAAGGTCTCGCCGTCGGCGGGCGACACCACGGCCAGCGTGCGGCCGTCACGGGCGGCGAGCCAGCGGCCGCCGATGAACATCTGCTTCATGGGGTTTCCCTCGTCTTTCGAACGCTGCAATGCCACGGCACTCTAGGGACTGGGCCGCCCCGGGTGAATTGGAATGTGGGCAACGGCGACTTGCGCCAGACGCAATCCAGCCGGCCGGCGGCACGGGACAATCACGCCATGCTGCCGGACATCGATTCCCTCGCGCTCTTCGTGCAGGCTGCCGAGATGCGCAACCTCACGCGCGCCGCCGAGGCCAGCCACATCACGGTGCCGGCGGCGAGCCGGCGCCTGTCGCTGCTCGAGCATCAATTCAAGGCCACGCTCTTCGAGCGCCATTCGCGCGGCCTGCAGCTCACGCCGGCCGGCGAGCACCTGCTCAAGCTGGCCCGCGAGGTGATCGCCGGCGTGCACCACATGCGCGCCGAGATGGCCAACTACGCCTCGGGCCGCCACGCGGTGCTGCGCGTGCACGGCAACACCTCGGCGATGACGCAGTTCCTGCCCGCCGACGTGGCCGCCTTCCAGGCCGCGCATGAGCACGTGCGCATCGTGCTCGAGGAATGCTGGAGCGAGGAGGCCGTGCGCCGCGTGAGGAGCGGCGATGCCGAGCTCGGCGTGGTGGTCGAGGGCGCCGACGCCAGCGGCCTGTGGAGCCGCCCCTACCGCAGCGACCGGCTCGCCGCCGTGCTGCGCGCCGACGATGCGCTGGATGGCGACGCAGTGGCTTTCGCCGACCTGCTCGACCGCGACCTCGTCGGCCTGGAAGGCAGCAGCACGCTGACGCGCCTGCTCACCGCGCAGGCTGCGCAGCAGATGAAGCCGATGGCACTGCGCGTGCAGGTGCGCAGCTTCGAGGCGGTGTGCCGAGCGGTCGAGGCCCGGCTGGGCATCGGCATCCTGCCGCTGGCGGCCTCGCGCAGCTTCGCGCCGGCGATGAACCTCAAGGTGCTGCCGCTGTCGGATGCCTGGGCGCAGCGGCGCATGCAGCTGGTCACGCGCAGCCAGCCGCCCAGCCAGACGCCGCTGGGCACGCTGCTGGCGCACCTGGAAGCCTGCGCCGCCGGCGGCGCGGACGATCAGGCCGCGATGTAGGGCCGGGTCTTCGCGAACGACGGCCGGGCGTTCCACGCCTCGGCAACGGCCTTGAGCGTCGGCGTGGCCGGCAGCCAGGCCTGGTCGGCGAAGCGCAGCTGCTGGTAGTCGTACAGCGTCACCGCGGTGATGGCGTCCAGCGTCGGCGTGCCGGTGGTGGCGATCGCACCGGCCTGCGCCTCCAGGCGCTCCATGCCCTCGACCATCGAGCGGCGCCGGCGCAGGCCGACCGGCGTCTCGTCGAACAGCGTGGGCGCAGTCACCTTGCGCGTGATGACGGTGATCACCGCCGCCTCGATCGCGCCCATCGCGATGCCTGCGCGCGCGCACACGCCCGCCGCGCCGGCGGCCGGGCCGATCAGGCTCGGCCACTGCGGCGCCGGGCGCGTGGCGTCCAGCCACTGCACGATCAGCATCGCCTCGGTCAGCGGCGTGCCGTCGTCGAGCACCAGCGTCGGCACACGGGTGGCGGCGTTGGCCGCGCGCAGCCTCGCGTCGTCGGCCCAGGGGTCGACGAGGGTCGGTTCGACGTCGAGGCCCTTCTCGATCATCGCCGTGCGCGCGATGCGCACGAAGGGCGAGGTGGTGTTGGCCAGCAGTTGCATCGCGTGTGTCCCCGTGGTTTGCGCGCTCAGTTCGGCAGCGCGCCGAGCTGCTTCATCATGCCCAGGTTGTCGAGCTGCGCCCAGTGCTCCACCAGCACGCCGTCGCGGATCTGGAACAGGTCGAGCACCGCCACGTCGATGCGCTTGCCCGTGGGCGCCATGTCGCCGAAGGCACCGGTGTGCGTGCCCAGCACCTTCAGCCGCACCAGCACCTTCTCGCCCTCGGCGACGAAGTCCAGCAGCGGCAGCTCCATGTCGGGGAAGGCCGGCAGCAGCGCGTCGTGCAGCTGTGCCACGCCGTCCGGCCCGCGCACCTCGAAGGGCAGGCCGGGGTCGTGGCGCACGAAGTCGGGCGCGATGTGCCTGGCCATCCATGCCGTGTCGCGGGCGAGGAAGGCCTTGAAGTAGTCGCGGCAGATCTGCTTGTTGGTGTCTTGAACGCTGCTCATCGTGGTCTCCTGGAGTCGTGAAGGGGTCAGGCCGCGACGACGTCGAAGCCGAGGCGGGGGAAGTGGATGTGCAGGTCGCCGGCCTGCGCGTCCTTGCGGTGGACGACGATCTCGGCGTCGCTGGCCGCCACCAGCGTGCCCTTGACCGGCACGCGGGCGTTGTCGTCGGGCGTGACGATCACCGGGCAGCCGGCCTTGAGGCCGCCGGGATCGCCGTCCGGATCGAGGTGCGTGACCGGTGCGGGCCGGGCCGCCCGGGCGGCCTCGAACGCGGCCTCGGCCGTCATCGCCGTCGGCGTGCCGTGGCCGAACGCGGCGATGCGCTCGTACCAGGGCAGGACCGGCGAATCGGGCGCCAGGCCCAGCAGCGCATCTACGTCCGGCGGGCAGTTCTTGCGCAGCAGGAAGATCGTCTGCCAGCAGGCGAAGTCGGCGGCGCTGGGCGCATCGCCGAACAGGAAGGGCCGCGCAGCCAGGGCCGTCTTCAGCCAGGCGATCTGCGCGCGCACGAACTGCAGGTGCTGCTCGAACTGCGGAGCCATCGCCTCCTTGCTGATGTCGATCATCAGGTAGCCCTCCTTGCGGTCCTTGAGGAACTCGCTCGGGATGTGCTCGCCGATGTAGTGCACCAGCACGCCGATGGTCGGGATCCACATCTGCCGCTCCCAGGCGAAGCCCAGGCCCTGCGCGACGCCTTCGCTGCCCTTCGGGTACAGCGCCTTGCCCGGATGCAGCCGCTCCAGCGTGGGCAGGATGAGGTTGGTGTCGCAGTAGATGTCCGCGCCCACCTGCAGCACCGGCGCGCGGCGGTAGCCGCCGGTCAGCGGCGTCAGCAGCGGCCGCGGCGGCAGCCCGGCGATCTCGACCGAGCCGTAGGCCAGGCCCTTGTAGCCGAGCACCGCGCGCACCTTCTCCGAGAAGGTGGAGAAGGGATAGTGATGAAGGATCAAGTCGGACATGTTCGTCTCCAGAGTTGTTCGATCAAGCCACCGCCGCGGATCCGGCTCTGCCGGTCTGCTGGCGGGCGGCCCCCTCGGGGGGTAGCGAGCGCGAGCGAGCTTGGGGGCTCACGTCAATACATGATGTGGCCACCGTCGACGACGATGGTCTGGCCACTCACGAAGCCAGCCAGGTCCGACAGCAGGTACAGCGCCGTGCCGACCAGGTCGTCCGGCCGCTGCTCGCGCGAGATCGCGCGCGCCTTCAGGAAGCTCTGCTGCCACTCGACCGGGCGGTTCTTCGTCGCATCGGTGAGCACGAAGCCCGGCGCGATCACGTTGACGCGCACGTTGTGCGCGCCGCACTCCTTGGCCAGGCCCTTGGTCATCGACAGCACCGCCCCCTTGGTGGCCACGTAGTGCAGGTAGCCGGGCTGGCCGGCCACCGCCACCACCGAGGCGATGTTGACGATCGCGCCCGACTTCTGCTCGCGCATCGCCGGCATCACTGCCTTGCAGCACTGCCACACGCCCTTGACGTTGACGGCGAAGATGCGGTCCCACTGCGCCGGGTCGAGCTCCTCGAACGGCGTGAGCTTGACCTCGCGGAAGTAGGCGGCGTTGTTGACCAGGCCGTCGATGCGGCCAAAGCGCTCGAGCGCTGCCGCGGCCATGGCCTGCACCGAGTCGTTGTCGGCCACGTCGACGCGCACCGCCAGCGCCTTGCCGCCTGCGGCTTCGACGGCGGCCACGGTATCGTCGGCGGCATTCATGTCGGCGACGACGACATTGGCGCCTTGTGCCGCGGCGCCGACGGCGAAGGCCTGGCCGATGCCGGTGGCGGCGCCGGTGACGATGACGGTGCGGCCGGAAAGCAGGTCATGGGTGGGCATGCAGTTCTCCCGAATTCAGAGTGCGATGGCGGCGCACTGTCGCGCCGGCCGCGGCCGCCGGCAATTCCAAAGACGTTCATGCAGCCTTGCCGCAGCCGCAACGTGCGGCTTGCGGGGCGGTCAATGCTGGATTCGCGCAAAAGCAATTCCGCGAACGGGTGTGCGCTTCCGACAATGACCGCCGACCCGACCCCTGGAGACGACATGCTCGCCCCCGAACCCCGCCAAGCCCCGCCGGGCGGCCGCCCGCTCGACGGTGTCCTCGTCGTCGCGCTGGAGCAGGCCGTGGCCGCGCCTTACTGCAGCAGCCGCCTGGCCGACGCCGGCGCCCGCGTGATCAAGATCGAACGCAAGGAAGGCGACTTCGCCCGCGGCTACGACCGCGCGGTGCACGGCGAGTCCTCCTACTGGGTGTGGATCAACCGCGGCAAGGAGTCGATCGCGCTGGACGTGAAGAACCGCGACGACATGGCGCTGCTCGAGCGGCTGCTGGCCCGCGCCGACGTCTTCATCCAGAACCTCGCCCCCGGCGCCACCGACCGGCTGGGCATCGGCTCGGCGGCGCTGCGCGCGCGGCATCCGCGTCTCATCACCTGCGACATCAGCGGTTACGGCGACGACGGCCGCCTGTTCGGCCTGAAGGCTTACGACCTGCTGGTGCAGGCCGAGAGCGGGCTGGTGTCGGTCAGCGGCGCGCCCGGCCAGGGCGTGGAGTCGCTCGGCCGCATCGGCGTGAGCCTGTGCGACATCAACGCCGGGCTGAACGCGCTGATCG
>VFQN01005698.1_pt1 | contig 14969 bp, 15 predicted proteins | sample 3512371 | NCBI WGS metagenome assembly VFQN01 (sample SAMN10412370, study PRJNA504923) | tailings metagenome | isolation source: Replicate 2 from Balatoc abandoned mine | place: Philippines: Itogon, Benguet | collected 2017-08-28
CCGCAGCCGCTGTCGTCCCCCCTCTGCGCCCTGCCCCGGCAGCCCTGCGCTGCCCCCCGCCCCTTGCAGCTGCCACAGCTGCTCCTGCAGCGCCGCCATGCCCGCCGCCGCCGCCGCCGCACGCTCTCGCTCCCTCGCAAGCTGCTGCTGCAGCTCCGACCTTTCCGCCGCCGCCCACTCCCTCTCCTGCACCAGCTGCTGCTGCAGCGCCGCAACCTTCTCCTCCGCCGCCGCCTTGATCCGCTCCTGGTGAGCCATGATGGCGTCCAGGAGGCGGTTGACAGGGGTGTCGGCGTACCAGTCGGGGTCGTCAATCGCGCCAAGGGCCGCGGACCCACCGCTGGCGCCTTCGTCCTCGGACACCGCGCCGTCAGCCCCGCCGCAGACGGCCACACCTGCGCTCAAGGTAGGGCAGATGGCGATGTGTTCAACGGAGTGACATAGTTTCTTGCATTGCAGTGCTTGTTGCGGCAAGGTACGGCTGTGAAAGCATCGCGGCGTGGACGTGAGTCACGCATGAAGTTGCGGCTAGGGCCAAAGAGGGAGGGGTACATGCACAGGTCTGGGAAGCCCACCGCCCCAGCTGTCGCTCTACAGCATGCACCCAAGATCGTCAGTATGGGCCTGAGCTGGTATCAAAGGGAAAGCAACTGCTCTGGATAGGGGCTGTCAAGCAGCTATGCAACGTGAGGAAGCTGACGGGTTCTGCTCCCGTGTACTCCTGCGCGGCAGGATGCCCTCGCCGAAGGGAACACAAGGGCAATGCATATCAGGACGAGGAAACCCGAACACCGCTTGCGTGAACTTGCCTTCGGGACGTGCCGGCCGCTGTTGCTCTGCGCCGGGCGCCAGCCGCTCCTCGTCGGCACCGCCGTGGCCCACCAGCCCCGTGCCTGGCCCAATTGCGCCCAAGGGCCCCGCGTCGCCAACACCATTGCTAGGCGCCGGCTGCACCTGTTGCTGATGCAGCGGCGGCGGCTGCTTCGCCTCCTCCCCGTCCGCCTGCTGTTTCTGTTGCTGCTGCAGGGCGCGGTCGGCTGCGCCTTCCCCGCCGTCAGACGCCATCCCTGGGGCAGAAAGGCACGTGTGTAAGGTAAGAAAGGCTTCCACCGGGACAAACCAGGAGGCAACCACAGCGGTACATTCTGGCAACCATGTAAGCCATGCATTTACGTTAATACACATGGAGTAGCATGGTAGCGGGCGTTGTGCGCAGAGCGTCGCTTGCAGCCAAGTGCAAGCTGCCACACCTGCGGCCCGCGTTGGCGCGTTGGTAGTAGCAGACGTGGGCTTTGACGTCCATTGACTGCCAGGCTCCCCCAAGATCTCCAGCCAGTCCAGCACATCGTCTGAAAGCGCCCGTGTCCTGGACGCCACAGCCCGCCGCCTGTCGCGCCGTTCGCCAACCGGCGCCCCCTGCTCCACCAGCCACCGCAGCGCAGGCGGGTCTGCTCCTGCCCCCACCGCCTGCACCACCACGTCCCCCGCGCCCCACGGCACGCCCAGCCGCCGCAGGGCGGTCAGCGTGGCGCGATCCCCACGTTTGGCTGCCTCAACATACAGCCGCCCGCCTGACGCCTCGAACCCCTGCTGCTGCTGCTGCTGCTCCACCAGCTGCTCCAGCAGCGCCTCACACCCACCATGGGCTGCAGCTGCTATGAGGCCGGCACCCTGCGCGCCGCATGGCTTCAGGCGTAGCAGGTAGTTGGTCAGGGCCAGGTCGCCCCGATGCACGGCAGCGTGCACTGCCCGCTCAGCATCCCAGCCCTGGTACCCGGCGTCCAGCAGCAGCTGCACCACCTCCAGCAGGACCCGGGGGGCAAACCGCCAACCAATTAAGTGGGTCAGGGCCATGGGCTCCAGTCCCGCCGCCGACACTCCCGCCTCGCGCACCAGCCACCGGAGCAGGGCCACGTGCCCGCCCTGAGCCGCACGGTAGCACAGCTTGGGGCCGAACTTGTAACCCGCCGCATGCAGCTGCTGCGCCATGGCGACGCTCACTGGGTATGCCTCTGTCGCCGCCATGGCCTGCTGCAGCAGTGCGTGGCCCTGGGAGCCCGCCGGCCCGCACTGCGACTGCAGGTACAGGAGCACCTCCACGTTGTCCGCCGTGACCACCACATCGACACAGTGGTTAAGCATCTTACCAGAGCGCTGCGTAAAATCTGGGTTAATGCGGGTGCTGTACACGCCCTGCTGTTGCAGCCACTGCACCTTGGCCACGCTGTCAGGACCGTTGATGGCTGCCTTTAAGCATCGCTTGCCTTGTCTCTCCCACCAGGCCGGCAGGCTGCACCCCGCTTCGTCCATCAGCCACTGCACTGTAGTTAGGTCGGCGTACTGCAGGGCAGCCACCAGAAACGCTGTGCTGTGTGTTAGGCCTGAACCCCCGTAACCCTCATCGAGCTGCAGGCAACCCCGGCCCCCGTAACCCTCATCGAGCTGCAGGCAACCCCGGCCATGCAGCCACCGCAGCCTGCCCAAGTCACCCGAGCAAACGGCAGCCTCGACTGTCCTATGCGTAATGCTGAGCTGCTGGTCGCTGTACGTGGCCAGCAGCCACTCCAGCTTGGCCACGGCGTCCCCGGTAGCTGACCCCGCGGCTGCTTCCAGAACGGCCCCACACCAGTTAACATCTGTGAGCATGCTGCCCACTGCCTGGAGCACCTCCTGCAGCCCCGCCAGGTCGCAGTGCCGCGCTGCCTCGATTGCGCAGTCGCTAGGGTCCAGCAGACCTGGGCAGTTGTGCACCAGCCAGCTGAGCAGCTGCGGGTGGCCTGCCCTCACTGCCGCCACGCCGGGGCAGGGCAGAAAGGTAAGCCTATGTGCTCCGCCACTGTCTGGTTCCTGGGTGAAGAAGCTTGGCTGCAGAGCAACCCAGGCCGCCTCCAGATTGACCTCACTCCCGCTGGCCGCGGCTGCGCACAGCAGCTGCGTCTTGTAGCGGAACGCCAGCTGGAAAACGCTCTGCCGCCCTGCCTCCTGGGCCCATTGCGCGGCATGGCGCGGCAGTGGCTGTGCGAAGGAGGCGGTGCAGTCCTCCGGACCGCTGAGGCAGTCACGCGCCTCGCCAAACACCAGTCGGCCGCTGAGGGCTCGCTCATTTGCAGGAAGTTGCTTGAGGATTTGCACGATGACGGGGCGCGGAAAGTCCTTGGACGAGGAGTCTTCTTGAGTGACGCGGGCCTCCATCGCTGCACAGCACTCGTCAGGGAACAGCAGGCAGGAGGGCCGGGTCAGTTTGTAGTTTCCAATGCTGCATGTGCAGTTGGTGAGGTAGCAGTAGGACACGACTACGCTCCACGCTATACCCCGCAGGCATGCCGTTGCTCCTGAACTCCGTTCTGCTGTCTGCCCTGAGAAAATGTATCAACCCAACATACCGTGAAATTGCCAAGCGTGATGAAGCTACGACACAGCTGTGCTCCGGCAAGCAGCTGTCACAAACCGGGCCACCATGAACAGCCTGCTACTGGGATGCCCCCGAAACTTCTAACCCGAATACACGCTATGGCAAACGGGTGCAAGTGGTCCTAATGGGCCAATCGGGCATTACAGTAGCTTGAGCTGTTGTCCGCTTGACTTTTATGTTCGCGAAGGTTGCTTCATGTACTTGCGCGGCTGATATGATATGGACTGATAATGCCAGATGTATATAGGCTCGTGCGCTTTGGGTTGCGGCTGTAGTTTCCTTTGCCAATTTGCACGACATGCAAGACTTCCATCACAACGACCGCGGTCGTGCAAACCCAAACGTCGTGGCAAGGGCTCGCCTTGTTCGCAAAGGTGTCTGTGTGTGGAGCCTAAATAGCCAACGACGAAGCTCGACTTGCCGCTCCCTGGCCACCGTAGCGCGTAGGGGCCATCGTTCTCCTCCGCACACGTGCACTCTTGCGTGCACTGAGGGTGGGAGGCGTGGCGAGCAACCGGGTTCCACTCCCTAGGGGGCACATGTCCACACTTTGGGCTGCCATTATCTTTTGCTTGCATTGTTGCCACTGGCGGCAAGGGGCAGGTCGGGGTTCCGTCGGACACGTGGCACGAGGCGGAGGCATGGGCCCGCCCGTGGGACTAAGACTCCCAAATTCAGACGCCCCTGAACAATAGGGCTCAGCCCATTTTCCCAGCTTTTGCAAAGCTGACACCGCTTGTTGGACCACTGGCCTGTCACGGGTGAGACCGGGTTGGCGCGTAGGGGCCATCGTTCTGCTCCGCACACGTGCACTGAGGGTGGGAGGCGTGGCGAGTGGGGAGGCTCGGTAATGCAGCGTACGTGCTATTGAACGTCGTAGGCTTACGGGGGGAAAGGTGCCGTCGTGCCGGTACGCACAGGCGGTTACCGTGAGGGTGGGTCACTGCGACGGGACAGATAGGGCGCCAGTTCAAGTGTTAGGGCGCGGCACAGGAGGTGTAAGGTGTTTGCGTGGCCTAGCGTGCGGCCGGAGAAGGGGCCGCGAAGACATGTGTGACGGTGCAGTCACGAGGTAGGTAGGAGGAGTTACCGGTGTGGGGCTGCGATGTGTCACGGCATAGCCACCAGGGGAGCACTGCTGTTGCCCCTTGCTGGCTGGTGGCGCGTGGCTCGGTGACGCGTGTGTAGGCTGCGGGCGGGGGTGGCTGCACCCTGCAAGGGGGAAGACACGTGCACGCGCATGTGGCGTCAATGACTGATACGGTAAGCGGCAGTTGTGTTACGAGTATTGCACCACCTTGTTTGGTGGCACTAAGGTTTACACAACATCAGTTGCTGCAGTCCGGAGAGCCAGACCCGCACGTGCAGCCACGTCATGCAGCTCTAACACATGCAACACAAGAGAATACGGTACGTCACAGCCAATGTGGGAGCTAAAACTGCAAATAATATTGTACTGGCCCATGTGTTCTGGGGTCGAGTTGCGTTACCTTGATAATAGGCGTCCAGCGCTTATACGGACCACCTGATAACAACCTGGCAGCCCCACTGCCCCACCTTGGGCAGTAATGTATGAAGCAGCGCACCTTTCGTCGCAGGTTGGTGGCGCTGTCTGCCCCTGCTTCAAGCGGCAGCAAGGTCACACAGGCAATTGGCTCCGAAGCCCACAGGGTCAGGGGCCCAAAGCCATACTTGCCACACGTGGTACAGTCGCGGACGTTGGGACAGCGACCGTCAGTGGTGGCCACTCGCAGTTGCTGCGGTGGCTGGTGGGGCACAGCTGTTCGAAAGCCGGGCCTGCTATGGACGGTGGCAGAGATGTGGGACCTTGCAGGGGAGACCCGGGACCTGGTGTACAGCCGTACCGAGCCATGCCTTGGCTTAACAACCAGAGCAGGGGATGCTCGCTTGCTTAAGCACAGGTGCTACCGGCCGGCTGATCTGTTCCTCTGGCTTGAGCCCTTCCGTACGCCCGTTGCCTCCTGAGCGGCGAGTGCGGCCACTGGTCGACAAGGGGTAAACCAGGAGGGGAGGGGTAGCGGTCAGCAGTCGCAACTGCATGCTCCGGTGGCAAGGCAGGGGCGTTCGGAGCTGCAGGCTGCCGCGGAGTTCGTCGAATGACAGCTGGACGGAGGAGCCTGAGGAGGCCTTGGGCCACCTAGCGCGGGTAGGTGGCACGTGGATGCGTGGCACAGGTGCGCATCCGTGCATCGTGCCTTCGTGGTGCAACACCCCTCGGATTCCCAACTGACAGTTACGTAATGATGAGGTACTGCCCTGCGGTGGTAGACACACACCGTTTTAACAGCAACAAGATTGCTAACATTCCACCTATGCCTTTATTGCCACGCCTTGACAAAGGGCTTCAGGACTGACCGTGTGACGGTAACCGAATTTCATCATGCGCACTGCCCAGCAGGTGACTGCTTTGCACAAGCCGTTCGCAAGGTAGCACGGAGATTGTCCGCTGTGTGAGTCTGAAGAAGTTCACCAGCACACCCTTCAGCCGAGTGGTTATTGCCATATTGGCTTACATCGCTTATCGCTTTACTGGGGCGGTCGCAAAACCAGTACGCTTGTAGCCCCACGACACATTAACTCTACAGGATATAGCTTGGTTACCTCGAGCATTCTGTACTACACGCTTTGCGTGTCCTGCACTACCGGTGTTGCGCCAGGAAGGTGTCTGGAGCTCTGCCCTGCTAGGAGGACCCACGACACTCAAGTCTTCTTTTTATACACGTGGCATATCCAATAACACTGTCGGGAGGTCAAGCACGCAGCGGCAGCAAAGCATTGCAGGTGGGCGGTGGGCCGTAGGGCCAGGGTGCTAGGGGCGAGCCAAGCAAGCGGAAATAGTTTATCCTTACTGAGTATGCATGCATATCTGGTAGGCTTGCGTCACACTGACAATAGTGCCACTTGAAGTTACCGACATGCAATGCGCACCGGGACCGTCTTGCACAAATACAGTTCTATAAATGAACTCATTGGATGCTGGTTGCAGGGCCCTGGGCGTTCCGTTGGTGCCTGGGACGTGGGACCTAGCCATGCCGACAGCGGAGCCTGGACCTGGTACAGCTACAGACAGCAACTGACCGAGCTGGTGCCTGATCGCTATGGGTTGGCCCATTTCCTCTACCCGGGCTATGACATCTCAGGCGTTCGCCGTGAGCCCTGTCAGTTTCGGGGAGCTGGGTCTCAGGCCAGCACACAGCCTCGATCCAGCTGCCTCACAGAGCAGCAGCATGCAGGGCAAAGGACTGCTCAGGTGTGGTGCTCAGGACGGGGAGACATATCAGTATTTGGGGCGTTCCAGTTGGTGTCCAAGCCCTGAGAGGTGCCTGGGGTCGCAACCACAGCGTCATTCAGGGCAGCCTTGGCGCTCTCCGGAGGTCAATACGCACCCAGGACCGTGCCGTGACCTACACCCCCTTGGGCCCCCGCCTCCCGGTAGCCTTCTCCAGGGAACACGCCAAGGCCATATGGGGCCGGTCATAGGGCCCCACAGCTCGTCTGGGTGCTGGCGGGCTTGCGGGGGGGAAGCTGCTGCAGACAGCGCAGAGGCGGAGGGCACCCGGTGGCACAATGTATCCACAGGAGCGGCCGCAACAGCAGCAGAGGGAGCATCGGGTACTTCGCCTTCTGCATCGGCCGGGGTATCAGGGAGACTGGGGACTCCTTCAGCGGCTTCGCAACCGCCGTCTCGTACTGGGCGATGCGCTGGTGGCCTTGCCCCAGTGCCCGCAGCACACGTGGGTGCCTCCACGTGCTCGTGCCACCATGGACACGCAGCACCGCCCTGCGAGCATGCGGTCCATAGCAGTGGATGCAGCAGCATGGCCGGACACCGGGGTGAACAGCTTCCACGCAGCAGCTCTAAAGATACTAAACGCAGCTGCTGCCGTGTGTCTGGGCCAGCCGGGCCCCGACCCACAACCCACTCCAGCGTGGGCCTGTGCGGCACGCCATGCGGCAAGGCGGCGAGGCCTAGGGCAGCGGTACCGCTGCCGCGCTTCCTCTCTGCGCTTCTGCTGCTGCTGTTGGCGCAGCACCCGGGCCGTGTGCTGGCCGGCGAGCAGACCGGCAGCGACTTCCCCTTCGAGGGCTGCGTTGCCAAGCAGCGCAACTCGCGCTACTACGCCACGCTGTACTCGTACCGCGAGAACGTGCACGCCAACACTTCCACCTTCTGCCTGCAAGTCAACCTGCTGCCGGTGGCCGACTGCACGCCGGGCCGCTGGCGCTGCTGCGACACGCCCATCAACAAGCTCAAGGTGTTCCCAGGTGCGCCTGGGCGGATGGGTGCTGGGGAGCGTACTGCGGAGCAGTGCATGATGCGGGTCAGGGTTATGCATTGGTAGCCGGGGTAGTGACGTACCGTATCAGTGTCACAGAGCCTTTAGGAAATCACTCACCGGTCTACTGGCTAGACGAGAGCTGGGGCGCGTTGGGACTGCGGCAAGTGTGTGGTGTGGCCGTCATGATGCGGCCCCTCGTAGGCGACATACTGTACTGATGTGGAAACCTGGCAGACGCACAACGCCTCTCCTCAAAGCTGTTGGGTACCGGAAGTGCCGATGCAGGTGAACAGGCGGTGGGGTACGTGAGCCTAATGTCCTCGCGCCCAACCCTTGTTGCCCGACGCCACGCTCCCCCGCGCCCGCAGCCCCCAACTGCCGCGGCTCCGTGGCGTCAGGCATCGTTAACGGCAACTCCGTCATGTCGTACTACTGGGAGGTGCACCAGGGGTACGACATCGTCAAGGTGACGCCGCTGCAGCAGTGGCTGTCCAGCCCCGAGCGCGCCGAGGGCGCCATCATATGCCTCAACCTGCAGCCGCCCTGCTGGCGCCTGCCGGACTTCGCCTTCCAGGGCTCGCTGCTGGAGTACAGCCTGTACGACAAGAAGGCGTACAACTACGAGTGCTGCCCCACGGGCACGGTGGTGGTGCCGCAGACATCCCTGGAGCCGTCCTTCCCCGGCATGCCGCCGCCCTACACCACCCCTCCGCCCTCGCCGCCGCCGCGCCGCAGCCCCCCGCCTTCGCCCCCTCGCAGCCGGCCGCCACCGCCCAAGAACCGCAAGTCGCCGCCGCCGCCGCCGCCGTCTCCCGCGATTCCAGACCTCCCTCCCTCGCCGCCGCCGCCGCGCCCGCCGCCGCCGAGGTCACCCTTCCTCGTGCGCCGGCCGCCGCCGCCGTCCCCTCCCAGCCCGCTTCCGCTGCCTCGCAAACGCAGCCCCCCGCCGCCGCCATCCGACACCTCCCTGTCGCCCCCGCCTCCGCCCTCGCCGCCGCCGCCGCTGTTCCCCGACGGCTGCACCGTCACCGTCACCGTCAGCCGCAGCGCCGCCAACCAGGCCTTCACCCAGAAGTCCTGCAGCCTGTACGGCATGCTGGTCCTGCTGCCCGTGTACGGCGTGGTCGCGGAGCCGCCCGAGGTGTCGTACAACTGCGACATCGTTAGCAGCTCGTACATGGTGATGACCATCGCGCTGGCCACGCGCTCCGACACGGCGGCGCTGTTCCGCACCTACGGCGAGGCGCTGCAGCGGCAGAACGCGGTGGCGGTGCTGAGCCTCACGGACTGCAGCAGGGACTTCGCGCTGCTCACCACCGCCTGCCCCGGCAGCAGCCCCGTGGTGGGTGCCGCGCGCGTGGGGACCTGGAGTATGGGTTACAGGCAGGGGGGAAACAAAGTAATAAACGCGAGGTGGTGGTAGTGGTAGTACAGGCAGGGGGGAAGGGTGCGGCGCGGGTTGCGGGTGGCGTACAGGGGCGGGTGGAACGATTGCGCTCGACAGACACCTGCAACATGCTTGTACGGATCTGGGCGGCACACTGTTGTCTTTGGACGTGGTCTGCCCTGTCCTCATCGGCCCTCTGACCTCACCCAAGCTGCCATGCCTTTGCTCCCGCCCAACGCAGATCATCAGGTGCGGCTCCGGGCCTTTGGGGCTGCCGCCGCCCCAGTCCGCCATGCCGCGGCCCCCTCGGCCCCCGCCGCCGCCGCCTCCCTCCCCGCCTCCCTCCCCTCCTCCTCCCCTCCTCTCCCCTCCGCCGCCCTCGCCTCCTCCTCCGCGGCGCTCCCCGCGGCCCTCCCCACCGCCGCCCCCGGCCCTACGGCCCCCTCCGCCGCCCCCCGACCGCTCCCCCTCCCCCTCCCCCTCCCCCTCCGCCGCCCCCGGCAGCCCCCGCATCCTGGTGCGCGGCTCCTCCGCCTACCTGCTGTTCCCGGCGCCGTCCGACTTCTTCAGCGCCGAGGCCACCTGCGTGGCGCTGGGGGGCCACCTGGCGGCGGTGGACTCGGGGGACGAGTTCCTGTTCCTGCAGGTGGGGCGGAGACCGCGTGGCGTGGGCTAGCGAGTGGGGGGCCGGGTAGATTGGGCTGTGGAGGGTATGCCGTCATACGAGAAGGGAGTTTGGATCAGGATGCGGGATTTGCGAAGGAAGGCTAGTGGCTGGTAACAAGCTTGGGATATGCCACTACATTGTCAGTTAGTCCTGGCAGACCGAGCTTTGCATGGCAAAGGGCAGGGCCCTGAGAGGCTGCAGGAAAAAAATTTGTGTATGTATGTAGACACAGAAGAGGCGACCCGGCGTTTGTTGAGCCTCGAATGCGAAGAACGCAACTCATTGTTCTGTGCCTGCAGGGCGAGCTGCTAGCCGCGCTGCCCCCCGGCGGCTCCTCCAACACGTGGTTCGGGCTGTACATCACGGAGGAGAAGTCGCCCGTCATCCCCGGCTACAACACGGACGGCTCGCGCATCTCGTTCATCCCCGCCAGCTTCCAGTACGACAGGACGCGCTCCGCCGTGCGCTACTACATGATGGCCTGCGCCACCAGCACGGCGGTGTGCGCCTGGGTGTACAGCCCGGGCGGCGCGGCGGACGTGCAGCCGTCCTTCCTGTGCGAGTTCGCGTGAGTGGGGGACGGGGAAGAGGGGCAGGGGGCAGGGGCATGGGGACGCAAGCGAGGCAAGGGGTGCGTGAAGGGCGGGGCAGGATGGAATGGACAGGGGAGGGGAGTGGGGTGCGTTTCGGCTCATGGTGAGGCGTGCTATGATGAGGGAGAGGTTGCATGCTGTGTGCTGGTACGGCATCGAGCGGCCGAGTGCATGCTTCTCGGATGGCCGGAGGACACGGCAAGAGCCTGCTGAGCGTGCCCACGCCTGACCAGTGTCTTGTGGCCCTCCGCGCGCGGTGCAGGAACCACCAGGAGAACATGATCATGTGAGCGGCAGGCGCTGCCCTGGCGCAAGCTGCACTGGCCGCCATGCCCTCCTCCGTCACATAGGACCAGCAGCAGCGTAACCTTCTGCGGCCTGGCTGGAACGGGCTGCGGGTGCAACAGGCAACACCCTATGGGATGATGTGCGTGCCCCGGTTGCCTGTTGCCGGCAGCAACAAGGCAAGGGCGAGGGCATGTTCGCTGAACCCTGTGGTGGTGGTTGAGGACTACCGCTGGCTCCGCACGTTTGTAGATGGATTGTTTGTCATGACCTTCACGCTGCAAATGCGCTTTCTTACGCGTACGTCATGGGCCTTGATTTTTCATTTAGCTGCACTGATGTGTTATTGCGACGATTGCGCGCGTTTGGCTCAGCCTAGTGGAGTGCTTGGCGGTGCCCTGTCCTAGCTCTCATTGATTACGTCCATCATATCTTGCATACGCCCTGTGCCCCTTCCTCTGCAATGTGAACTGCAAGCTTGCGTACGTAAGCAAGCCTTCTTCCAATTACGTGCGTCCTTCTGCTCTTCTTTTGCGTTTTGGAGGCAGGCTGTTCCTGTCCTTCCTTCCTTAGCTGGTGGTCTGTGCAGATTCTCGTGTACGACACCTACCATGCATGGTGCACCTAGCCGAGGAGGCTCTGCAGGATGTGCTCTTTTACGTGGCAGGACCTGGTGTAAATTCTGGAGCATCCGGAGGGTGTTAAATGCCTGGGTAACGGTACCCGTGCTTTCGATGAGGGGGCAGTACCGGTAGTAGGGTGCAAGGACGGCACGAGGCGAGTGTGCCATGCTTCCTTCTCGTTCGGGCTTCCAGACATGTAGAAGTAAATGTGGCGGTTGATAAGCTTTGGCAGACATGTGGGTAGCACGATGCCTGCGTGCGTGGGTAGCTCGTTCCTCCCTGCAAACCGGGCACATCCTCACAGGTACAACAACATTAACTTTTGAAGCTACCGTACTAACACTCTGTCGGGGCCCACCGCTCATGCGGACAACGCTGAAAACAGCAAAGCACCTCAGCTACCGGCATTTCTGTGCAGCATGCTCAAGCGTGCCGGGCATAGCCATTGCAGCTTGCTGGGTCTGTGGTGCGCGCTATTGGGTAGTTGCTGGTTCGTGGGCTAACGTGCCGTGCTGCGTTACTGCAGTCAGCTGCAGTCACCGAGGGAACACAGTTGCAAAGCAGCGTCATGTGGACAACTGGTATGTACATAACAGTGTACAATGGCGTGTATCAGACTGCTGAAGTAAGAGGCCCGGCTGCCGGGCTTGGGGCCTATTGGGGCTCAGCTGGGCGTGTACGAGCGAGCAGCAACTGTCACTGTACTTCTGTTGTTGTCAGGCTGTGAAGCTGCTATGTGATTCTGATACCAGCTGACATCCTCTGCAGCAAGTTACAGCTCTTACACTGCTTTCCGCACAAGCGCTATGTAACCAATCGGCACGTGCATACCCCTTGACGCTGCAGGACTGTGAAGACGGGTCTCTCCCCTGACACAAGGACGTGTTACTAAAGCAAATACGGAGCCTTCCGCAGCCTTAACACATCTACGGTTACATAATGAAGCAACAATTTCATATACAACGATACATCGGGGTTATCGCCCTTTCGGTTCGTATGTTGAGCTACTGGCGGTGGGCCCCGTCTTCGGAGCCCTACCTCGCGCTCAATGTGATAGTATAATAGCTTCGTTGCTTTCCACAAAGCAGAGTACTGTCTTCATTACTGGCTACAATCCTTGCAGGTAGCCTAGCTGCCTGAAGCAAGTCTGTCCTTGCGTACGCCAAATAACCGGCACAGGCAGACATGGAGCTGCAAGCAAGGTGATCATCGGCCCCAATGTCGCAAAGCGGAAGCTGTAGGCTTACTCCAGACAGATGTGGGGGGATGTGGCGTTCACTGGCAGTAACCATCGCCGGTCGTGCGCACGCCGTAACACAACAACATGACTCGCACAGCTTGTTGGTCAATGGAACTTTATTACAATACAGCATTACTGCTGCAGATTGAGCTGTAGAGTTGTGCTGGTGTTCTTGGCAGCCTTGGCAACATGTCACGGGTACAACATCTCGGTCTTCCCCTTTGAGAGGTGAGTTGCTCATGCATCACATGCAGTCCATCCTGCTCCGTCGTGCCCTGCCCGGTATAACTATACCCTAGCATGAGCCCATTGTGTGGTGGTTGTGTTGCCCCACCAGCTGCGTTCAAAACCCGACGTACAGCCGGTTCTCAGCGACGCTGTACAACTACACGGAGAACGCCGCCAAGCGCACCTCCCGCTACTGTATCCAATTGCATTCCCGGCCTGCGGACGAGTGTACACCAGGAAAATACCGCTGCTGCAAGACGGTAGGTAGGGAAAGGTGGCATGGGCTGTCCAGGTGGGTTAGGCGGGGCCCGGCGCCTTTGCGTATTCCGAGTGTTCCCAGGTCACTGGCTCGCAGCCTCAAGCAGGGGCCGCAACCGCCCAGAGCCCGGTCTTGTAGACACACCAAGGTGGCACGGATACTTTTATGTGCCTTAAATATTGCGTGCGTGTTCGCAATGTACGGAATCAGTGTCTTGCACCATGTGGGTCCAAGGCGGAGCTGGTCCCCTGGGTCTGTGTAGCGTGGGAGGACGCAAGGAGGCAGGGAGCAACAACATAGCCCGGGCATGTGTGCTAACTGTGCGCCCCGGTGTCGCCCGTATGGTGTTCCGTTGATGCCCATCGTACCCTGCGGTTGCGAGTCATATCATCACCGCTGTCCCACCCCTTCGCTTTCTCATGCCCTCCACGTGTGTGCCGTGCATGCGGTACCACGGCAACCCCGTCACGCGCGCAGTCCATCAACAAGGTGGGTGTCTTGCATAATGCTGTATTCCAACACTCAACAACATTTCAGCGATTTTCGAACATACGCGCCTGCGCTAACAGGTGTGGCACAGTCAGTTGCGCTCCATGCATCGAGTACCATATGCCCGGCATGCCGCTGTCCCTGCCAGGCCTGGTTCTCAATACATGTCATCCAACGCACAACGTCCATTTGCTGTTGCCTCAGCCTGTCAGCCACCTCGTACGTTACACACGTGCCATCACCCTTCTCCCGAACACAGATCAAGTTCCTCCCAGCGCCCGGCTGCCAGGGCTCCCTAGCCAACGCCGTCATCGACGACAGGCACACCGTCAACTCCATTTACTGGGAGTGGCACCAGGGTAAGGAGGGAAAGGGTCAGCGATGCATGGACGTAGAGGGGAACACTGCAGCCGTGCATGCCAACAGCCTCATGTCCGAGCTGGGGTCAACCGCATGGGCCGCGCACACTGAGACACGCCCACCACCGGTACCCATCCTTCCGCCCGCACCGCAGGCTACCAAATCGTCAAGATCACGCCGCTCATGCAATGGCTGACGGATCCAGACGTCATCGATGACATGGTGAGCAATATGGTTGCGACGCGTGGGCTCAGCACATCTCCTGCAGCACGACCGCACACGCACCGCTCAGCGCTGCTTACCTCCAATCATGCTTGTGCCTCCCTCCCTGCCCCCCTCCCTGCCCCAGGTGGTGTGCGTCAACCTGCGGCCGCCCTGCTGGCGGCTGCCCATGCTGGCGTTCGACGGCCAGCAGCTTAACTACGCTCTGTACGACAAGAAGGTCAACAACTACGAGTAAGTTGCTGATGTGAAGGTGACGAGTCCAGATCCTTTCCCCTGACCATGTGGCGTGTGGCCTACCAGGCCTGTAGCTGCAGCCTTGACCTCAACTCCGGAATGCCAGTTGTGGCAGGCTACAGCAGTAGTAAGTCAGCATGCAAGCGGGGCTAGCCCCTGGGTTGCTGGAGTGGAGGTTGAGCAGCTGCATGGGCGTGTGCTGGCGTGTGCTTGGGGCCTTCGTTCGCAGCTGTGCACGTGGCCCTGCGCCAAACCGCTGTGCTGACACCCCGTGGACCACGAGACACTACGATGAGGGCACTCACGCGTAGGCCACCTGCTCAATGAACTAGGCTGGGACTCACTGCACGGGTCCCTGCACATGTCCGCGGCACGTGTCCCTGCGCGTTACGTGGCCCCCCTGACCCCGTCCCCCGCGCCGCCGCCTCCACCCGACCCCCAGGTGCTGCCCACTGGGCAAGATGGAGGTGCCGCAGGACGGCCAGTCCCTGCCCACCTCCGGCGGGTCCTCACCGTCCCCCAAGTCCAGCCCGTCGCCAAGGCCCTCCCCTAGCGCCAGCCCCTCACCGCGCCCGCCGTCGCCAAGGCCCCCAAGCCCCTCACCCAAGGGGAGCCCGCCCCCCCCCCCCCCCCCCCCCCCCCCCCCCCCCCCCCCCCCCCCCCCCC
>VFQN01005699.1_pt1 | contig 14968 bp, 10 predicted proteins | sample 3512371 | NCBI WGS metagenome assembly VFQN01 (sample SAMN10412370, study PRJNA504923) | tailings metagenome | isolation source: Replicate 2 from Balatoc abandoned mine | place: Philippines: Itogon, Benguet | collected 2017-08-28
CAATCGCAAGTGCAACATTCACCATTGCTCCCTTTTTTTTGGCGATTGCTCTTCGCATGGTAGCATTAACAGGCAAAATGAACGAACCATCACCCATAGGCATTACGGCAACAGCTTTAATAGAATGATTATCGATTTTCCCTTTTACGCGAAAGGTCTTCCGATTTCCCGGTATCAATACTTCAGCAATATCTTGTGGAATAAGAATATAAGTCCATCCGGACTTCTCTCCTTTTTCATCGAATTGTTGTAATACGGTTGTAAAACGGGTCATTGAACTTACAAAGTACAAAAGAAGGTCTCAAAAGTAAAATAAGATCTTTGAGATTTGTTGGAGGGTTGTAGTTGATCGCTTGTGGTTTATGGCTTATGGTCCATAGTCCATAGTGGAGAAAGAGGAAGTCTTAAATTTGTTTGAATAAAAAAGGCTGCATCAGAATTTTGATACAGCCTTTTTACTTTAGTCCTCGTTTCTAAATACCACTACTCCATCAAATGCATCAATCAATACTTTCTGTGATTTATCGATTTCGCCTGCAAGGATTTTTTTACTGAGTGCATTTACAATTTGCTTTTGTATCAAACGTTTTAATGGTCTGGCTCCCATTTGAGGGTCATATCCTTGTTCACTCAAAAACTCTAATAAATATTCACTAAACTCTAATTGGATTCCACTCTCTGCTACCATTTTCTTTAACCCATCCAATTGGATTTTCACAATACCCATGATTTGTTTCTTCATCAATGGACTAAACATAATAATCTCATCCACCCGATTCAGAAACTCTGGCCGAATTGTTTTACGCAATAAATCCATTACATCATGTTTAGCACGTTCGGTAGCTTCGGTAACATTTTCCTCGCGAACACCATCAAACGCATCCTGTATCAAATGACTACCTATGTTACTGGTCATAATGATGATGGTATTTTTAAAATTGACAGTCCTGCCCTTATTATCAGTTAAATGTCCGTCATCCAATACTTGCAATAAGACATTCCAAACATCAGGGTGTGCTTTTTCGATCTCATCCAGTAATACAACGCTATAAGGTTTTCTTCTTACAGCTTCCGTGAGTTGTCCGCCTTCATCATATCCCACATAACCCGGAGGGGCACCAACCAGTCGTGATACTGTATGTTTTTCCTGATATTCACTCATATCAATTCTGGTCATCAGGTGTTCATCATCAAATAAATATTCCGCTAATGCTTTTGCCAGCTCTGTTTTACCTACACCTGTAGTACCCAGAAATATAAAAGATCCAATAGGTTTACGTGGATCCTGTAATCCTGCCCTGCTTCTTCTCACTGCATCTGCTACAGCTGTAATCGCTTCTTCCTGTCCAACTACACGTTGATGTAATTCCTCTTCTAAATGCAATAACTTTTCTCTTTCACTTTGCATCATCTTAGCAACAGGAATACCCGTAGCTTTTGCTATGTTTTCTGCAATATCTTCTGCATCAACCTCTTCTTTCATCAAGCGTCTGCTTTGTTCACCGAGTTGATTCAACTGATCCGTATAATCAGCAATAACCGCCTCTTGTTCTTTTACCTTCCCGTAACGTATCTCGGCTACTTTGCCATAGTCGCCATTTCTTTCCGCCTGCTCTGCTTCCAGTTTCAAAGTTTCGATATTTGCTTTCGCCTGCTGTATCTTATCGACAATCTCTTTTTCATTTTTCCATTTGGCCTTCAGTGTATCTCTTTGTACACTCAGGTTACTGATTTCAATATTGAGTTCTTTCAATTTTTCCTCATCATCCTCACGCTTAATAGCTTCTCGTTCGATTTCTAATTGACGGATTTGTCTTTCAAGTGTATCCAATTCCTCGGGCATGGAATTCATTTCCAATCGAAGTTTGGCTGCACTTTCATCGATGAGATCGATGGCCTTATCCGGAAGAAAGCGATCGGTGATATAACGATTAGACAATTCAACTGCCGCAATGATTGCTTCATCCTTAATACGAACATGATGGTGTGTTTCGTAACGATCTTTCAATCCGCGAAGGATAGAAATGGCATCTTCAACTCCTGGCTCTTCAATCATTACTTTTTGGAAACGGCGTTCTAGTGCTTTATCCTTCTCAAAATATTTTTGGTATTCATTCAAGGTTGTAGCACCTATCGCTCTTAACTCTCCACGAGCCAATGCCGGTTTTAAAATATTTGCAGCATCCATTGCACCTTCTCCACCTCCTGCTCCAACTAACGTATGGATCTCATCAATAAACAATATAATCTCTCCATCACTAGCTGCTACTTCTTTAACTACTCCTTTCAGTCTTTCTTCAAATTCACCTTTGTATTTAGCACCAGCAATTAACTGACCCATATCCAATGTAAAAATGATCTTTGACTTCAAATTTTCGGGCACATCACCATTGATGATACGCATGGCTAATCCTTCCGCAATAGCTGTCTTACCCACACCCGGCTCACCTACCAGAATCGGATTGTTTTTACTTCTGCGTGATAGTATGTGTAGCGTTCTTCTAATTTCTTCATCACGTCCAATGACTGGATCTAATTTCCCTTGTCTTGCTGCCTCATTCAGATTACGAGCATATTTATTCAACACATTAAACTGTGTTTCCTGAGTTTGCGATTGTATACTCTCACCTTTTCTCAAATCTTTAATCGCCGTTTTTAATCCTTTCTCGGTAAGACCTGCATCTTTAAGCGTCTTAGCAGTATTATCATTGATCTGAAGCAAAGCCAACATCAAATGCTCTGGACTGATGAATTCATCACCAAATTCTTTCAAGAGTGCGTTCGCTTTTAAAAAAATGGTATTAAGATCACGACTAATGGTTTGTGCCGGTTCTCCGGATTGGTTTTTCGGTAATCGTGCAAATGCTTCTTCTAGTTTTGTTTCCAAAAGTGGAAGAGCCACATTGTTTTTTTTCAGCAAGAAAGCGATTGGACTTTCTTTATCAGCAATTAATGCCTTTAACAAGTGTTCTGTTTCTATAGCAGGATGATTGGCATTGAAAGCCCGTTGTTGAGCAGCCTGTATAGTTTCTTGTGCCTTTATAGTATAGTTATTAAGGTTCATATGCGTGTATTTGCTATAATTAAATGGTATTTGGAAGAAATTTGATCTGTCTTCACAAATGAATTCCTAATTTGTACACAAAAACTGTTCTACACATTTTTTTAGCTTATAAAACCCAGAAATTCTGAAATTATGTCTGTAAAATCTAGTTATTCCTGCATGAAAGTCAGTCTAGCACTGTGTTTTATGCTATTCTTACAGTTCGCATCTGCTCAATATGATTTTAGTGCTTTAGATAGTAAACTAGACGCTTCTAAAAAAGAACTGGATGGACATATAGTAGCTATGATTTATAAAGATGGCAAAGTAATTTATCAAAAAGCTATCGGTACAGATTTCAATGCGAAGGTACAAGCACCTATTGCGAGTGCGAGTAAATGGTTAACCGCTGCATTGGTAATGATATATGTAGATGAGGGTAAAATATCTTTAGATGATAGAATTAGTAAATACCTGCCCATATTCACTAAATATTCAAAAGGATATATTACGATTAAAGATTGTCTAGCTCATTTAACAGGGATAGAATCTGAACCGATCCGCAGTTTGAAAGAAATGCTTAATCGAAAAAAGTATTCCAATTTAGAAGAAGAGATCAATGATTTCGCATCTACCAGAGAAATTATGGCGAATCCTGGTTTAGAGTTTAGGTATAGTAATATTGGTTTAAATATTGCAGCTAAAATTCTTGAAGTCGTTACTAAAAGAAGTTTTGAGCAGATCATGGCGGAAAAGATCACACGCCCTTTACAAATGCGCAATACTAGTTTTGCAAGTTTTAATGCGATTAATCCATCCGGCGGTGCTCAATCAAGTGCAGGAGACTATATGACTTTTCTTGCTATGATTTTAAATAAGGGTGTACACAATGGAAAGCGCATTTTGAGCGAGAAAGCCATTGAACAAATGGAAACAGTTTATACCACCACTGAAATGATCAAATACGCGCCTAAGGCTGCGGAGGGTTTTCAATATGGCTTTGGACAGTGGATCATGACTACGGATGAAAATGGCAAAGCCACTTCTATGACTTCCCCCGGACTATTCGGCACCTGGCCAATGATTGACCGATGCAGAGGGTATGCTTGTATATTTTTTACCAAGGGTACGCTGGGAGAAGAGAAAAAACAGCTGTATCTTACTTTGAAAAATATTATTGATGGTGTTATTCCATCAACTTGTAAATAGTATATCCCATGTATGAAAACAAAAGGGAACCGCTGGCATCTAAAACACTTTTTTATAGAAGGGTTATAAAAAATCTTGTATTTGCATTTAGCGTACTGTTTATTTGTTTATTAATAGGAGTTCTAGGCTATCATTATTCAGCCGACATTGAATGGCTAGATGCTTTTCATAATGCATCCATGATCTTATCGGGCATGGGTCCTGTAGTAGAAATCAAAACAGTGAGCGGGAAATGGTTTTCTTCTTTTTACGCCATCTTTAGTGGAGTAGCATTTATTACAAATATCGGAATTGTACTAGCACCGCTAGCACACAGGTTTTTTCATATTCTGCATTTAGAGTTGGAATAAATCTGAGTCAAGAATTATTTCAGCAAACTCTCAGAGAGGCTTTTACGAATAGCTTGATAATTTTAAAAAGAAAGCAGGATGATTCACTATCCTGCTTTCTTTTTTTATTCGAGATACTTTACCGTTCTTGTCATTCTACCTTCTGAGTTGATTCCCTCCAATACAATCAACAATTTTTTAGAGAAATCATTGTTATGAAATTCAACTCGGAAGCGAGGCGTTCTTTTATTGGTAAGAATATATGGATTCCAATAGAGTGTACTTCTTATATCTGGTTCGTAAGTAGGTTCTTTGGTATAAATAGGATTATAAAACTCTTTAAACCTTGAATAACCCGCAAGAATAGCACTTTCCATTCCTTTTTTATTAGGATCATTACGTTGTACATCACCGCCTTTCTTAGTGTAAATAGCAATAGCACCATCCGCACCTCCGCCTCCTGATCCAAAAAATGGAGGGCGCATCACTTTAATGTATGCAATATCAGTGATAGGAATACTCTGTACCATATCAACATTCGTAATCATTTCGTTCAAGTACAATGAAGGAGTTCCTCCACGCCAACTCATCGACATTTGAGAACCGCTACCAGAAATTTGTAAGCCTGCAACTTTACCTTGCAAGTAGGTAAGTACATTTAAGGCACCGGGCATATTATCATTCACAAGATCAAAACTATAAGCATCTCCACCAGAGAAAAGTCCACTCGCATATTTTTCATCTAACACCTGCATCGGATTTTTAACCTTTGCTTTTACTACCACTTCCTCTAAGGTAGCAGTAGCCATGCTTTTACGCAGCTTTTCTTGCTCTTGTAAAAATAAATTCATCCTTGCCAATCCAATACTATCTGACCAAACCTGAAATACTGGTATTTGATCCATACGAATGGTACTACCAGGCTCTTTTTTTAATAACCCATTTCCAATTTGTACTTGTCCAACAAAACCAGTCTTATTTTTTTCATTGAAGTTGTAGTAAACACGTGCAGTGTCGAAGAAAATAGGTAATGGTTCATCAAAAGAGCCATCTTTTTGAATAGGTATAAAATAAACACTGGAACTACTATCCTTTCCCTTCATAATTACATTCAATAATTCAGGACCACCTACTCTTCCTGATTCCATCCCGTATACTTTTCCTTTTAGTTTTAAGTAATCCATTTCAGGAGTATATTTCAATACTGGCGATATAGCTGCTTTTACTTTATTCCAATCAAATCGTCTCCATCCATTGGTAAGCATCACAAGATCTAATCTAGTAGTAATACTATCCGCATCACTTTTCAAATAATAAGCAGGATTATGGATATAACCTCTGAGTTGATGACTAATAAGAAAATCAGAGAAAATAGTATGTTGCTCTTCTCCAGCCAATTCAGCATCTGTTACTGAAATAGACATATTCGCTGCTGCAGTATCTGATACTAATATTTCCAATATATTCTTTCCACGTTTTTCAAGACTTACAATGCCAGGATTGATTTTTGAATTGAATTCATGCATCCGATTATTCACAAATAAAATTCTTTCTTCTAAAGGCACCCAATCATCAGTGAATAATGTAAATTGAAGAATACCAGTCTGTAACTCTTCAATAGGAACTGCAGTATTGATCACTGTTTTAACAGTCATATTCAATCGTAGTTTGTACACTGGGCGTTCATTCATATGAACCAGTAAATACAATTGCTTCATATTTTCAGGAACATTGGCTGATCTTTCTACCTGAATCAAAGCTTTATCATTGGTACTAGCTAACGTTAGGGCCAATCCCTCATTTTGTATATCGCTTACAGGAGTGCTACCTTTCGTACCATATTCATCTAACCAATCAACACGGTATTGTTCACCCGGTAAAGGTTTTAGAAAAAAGAAACCCATACCATCATGTTTTACTCGCAAAGTGTCCAGCACCTGATTTTTACTATTGAGTAGCTGGGCTTTCACCATTACCGGTCGACCATTTTGATCTGAAGCTTTGAAGGCAACTTTTTCATCGATCCCGAATACCAAATTACCTCCTTCTGGAAACAACTCAAGTCGGGTTTTGCGAACAGGTCTTGTTTTAGCAACTGGGATACCTTTATTAATGGGAATATCACGCTGATAAATAAAACTAGTGTCATCATTTAGCATCCAACCGGTATAAGCTTTCACCCTTACAAATTCTCCCTTATAATCTGTGGGAATATCAAATGATCCTTTGGCGGTAGACTGAAATAATGGAGCTACGGTTTGACGCAACATTTTACCTTCAGTATCATACCAGTTTACATACACATTCTTACTTAATGGGCTGGGTATGTATTCTGCCAGTAGGTATAATTTATACCAGATGGTTTCCTCTTTGTTGTACAATTGTTTATCAAAATGAATATGTATTTTTTCCTTAGGAAAGATATTAGCATGCGCATCCATAATGGAGTCAATTTCCTGTGCAAAAGCCCTGCTAGATAACATACCCAAAAAAATCAATGCGATAAGAAAAAAAACACGCTTCATTTCATTCATTTTGTGGTGTAAGATAAAGCATAAAATTAGTCTATGATTTTTCTGTTATAAGTGGATGAATGTTAAATTCATTAAGATTTTGATCGCTCTACGTAGGAAATTACTATTTACGATAAAATATGGAACTGGTATTCATGAGTAAATCCTCAGTACTTTTGAATAGACCGACCAATGGATACAGTGAAAACAACCCAACTCATAAAAAATCTTGCTTCACGCAACGGCTTTGATTATTGTGGTATTGCAAAAGCCGTTCCCTTGGATGAAGATGCTCGTAGATTGGAGCAATGGCTAAATAGTCAAATGCATGGATCCATGTCATATATGGAACGTTATTTTGACCTTAGAATTGATCCAACAAAATTGGTACCGGGAGCAAAATCAGTTATTACATTACTGAAAAATTATTTTCCTTCTCAACAGCAATCACCTGATAGTCCACGAATATCAAAATATGCATGGGGTGAAGACTATCATGAAGTGATTCGATTACAACTCAAACAATTATTAGATGAATTCCGGGCAACTATCGGAGAAATTCAAGGAAGAGGCTTTGTAGATTCAGCTCCTGTGTTAGAAAGAAGTTGGGCTACGAGAAGTGGGGCTGGATGGATCGGGAAAAATGGTAACCTTATCACCAAACAAGCCGGATCATTCTTCTTTATCGCCACTTTAATTGTTGATATCGAATTAGATTATGATGACCCCTTTGCCAAAGATTACTGTGGCACTTGTAGAAAATGTATAGATGCATGTCCAACAGAAGCCATTTTAGATAACAAAGTCATTGATGGAAGCAAATGTATTAGCTACTTCACCATAGAACTGAAAGACGCATTGATACCCGATGAGATGAAGGGAAAATTTGATCAATGGATGTTTGGTTGTGATACTTGTCAGGATGTTTGTCCTTGGAACAGATTTAGCAACCCACATCATGAACCCGCTTTTAACCCACTACCTGAGATATTAAATTTAAGTAGTAGTGAATGGGAGCATTTGACTGAAGAAACATTCAAAACAATATTTCGCCACTCACCAATCAAGCGTAGCAAATTCAAAGGCATTCAGCGAAATTTATTGTTTCTGAAAAATGGTAATGGATAGGTTACTATTCAAAGACAAAGCCATTTTTGATGTATTACTAAGGGCCGCAGATTATCATGATTTTTATGATTGACACTGATTTTTAATTTTATCATAACATATCATAAAAATCTGCGTACCATCATTCTTCAAATCATTTACCATAACCGATACGCCACTTTTAAGGCAACTCTTTTAAACGTATAATCAAACTTGCGAATTGCTGACTCATTAGTTACCGGCCATGGCCAAATAGAAAACAATAACTCTTGATATTCTTCCCCCATTTGTTTTATAGAGAACCCTGTACTTAATGCTAAAGAATGGTTTTTACTAATTTTAATATTATATCCGATTCCCCAATCGCCATACAATCCCCCGGTATATTTTAATGTATTCATAGCCGGAGGTACGATATATACTTTATCATCCATTTTTTGAACCCAATCAAAATTGTATCCGAGATTCATATAGGCGAATGCTTTTTGTTCTTTACCGAAATGATAACGAATATCAGTGTATAAGGGAATACTTCTCATCTCATAATAATCAATACCTGTACCTAACCCCAAATGCCAGTTCTTTCTTACCAACCCACCTGAAAGTTGAACTTGTGCACCCATTCCACTAGACCCATTAAGTAATGCCATTTGAGGCATTAAGTAAGAAGAACCTTTTTTTATTTTATTAGTTTGTGCCATCACAGAAGTAGACACTAAACAGCAGATGATTCCCAATATTTTTTTCATATCATAAAGTTCAATGTGATTAATTTTTGTTTATTACGAGCTTGCTAATGACAACTGCATTCTGCGGCTGGCGATAATCAACTATATAAATCCCATCTGATGCTACTGCAATCGCATATCCATTCAACGCAATAATATCATGTGGTTCGAAGCCAACTATCGTTTTAATATGTGTTACATTGGATGGATTGGCAACATCAAATAATTTTAATCCATCCTTCCCATCACAGATCAGTAAAGTATTTCCATCTTTAGATAACCCTTTTGGTGATGTAAGCGGGTAGGTCTTTACTAGTTTTGGACTTGTAAGATTTTTAATATCGACCACATCTAACTGATTACTAAATCCACCACACATAGTACCTCCACTCAGTGTTACATAAGCATGTGTATCATCAGCTACAACAGGATCGCAAGACCGAACATGCGTAAACTGTCCGAGTAATGAAGGTTGATCAGGATTGGAAGCACTATAAATAAACATCCCACCCTGCGCTCCAATGAATAAATTATTCTTATAAGGAAAGATGGTTTCTATATTGCCTTGAACCAGATCTATTTTACTGGTATACTGAGGAGCTTCAGGTTTTGTAATATTAAAGACTTTAAGATCATCATGGCTCACTGTATACATTCTGTTCTGTTGCAAACCAAATCTGGCAGTAGATCCTGCAACACCAATAGCAGCAGTTCCGGAAAATGATGAAGCAAAAAAACCAGAAGAGGGAGAAAAAAACATACCCGATCTTTCAAAAACGATTTCTGATCTGAATGTGCCCGTGTATTCTCTTGTAATGCTTGTATCTACTTTTACCCATTTTCTGATTACTTGAGTTGTATCAGCAAAAAAACTACCATAATATCGATGCGGAAAAACACCATTGATAAACTGCTTTACATTAACCTTTAACGGATCTGTGATATCCAAGGTTACTAAATCTGTATAACAATCTGCATACAGATAGTTGCCATTCACTGCTAAATCCATAGACCCAGGTATATCAATAAAGGAAAGCTTTTGCGGATTCGTGGGATCAGATACATCTATGATATGAATACCTCTATCAATATCATTTAAAAAAAGATAGTTTCCTTTTACTACAATTTTCCCGGGTTGTTGAATAGCTGATGCAGGATGGTTTTTGATATTGCTTTTAATAGCTTCTTTTGTTTGATAAACAGGCCTGTAAAAACTATAGGAATGCTTTACAGTATCCTTCATACAAGAAAGCAATAAAAAAGGGATTGCAATCAGTAACAGGTTTTTTGTTTTCATAACAGTAGTTTGTAACCATCTGACACCTGTTATATTTTGAGCGTTGCATCGAATTTAGTTCTTCGATAATTGCCATGAAACCTTTACTGTAGGACGAAATAAATGTTGATTCACACCCGCTTGTTTTGATAAATTACTGATCATATACTGCGCTTGTGGGGCAATGAATAAGCGTTTTTGTTTTCCAAGTCCGATTTCAAATCCTGCATTTACATCCCATTGTATTGTTTGCAACAAAGACCTGTTTCTGAAATAGTAAATATTATTATTTGCAGAACCCAAGTGTAATCCGTTACCAGAAAGCATAGTATTTACACCCATACCTGCATACCAACGAAGATTTGCTTTAGGAATCCAGTTCAGCGACCGATAATATTGAACTCCCAGTCGAATAAAATGATAAGAGGCGATATAGTTAGCACTATCGTTCACACCATAATAAACAGCAGCTTCATTAGACCGATTCACATTTGAAAACTGTAATGTACCCGTATTGGTATTACCAACCCTAGTGCGGGTCTGGTATAGATCATATCCTAATTGTAATCCAATACCATTTTTCTTTTTCTTACCAAAAGTCTTAGTCATCTCAACAGACATACCCATTGAAAAATAATCCTTTGATTGTATTCTTGATGACCCAAGAGAACCAGATCCTGTTACAGGTGAACTTGGAGTGCTGTTATTATTAAAGAATCCCCCATAAGACCCTACACTATTAAAACGAAATAAAGAACCCCAGGAATTACGAATGCCGCTTTGTCCGGCTTGCAATGCCAATCTCCATTTCCATGTAGAAGCTTTTTTTGGCTGAGTAGACTGACTCAAGTTTTCTTGAGACGTGGAGGTCATTGTATCATATTGTAAAATACCTATACTCGCTATTTCGCTGGTACCAATGATTTCAGAAATAACTACTACACTATCTTTTGTCAATGCAGCAACAGATAATTCTGTTTGTTCAAGCTTTTCCTTTGCAGATGATTGAGCAACAATTATCTCTGGAATACTTGATTGTATGAGCTCTTTTGTACTGTTATTTTTTTTCTTCTCGGCTGATACTTTAAAATCAGTAGATTTTAGTATTGAATTTGTTTGATCTGTTTTTTTAGGTATTGTGGCTTCAGTATTAATTAGCTTATCTTCTAATGACGGCGGTATATTTTTTGTAGATGGATTGATTTGTGTATCATCAGCTTTAGGTATGCTACGTTGAGCAATTTTCGACTGAGCAGATGGTAAAGATGCAGATGTCTCTACTTGTTGTTCAATTAAAAACCAAAAAGAAGCACCTGCTATGCCAACAAAAAGTGTCAGGAGCCAAATTGCCCAGCGACGTTTTCTTTTTTGCTGCAGGCTTTCGGCAACAGACGCCCATACAGCATCATTGGGTTTGATGCGCAGACCGGAAAGCTCTTCCCTCACTTGTTCTTCAAAAGATTTATCTGGCATATCGATCTTTTTTTCCGTTAACAGAATATTTTTCTAACCAGCTAATCAATAATGCTCTGGCTCGAGCATATTGTGATCGACTGGTACCTTCACTGATCCCTAGTATTTTAGCGATCTCAACGTGTGTATATCCTTCTACTGCATAGAGGTTAAAAATGGTTTGATAGCCTGCTGGTAATTGTCTGATAAGATTCAAAAGATCTTTCATCTGTACATTCAAATCAGGCTGATGATTATCTACAGGATGCAAATGGCTGTCTTCAAACCCAAGATCTAATTGATATTGCGGCTTACGTTTTAAGTAATTGATAGCCGTATTTACCATAATTCTTCTAATCCATGCACCCAAATCTCCCTCAGAACGAAACTGATGTAAGTTTTGGAATACTTTAATAAAGCCTTGTTGCAGAACTTCTTCTGCATCATTCATACTCTTAGTATAACGAAAACAGGTACCCAGCATTTGCTCGACAAATGTGTCATACAGCAGTTTTTGGGCAGCTGGATGTTGCTTTAGGCAGTCTTTTACCAGTTTCTGTTCGTCTAACATGCAGTGAATTCAGAATTTTGACACAACCAATACTACTTGCGTTGCATACAAGTAAAAAATCGGGGCAAAACTACCGTAATCGATGTCTAAACAACTACCGTTTACACCCTACATTTGCCGTATGAGTATTGTAGAACGTGATAAAGAATGCATCTGGCACCCTTTTACCAGACAAAAAAATATGGCTAACCCGATAGCCATTACTAAGGGTAAAGGGAGTTTATTATTTGATGAAAACGGGAATTCATATATCGATGCGATTAGTAGTTGGTGGGTAAACCTCCATGGGCATGCGCATCCGTATATCGCTGAAAAATTATACCAACAGGCTTTGGAATTGGAACAGGTAATCTTTGCCGGATTTACTCACCGTCCAGCAGTGGAACTGGCAGAACGATTACTCGCTATTTTACCAGGAAGTTTTTCAAGAATATTTTACAGCGATAACGGGTCTACCTCAACGGAAGTAGCATTAAAGATGGCTATTCAATACTGGTGGAATCAAAATCAGCGACAGAGAAATAAGATCATCGCTTTCAAAAATAGTTACCATGGTGACACTTTCGGAGCAATGAGTGTAAGCGATCGAAGTGTTTTCACATTGGCTTTTCATGAACTTCTTTTTGACGTTATCTTTTTGGATACACCTACACAAGAAAATATCAGTGAATTAAAAACCATCATGCAGCAGCATGCATCACAAACCGCTGCTTTTATTTATGAGCCATTGGTTCAAGGTGCTGGGGGTATGAATATGTATGATCCATATCTGCTCAATGAGTTGTTGAATACAGCTAAACTCAATTATATTATTTGTATTGCGGATGAAGTAATGACAGGATTCGGAAGAACTGGAAAATTCTTCGCTAGTGAATACATGAATAAGAAGCCGGATATTATTTGTTTGAGCAAAGGTCTAACAGGAGGTACGATGGCATTAGGCGTAACAGCTTGTACCGATCATATTTATCAGGCCTATGTAGATGATGATGCGATGAAAACATTTTTCCATGGACACTCATTCACTGCTAATCCATTAGCATGTACAGCAGCGTTGGCAAGTTTAGATTTGTTACAAAAAGAGGAATGTTTATTACAAATAGAAAAAATCAGTGCTGCAAATATTTCCTTTGCCGATCAATTACGAAAAAGTGGATTACCGATTAAAGATGTTCGGACCTTAGGTACTATTCTAGCATTTGAGATTGATCAGGGAAAAAAGGAATACCTAAATCAGGTAAGTGCGGTGATTACAAGAAAAGCCTTGAATGCCGGCATGTATATTCGTCCACTAGGAAATACAGTATATATCATGCCTCCATATTGTATCGAAGAAGACGAGTTACAGAAGATATATGCTTTCTTACTATCAGGATGGGAAGAGTGAGCAGTCAGTAGTGAGTAGTGAGTGATCACCCATATTTACTCACTACTCACTACTGACTACTCACTATTGACTTTCCTACTCGGCGGCTTGTAATCAAACGGCAACATTGTTGCTAATTTTTCCCACCAGCCCCAATAGCCCGAGGAAATAATATCTATGCCCTCAAAAAAACTACCATTAGCTAACACAGCAACAGCAGTTTTTCTAGGGAGAAATATCTCTGACATAACAGGTGTTTTGGGTTGAACAGATAAGGAATTCTTTCTTACATATTCATCCGGCACCTGTTTGTATTTATAAATCACTTGTAGATGATCATCAAAGTACAAGCCTGCTGTAAAGCTATCTATTGCAAATGCAATACTATCACCGGGTAATAACTGATTGATCAGTATCGCCATTTTCTCAGGTTGTCGCATGACTTTCCGGTAATAATCGGCGCTATCTTTATTACCATTACCTAATAAGCTATCATTTACAACAATATTTCCACTACCGTTGATATAGGCTCTGGAATTGTAGATACTTCTCACTCTTTTCTTTTCTTCTTCACTAACCTTAATAAGTTTTCTTACTTCAAAACCATTTTCGATCAATTGATTTCTGAAAAGTGATCGCATAAAATGCATGATAGATCCATAATATGCTTCTGCTCGATTCTTTTCCCAACGATTCAATAATCGTTTCCGATTGGTTTCAATGTCTTCAAATAGAGGATACCCTTGAAAATAAAATATCCTTGTACTGTAGTTATATTCAAAGGTTTTGAGATCATAACGCAATATGTATCCTAGTGCTTTATTTTCTAATACAATGGGCTCATCAGCAAACGCACGAAGAATATTTTCTTTTCTATTATAACGAAACCGAATGGTCTCCGGATTTTTAAGTTTACAATCTGCTGCTAGTGCTGATGTGCCTATGAAATTTTCCATAAAAAATTCGCCGTAACGCTCCCATCCATTTTTTTCATAGGGTTCTACAATCACTTCTTGGAGTATGTTTACTTTGGGTTTTAATACCACTTCAATAAAAACAGGCAATTGAGCATACTGAATAGTCGTTACATAGGTTTCATAACCAATACAAGATATCACCACATCAAAACGTCCCTGGGGGAATCTGTCTAAAATAAATACACCTTCTGCATTCGTTACAGTTCCGATAGAAGTATTGCTTAAAAAGACATTGGCTAAATGAATAGGCTGTTTAGAATCACTGGCGATTACTTTTCCCTTCAAAGTTTGCTGGGCAAAGCAAATTGAAATACCTAGCGTACAGCAGATTAAAATCAAAATGATTCTCATGCCATGATTTGAAGTAACAATTTCAATGAAAAAAGCCATCCACAAA
>VFQN01005700.1_pt1 | contig 14967 bp, 14 predicted proteins | sample 3512371 | NCBI WGS metagenome assembly VFQN01 (sample SAMN10412370, study PRJNA504923) | tailings metagenome | isolation source: Replicate 2 from Balatoc abandoned mine | place: Philippines: Itogon, Benguet | collected 2017-08-28
GCGCCTCGGGGTCGAGTTCCCGCGTGTTCATCATCTCCGGGAACGGCTCCCGGGCCGGCGGGCGGCCGTGCATCCCGTCCATCATCCCGCCCATGCCCCCCATGCCTGCCATCCCGCCCGCCCCCGGTTGGCCGGCGTCTGGCTTGGCCGACGGAACTCCGCCACCCGGGTGGTGTTTCGCGTGCTCCTCGGGTGACACCTGAGCGACGGCCACACCGCCACCACCCAGGGTCGCCACCAGGAACACCGCAACTCGGTGGGCACGGCGGGTCATCGCGCGGGCACCTCGACGACGCGGTTCATGGTGCCGAACGGGTTCGGGACGCACTCCGGACAGCCGGCGGCCGGCTCCTCACACCCCGGCTCGCAGCACCACCCGCCGTCCACCACGAACTTGTACTCGTAGCGGCCCGGCGGCAGGTCGAGGGTGACCGCCCACGTCCCGTCCGCCCGCCGGGTGAGCGGCGTCGCCGCCGGCTCCCACCCGTTGAACGTCCCGGCCACGCAGACGATCCCGGCGTGCGGCGCGTGGCACGAGAACCGGGTGCCCGTCTCCTGCTCGCGGGGCTCCGACTTCTTCGCCGTCTTGTTCATGACAACCTCCAGGCGATCGGGGAGAAGGTGCGGGCGGGCGTCAGCGCCCGCCAGGTCAGTGGCGGATGATGTACCCGCGGTAGTAACCGGCCGCCGGGGCGTAAGCCGGTCCGACGTGATAGTAGGTGCCGTGGTAGGAGGGGGTGTAGACCGCCCCGCCGTGCCACGCATACGGCTGGTAGTAGGCGGCTCCGCCAACGTGATACCCCGTCGCCGGGTACACATACGCGGGCGGGTAGCGGTAGAGGGAGTGGGGGGCGTATACGCCCCCGTACCCGTGGTAGTACGAGGGGGCGTAGCCTCCGTGGTACACGCCGCCGTACGCCCGGCGGTGCTGCGCCTGGGCGGACCCGGACGCGGCGAAGAGCCCGGCCGCCGCCAGCGCAGCCAGGACGAAGACTCGGGCGCTCGTGAACATGGTCGTCTCCTTCGGGCGATTGAGGTCGGGAGCTCCGGTCGTCGCGACACCCACTCCGGCCCGGGCCGCCGGGGCGGCCTGTCGGGGCAGGGCGAGAACCCGCTCACGGGGTCTTCGGGTGGACGTGGGGGGCCGCCGGGGCGGGGGGGGCGAGCCCGAGCAGGAGCTTCCGCTGGTCGTCGGTGAGCACCTGGGCGGCCTCCCCGACCGACCGGATGAAGGCCATCCGCTGGTCCCCGCGGAGCTTCTCGATCTCCCGCACCTTGGCGTCGATCTTGGCCGCGTCCGGCTGGTCCGCCGCGGTCAACTCCCAGAGCTGCTGCTCGGCCTCCTCGATCTTCCGCTGGGCGGTCGCCTTGTCGGTTGTCGCCTTCTGCTTCAGGTTGCCGAGCTTGGTCTTCTGCTCGGTGGAGAGGGTGATGTGCTCGGGGTGGTCGAGGAAGAAGTCGGTCGCCCCGATGTGGTAGATGTGGGACGCGCCCGGAAAGCCGGGCAGGGCGGCGGTCATCTTCATCTTCATCCCCTTCGACCCGCCCATGCTACCCATGCCCATCATGTCCATGTCGTCCATCATCATCATCCCGCCGCCGGAGCCGCTCATCCCCGGCATCCCCCCGGACCCGCCGCCCATCCCGGGCATGTTCCCCATCATCATGTTGTCCATGCCGGGCATCCCGCCGCCCTTCGACCCGCCCATGCCCATGCCGGGCATCCCGCTCATCCCCATCCCGGGCATCCCGCCCATGCCGCCGGCCGGCGGGGCGATCTTGGCCACGGCCGCTTCGAGGCGGACCACCTTCGCCTGGAGCAGCTTGATCTGCTCAACCAAGTCCTTGTTCGGGTCGGCGGCCTTGTCCGCCGGGTGGGCGTGTTTGGGGTCGGGGGGCGGATCCTTCTTGTCCTGGCCCGCCGCGAAAAGCGGCCAGGCGACCAGGAAGCCGAGGAGTGCCGAGCCGAGGCCCACGGTGGCGTACTTGCTTCGGGGGGATTGCAACCAAGTCATGAAGACACCTCCGAGTGGGGAGGCGGCGATCCGATGCCTCAGACCGCCGCCGGGGAATCCGAACCGGGTGGCCCCTTACACCGGGCCACCCGGCAGCCGTCACATCGGCTGGCGGTCAGTGCTTCAGGTGCTGGATCATCTCCCGACACGCCTTGGCGCAGTCCCGGCAGGACTTCGCGCACTCGACCATGTGCTTGTCGTCCGGGAACTTCTCGCACGCCTCGGCGCACTTGTCGCAGCACTTCGCGCAGCAGTCGCAGGCCTCGGCCGCGAGCGGGCTCATCCGGGCGGTCAGGGTGGCGGCGAGCTTACAGCACTCGGCGCAGTCCACGCAGAGCTGGGTCGTCTTCTCGTGCTCCTTCTTCCCCGCGGCGAGCAGCCCCTTGCAGTGGGCGAAGCACATGTCGCACTGGATCTGGCAGTCGGCGCAGGCCTTCGCGCACTTCGTGAAGTGGGCGTGGTGGTCGTCCTTCTTCTCCTGGGCCGCGGCGGTCGCGGCCGTGGACAGGGTGGCCAGCCCGGCGGCGGTCACCCCCATCGTGGTCAACGCATCTCGACGGTTCATCTGACACCTCCGAGCAACTGGGACTCTCGCGGACCCGGCCCCGTGCCGGGCCCGCACACCGCTCCCACAGCGAGTGGGACAGTTTCGCACACATGCGTGATGGCTTGCGTATCTCCGCTTACCTGGGCACGTCTCGTGCCGTCCGTGTCGCCCCGGCCTTCGCGTTACGGCGGCTGAACGTAGCTCTCCGGCGGCTTCACTTCGTCCGGCTTTTCCTTGGCCTTCCGCACGAACTCGTCCACGCACGGCGGGCAGCAGAACTGGTACTCCTTCCCCCCGATCACCCAGGCGAACTTCGGGTTCGCCTTCGTCAGCGACACCGGGCAGATCCGGTCGCCCGGCTTCGGCTTCGCGTCGTGCTCGGCCTGCGCCCCTTTGAACTTCTCCGACGCGGTCACCCCGCCGTTCGCCCGGATGTCGTCCGCCGTGTACTTCCCGCCCGGCGTCAGGTAGAGCGTCCGCTCCGCCTCCTCGGTGACCTTCGCCGGCATCGGGTCGGGGTGCCACTCCCTGCCGCTCGGGACGGTGAACCAGTACCGGTCGCCGGCGATCACCATCGACGGCACGACGAGTTCGAGCCGCCCGCCGGTCGCCTCCTTCGGCAGCCGGCCGACGTACCGGGACGCCTTCCCCGGCGGGTCGCCCGGCTGGGGCTCGGGTGCCAGGTGGACGGTGAATTCCGCCTTGTCGCCGTGCCTCCGGACGGTGGCCGTGATCGGCTGCGCCTCGGCCGCGAACACCCGGGACTCGTCCTCGCCGTAGGTGTACAGCCGGACCGCCCCCGACCGCTCGAACACGGCCTCGGCGTGGAACCGGTTCTCCCGGCCGACGGCGACGATGGTCCCGCCGTGCGGCCCGGGCGGGTGGTCGTGCTGGTCACCGCCCGGCGCGTCCGGGGGGCGTGCGGCGTTCCGGACGATGCTCATGCACACCAGGACGCACACCGCGAGGACGAGGCCGACCGCGGCCGCGATCAACGCGGCGCGGGCCGCCCACCGCCGCCCGGGGGACGGCTCGGGGCGGAACGGTCTGCCCCCGCTCCCCCGCGACTTCTTGCTCATGCTGTGTGTCCCCAAAACCAGCGGAGGCGGTGTGCCGCGCGGGGAGCACCCGCAGGGCCATTCACGTCAAACCGGGATGACAGCGATCGAGCCCGGAGGGGGGCCTTGCGGCGATAATCAGCCGGACGGGACTGAGGGGACGCCCGGCCCGTGTGTGCCGGAGGAGATCGGGGTACGACCCCTACGCCGTGAAAGGCGGATGCTAGCGAACGGGGCGGGCCGGGGAGCGGGACTTCGTCCCGCCGGACCGACACACCCGGCCAACATCGGGGTGGGACCTGCTAGCAGCGAAGCGCATGGTGAGCGTAAAGCCGCTCGGCAGACGTGAGGAAGGGCAGATTGGAGCCGAACGAGGACGGGCCGCGGATGAGCCGGCCCGAACAGGCCGAGGGATCCCAGCCGCAGGCCGTCGCGGGTTCGGTCGGCGTTGTGAGGTCGCGGGCGGTCGAGTGTGCCCGCGACTGCTCGGCCGCGACGGCGACGGTCGCCGATCGCCCGTGTTCTTGGCACGGACAGTGGCGGGCGGGCTCGGTCGGGGCTTTCGGGCCAGGCGACGGCTCCTGCGATGACGCCGATGCCCGGTCGGCGTGGTGCCGGTGCCCGGCCACCTTTCCGGCGGGCGGGTGGCAGCACTGGTGGCCAGGTTTCGCGGTCGAACTCTCGGGGCGAGGGGAATACGCGGCGGACAGGAAGTCGAACGCGTGCGAGGTGGTGCAACAGCACAGCACGGGGCCGGCGGCCGTGGCGAACACCAGGTATAGGGAAAGGACCGCTCGCACGGAAACGCCCGCCCTCTTCGCCGAGATTACCGCCCTTAATGTATCCGGCACCCCGCGTAAGGCAATGACCTGTACAAGCGGTGGTTCACAGCCGGCCGTCAGGGACTACCGGCTCGCCGCAGCTTTTCGGAGCCGCCGAGTCGGACCGCTCGCCGCGATCTTTGTGCCGTCCCGTCAACCGACCCGCCACTGCAACTACGCTCCACCCCGCTTACGAGTTCTGTCGGGGTGGAGGAACCGGTGCCAGCGGCGGGGCGGGCGGCCACGCCTCTTCGAGTAAGGTCAGCGGGGCTTCTATGCCGCGTTCCAGCCGGCGGTCTCACCTTACCCGTTGATGCGTTGCTCGACCTCCGCCAAGACCGCCAACACCTCGTCGAACGTGGCGGGCTCCGTCAGGTACATGTCCCGCATCGCCTCGTAGTCGCGCCGGAGTGCGGCCCTGCGGGCGGCCGGCGGTACGAGCCGAAACGTCCCGGGTTTCGCGAGGTCGTAGCTCGCCCACGAGCTGCCGAAGAACTGCCCCTTCCACACGACGACGCGGTCGCGGAGGTCGTGCCGGTCGATCGCACCGGCCGCCGCGGGGTGCCGGGCGAGCGCCGCCGTGTCCGCGTAGTGCCGGGAGAAGCGGTCGGGCGTCGGCCTCTCGGCCGGCCGGTGGTACTCCGTGTGGAGGATCGTCGCCTTCTCCCAGAAGCTCCGCTCCACCTCCAGCGCGACGACCTCGCACCGCCAGTCGGGAAATGCGGCGGGCAGGGCGTCGGCCAACCACGGCCGAACCGGGTGGCGGCCCACCGGCTGCTGGTCGGTGAGCGAACCGAACTCGAGCTTCACCGAACGCTTCAGGTACTCGAACCCCGGCGGTTGCGCCGACGGGTAGTGGAACAGGAGGACCGGCGACTTCGTGTTAGGGTCCGTCAGGTACTCGAACCACCCGCCGCCCCTCTTCCCGAGCACCGCCTCAACCGCTGCCTCGAGCGCGGGCGCAATCTGCACCCGCACCGCCTCCCCGCACGCGGCCTCGGCCTTCGTCATCCACTTGTTCGCCTGGGTGCGGCTCGTCCCGGCTTCCGGGAGCTTGAGGAACTCCGGCGCGAGCGACAGGTCGATGTCTTCCGAGAACCGCTCGATGACGCCGAACACCTTCGACAGCGAGGTGCCGCCCTTGAACACCAAGCTCCCGGCGAACTCCGACCCGAACAGCACGCCCAAGAGCCAGCACACCCAGAAGTCCTTCTCCAGGACCACGGCGGACGCGTTCCGCCGGAGCGCCGCCTGCTCGACGTACAGGCGGCGCTCGTCCGGCGGGAGTTCGAGGAAGCCGAGCCTCATGCCTCCTCCTCCGCGAGCTCCCGAAAGATCGGGTGCATCCACGCCGGGGCGAGCGGCAGATCCTTCACGAGCTCTCGCCGCTTGTCGGCCGGGAGCGTCCGCTTCAGGTACTCCCTCCGCGCCGGGGTCACGTGCTCCTGCCCGAGTTCGCGGAGCGCCTGAATCAAGAGGCCGCTCAGGCGGCCGGCCGCCGCCATGTTCTTCGGCGTGGTCCGCCGGAGTTGGATCGTCGTCGGGCCGATCTTCACCGTCCGGCTCGGGCCGTCGGTCAGGAACACCACCTTCGCCGGCACCTGCTCGGACAAGCCGAGGGCGTTGGCCGCGTACGCCCCGGCCGGTTGGAGCCGGGTGCGGTCGCGGCCGGCCAGGGCCTTCGCCACCGTGTCGGCGGACGGCGAGAGCAGGCCTAGTACGGGGTGTTCCTTCGGGAAGTCGTACACCCCGCGGGCGAGCCGCCGGATCGTCCCCTTTCGGGCAAGCCGGTGGAGGGCTAAGTCCACCGCCTCGCGGCTCCCGAGGTCCAGGAAGTCCCCTGGCACGAGCACGGAACCACGACCTCGCCCGTGGATGCGGGTAAGTATCCGAGAATCAATGCTTTGTGTCGCTTTTCTGGTGCCGATCATGTAAGGAATCTTACCCTGTTTTCCTTACAAACTCAAGGCCCATTCAGCCGGAAGGCCAGGGGGACGGATAAACCCCGGCGGCGGGTCCGCCCTTTATTTCCCGTCGGTTCTGCCGGTACGCTCTTTCGACCTCGGAGCGGAAAAAGTGCGATATTTCTTTCCGGTCGTCCCCGCGTTCCGGTTGAGCCAGGTTATGAGCGAGCCCGAACCACCCCCCGACCCGCCACCGCCCGCCTCGAGGGCGGTGCCCCCGCTTACCCACCGCTCGGCAACCGGTGACGCCTACACCCGTCGCCCGGACGTCGAGGCCGAGATCGAGCGCATGCTGGCGCTCGACCCGTCCCAGTGGACAGCCGCCGGGTTGAAGAGCGAGACCGTGGCGCATCTGATCCGGCGGCTCTGGCCGACGGGAGAGAAGACCGTGCTGGGCCGCCTGCTTGACGCCCTCGCGAAGCGGACGACCCGAATCGCCACGGCCTCCGCCCGCGGGTTCAGCCCGACGATCACCGAGGAGATCGTCGGGGCGGTCGGCCTCGAAGTCATGGAGTTGGCGCTGGCCGAACAGACGAGCGGCCAGAGCGAGTTCCTGGAGTGCTCGTTCGACCTGGCCGTGCAGCGGCGGGCGTTCAAACAGGCCGCGAAACGAAAGCACCTCGGGCGCACGCGGCAGTTCCCAACGCACGTGAGCGAAGACGACGGCGCGGTGACGGACGGAGCCCAAACGGTCCCGGACGACGGCCCCTCCCCCGAAGACCTCGTCGCCGAGAGGGAGTTCCGAGCCCTGGCCCCGGCTCAAATCAGTCGCGCCCTCGCCGCCGTCAGTAACCCAGACCACCGACTGGCGGTCGGTTTGCACCACCTACAAGGCTGGCCGATCACCGACCAGGACGCGAATCGGCAGACGGTCAGCACCTACTTCGGCGTCTGCGACCGCACGATCCGCAACTGGATGCGCACCGCGTTCTCGGAGATGCGAAATGCACTAGGAGTGAGCCATGAACAGTGACGGACCCATGAACCTCGAGGAGATCCTGGACACCATCATGTACAAGGAGGCGAAGCCGACCCACGAGGCGCTGGAGCGGTGGGTCGCAGTGTACCCGCAGCACAAGGCCGACCTCGTCGAGTTCTTCGCGACGTGGGCCGAGCAGGCGACCGTTCCCGACGAGACCGCGATCGACGAGGAGAAGATCAGCAGCCGGCTCGTGAGCCACGCGCTCAACCTCGTGTACCGTCAGACCGCTGCCGAGCCCGCGGCCGTCGTGGACGCTGAGGTGACGCGGCTGAGCAAAGCGATCGCCCAGCGCGGCATCACCGAGGCCGAGTTCGCCGCCCGCTGCAACCTGGACGGCCGCCTCGTGGCGAAGCTCGACCGCCGGCTGATCCGCCCCGGGAGCATCCCGGCGCTGCTCGTGCGGCTAGTCTCGGAAGTCCTTCGGCTCAGAGACGCCGTCGTCCAACGGCTGTTCGCCGCCGAGCCGATCCCGCTACACAGTTACAAGGCGAAGAAGCAACCGGAGTTAAAGACCGAGGAGTTCCTCGACGCCGTTCAGGGGTCCGGCCTCTCGCCCGACGCGAAGGCCGAGTGGGTCCGCGCGGTCGAATCCGAGAGGAAGGGAACCAAATGAGCACCTGGGGCGAGGTCCGGCGGCTCGCGCGGCAGCGGCACCAAGAGCTCGCGGGGCTGGGTGACGAACTCGTGCCCGCGGGGCGGCTGCTCGACGCGGCCGCGGCGGCGACGCGGCTAACGCGGATCGCGGTGCCGGCCGGGGACGTGCTGCTCAACGGGGCCGAGGCCGCGTACGACCACGACCGTAGGGAGATCTACTACGCGGAGGAGACGGCCGAACCGGTCGCCCGCTTCCACGTCGCGCACGAGTTCGCGCACCACTGGCTCGACGAAGCGGGCGCGGCGTGTGCCGGGTGCGACCTCGACGTGTCAAGCCCGTCGGCACCGGAGGAGTCGCTCGTCGGCGAGGTCGATGCGTACAGCCCGAAGGAGCGGGCCGAGGCGCAGGCGAACGTGTTCGCGCGCGAGTTCCTGGTGCCGCGGGAGAAGCTGCGCCGCCGGTGCGCCGGCGGCGACTTCGTCGCGGACGCGATCGCCGCCGAGCTCGGGGTGCCGGTCGACCTCGTGATGCACCAGCTCGCCGACGCGCTGCTGCTGCCCGCGTCGGCCCCCGAGCCCCCGCCCCGGCCGGAGTCGCCGCCCGACGACAGCCAGCGCGAGGCGATCGAGTGCCCGCCCGGCCCGCGGCTCGTCCGGGCCGGCCCCGGGTCGGGGAAGACGCGGACGCTCGTCGGGCGGGCCGCCCACCTGATTTCGCAGGGCGAAGACCCCGCCTCGATCCTCGCCCTCACCTACTCCAACCTCTCGGCGCAAGACCTGGCGTCGCGCATCCGCGCGGCGGTCGGCGAGCGGGCGACCGCCGTGTGGTCCGGCACGTTCCACGCGTACGGGCTCGAACTCCTGCGGAAGTACGGCGGCGAGATCGGGTTCACCCGGCCGCCGAAGCTGCTCGACCGCACCGACAGCCTGATGCTGCTCGAAGAACTCCTGCCGCAGCTCGGTCTCCAGCACCACCTGAACCTGTACGACCCGGTGCTGCCGCTCAAGTCGCTCCTGGGCGCCATCGGCCGCGCCAAGGACGAACTCGTGTCGCCGGTGCGGTACACGGAGCTCGGCCGGGCGATGCGCGACGCGGCCGCGACGGGGGATGACGAGGAGGCCGCCGAGAAGGCGATTGAGGTCGGCCGCGTCTACACGGTGTACGACCGCACGCTCCGGGAGCGGGGCCTGGTGGACTTCGGCGACCTGGTCGCGCTGCCCGTAACCCTGCTGCGAGACAACCCCGAGGTTGCCGAGGCGGTGCGGGCCGAGCGGGCACACGTCCTGGTGGACGAGTACCAGGACATGAACCACGCCAGCAGCCAGTTGCTGAGGGAGATCGTGACGCCCGGGCGGGGGCCGTGGGTGGTCGGCGACGTCCGGCAGGCAATCTACCGCTTCCGCGGGGCGTCCCCGCTGAACATGACGCGGTTCGCCGACGACTTCCCCGGCGCGGCCTTCACCGACCTGTCGGTCAACTACCGCTCGGGCGGGGCGATCGTCCGCACCTTCGAGACGTTCGGCCGGCAGATGGTCGCCGGCCGCGTTTCCTCTCAAAAGAACCTTTCACCCCACCGCGGCGAAAACACGGGCGCGGTGACGTACAGCATCGCCGCGACGCGCGAGGCTGAGGCGAACGGGGTCGCCGAACGCATCCGGGCTCACGTGTCGGGAGGCGGCCGGTACGCCGACCACGCGGTACTGGCGCGGTCGCACATCACGCTCGCGCGGCTCGTCCGCCACTTCGAACGGTGCGGGATCCCGTGCCTCTACTTCGGGGACTTCTTCGAGCGGCCCGAAGTCCAAGACCTGCTCGCGCTGCTTTCCCTGGTCGCAGAGCCGCACGGGCCGGCGCTCATGCACGTCGCCCAGTTCCACCAGTACGGGGTGTCGCACGACGACATCGTGGCGGTCTTCGCGTGGCGGCGAGCGCAGAAGGTGTCGACCATCGACGCGCTCCGGCGACTGGACGAGATCGATGGCGTCAGCCCCGACGGGCGGCTCCGCCTCGCGCGGCTGCTCGCCGACATCTCGTTCGCCGACTGGCCCATGCCCCCGCACCGGTACCTGACGAATTACTTGTTCGGGCGTCCGGACCCGCTGCGCCGGTTGCTCGCAGACGGGAGCGTGGCCGGTCAGCAGCGGCTTCTCGCCATCTACCAGCTCCTCCAGTTCGCGTTCGCCTTCAAGGCACCCAAGGGGTGTGACCCGAAGCGGGCGTTCCTCGACCACGTCCGCCGGCTCGAGGTGCTGGACGAGGAGAAGCAGCTCCGGCAGCTCCCGGCCGCGGCCCGCGACATCGACGCGGTGCGGCTGATGACGGTGCACGCGAGCAAGGGGCTCGAGTTCCCGGTGGTGCACCTGGCGACGCTGGGGAAAGGGCAGTTCCCCCTGAAAAACCAGGCGGAGACGTGCCCGCCGCCGGACGGCATGACCCGCCCGGACGATCTCCTGACGAAAGGGGCCGAGGAGGAGAGCCTGTTCTTCGTCGCCCTGTCCCGCGCCCGCGACGCCCTCCACCTGTCACGGTCCAAGAAGAACGGCGGCGTGAACGCCACCCCGTCGCCGTTCCTCGACCCGATCGCCGGGCACCTCCCGGGCGTCGTCGACGGTGCGGCCGGCTGGGCCGAACCGGGGCCGTCGGACCCGCCCCACCCTCGCCTCGCGCCGGGGCCGACGCGGACGACCTGGGCCGCATACGAACTCGAAGCGTACGAGCGCTGCCCGCGACAGTTCTACTACGCGCACGTGCTCGGTCTGCCGGGCACCGACGAGCGGTCGGTGTACCTCCGGTTCCAGTCGGCGATCCGCGCGAGCGTCGGGTGGCTGAGGGGCGTGCCGTCGGCCGAGGAGCGCCGCGCCGGCGTCGCCACCCGGTTCGACTCGGACTGGGCCGCCCACGGGCCGGTCGATCACGCGTTCGAGCCGATCTACCGGCCGATCGCGCGGCGGATGATCGATCACGCGGTGGCCGCGATGGAGGGCGAGAGTTTGCCGCACGAGCGTACCGTCAGGCTTCCCGACAGCGGTACGGTCGTCAGCTGCGGTGCCGACGGGGTGCAACGGACCGCGGCCGGCCCGGTCGTGCTGCGGCTCAAAGCGAGCCGGCTCGCGAAGACGGAGAAATCAAAAACCAAGTTCGACCTGGTGCAGGCCGCGGTGTGCAGCGACGACGGCGTCGAAGCCGTCACGCTCACGCACGTCTCACTGCTCACCGGCGATCGGGTCAGCAAGACGACGACGCGAAAGGAGCTCGAAAAGGTACTGCGGAAGTTGGAAGTGCTCGTCCAGAACGCGGCGGCCGGGGACTTCGCGCCCGCGCCGGCGCGAGACGACGAGTGCCCGACCTGCCCGTACTTCTTCGTCTGCCCGTCCCACGGCGCGCCGCTGTAGCGCCGCAGTCCGGTTCCCGGCCGATTCCCCTTCCTCGCCGCTGGGGTTGGTGGTGCATCGCCGCCCGCCAACCCCGACGGCGTTTTCTTTGACACACCGCACTTTTTCTCGCAGCTGCTTTCCGGTCCGGTTCGGCTCCCGGTTGAAGAAGGGTAGAGGCGAAACGACGCCGTCAACCCGACAGGAGAACCGACCATGCCGACCGTTCAACTCTTCCTCCAGTACGAAGGCCACCGCCGCGTGGAGCTGATCCAGCTCGACGAGAACGCGACGATCGCCGACGTGCTCGAAGCCGCCCGCCGCGCCGGGCTCCCCGACGACCGCAAGGAGGGCGCGTGCGTGTTCGGACACGACGCGGACACCCCCTTCGACCCGGCCGTGACCCTGAAAGCCGCCGGCGTCCGCGACAAGCACCGGGTCCACGTGCACCGGTGCAAGAAGGTCGAGGTCACGCTCCACTTCAACGAGCGGACCGAGAAGCTCTCGTTCCCGCCCGCGGCCACGGTGGACAAGGTGAAGAAGGAGTTCGTGAAGGCGATCCGCATGTCGCCGGTGGACGCCACCGAGCACGTGCTCCAGCTCTGCGGGAGCACCGACCGGCCGGACCCGGACACGCACATCGGCTCGCTCGTGTGCGGGTGCTGCTCGCTGTGCTTCGACCTCGTGCCCATCAAGCGGATCGAGGGCTAGCCGATGGAAGCCGTTGCCGTCCGGCCCGACGAGCGGTCCCTCCGCGCCGACCTCGACGCGGGCCCGTTCCAACTGGGGGTGTGCCTCGGCCGCTGGCGGCCCGGGGCGATCGAGTGGCCGTTCGTGCATGCCGCCGTCGCGGCCGCGGAGCGCCCGGGCGGCCCGCCCGAATTTTGGTTCCGGTTCGACTGCGTCGGCTACCCGCAGCAGGCGCCGACGGCGCGGCCGTGGGACCCGGACGCGAACGCGCCGCTGCCGACGAACCGCTGGCCGGCGGGGCGGTCGATCGTGCCGTCCGTGTTCCGGCCCGACTGGCAGAACGGCACCTGCCTCTACCTGCCGTGCGACCGGGTGAGCGCGGCGGGCCACGAGAACTGGCGGACGGAACACCCGTCCTGCGTCTGGTCGCAGACGGAAGGGATCGTGCTCTACCTGCGGAAGCTCCACGAGCTCCTGAACTCGGGCGACTACACGGGGGTGCGGAATGGCTGAGTCGAAGATCGTCTTCCCCCGCGCGCTCTGGTACGGGTGCATGGCCGAGCTGAAGCGGCGGGGCCGCGGCCGCCACGAGAGCGGCTGCTTCGTGCTCGGCACCGTGGGCGGCCGGCGGAAGCGGGCGGTCCGCTGCGTCTACTACGACGAGCTCGACCCCGCGGCCTACTCGAGCGGCGTGTGCGTCCTGGACGGCAACGCCTTCCCCAAACTCTGGGAGACGTGCCGTGCCGAGGGGCTGACCGTCCTGGCCGACATCCACACGCACCCCGGCGAGCCGTATCAGAGTGACGCCGACCGCCGGAACCCGATGGTCGCCCGGTCCGGCCACGTCGCCATCATCGTGCCGCGGTTCGCGGACGGGTCCATCTGGCGGCACCGGCTCGGCGTGTACCGCTACGAGGGCGACCACAGGTGGACGAACCTGAGCGGGTGGCGGGCCCGCGGGTACCTCAAAGTTCGCTGGAGCTGGAAATGATCACGAACCACATCGCCGCCGCAGACGAAACGACCGGGACGCTGCCCAACGCCGACACGTTGCACCGGGCCGTGAAGATGGCGCTCGACACCGGCGAGGTGGACTCGGTCGCCGCCGGTTACGAGTTGTTCCGCACCTACCGACTCGCGGTCGCGGTCGGGCCGGAGGCGGCGGAGTCGCCGGCGCACCAGGCGGCCCTCCTCACGGCCGTGAACACCGCGCGCCGGGCGATGCTCGGCGGGGTGGCCGTGGCCGGCGATCTGGGCGGCCCGCTCGCCGTCCCGCTGCCCGACTGCGAAACGCTCGCGGAGGCGGTGGAGAAGTTGGGCGGGCGGGTCGTCCGGGAGTTGCCGGCCGGCGTTCCCGCGCTCGCGATCGGCGGCGGGGTCGTCCGGTCCGACTGCCCCGCGTCGCTCGCCGTCACGTTCGAGGACTGGCGGGGCGGGGTGATCCCGGTGTCAGACGGGCGGCGGCTGGGCGAGGTGAAGGCGATCACGCCGGCCGCGGTCCTCGCCGGCGCGCTCGGCGTGTCGGAGTTGTTCCAGCACGCCCGGGGCAACCCGATGGCCGGCCGGCGGTCGATCGGGCTCTCGCTCTGGGCACCAGGGCACGAGGACTGGGAGCGCTCGCCCGCCGGCCCGGCGTCGATCGTGCTTCCTTCGCGGCTGTGGCTCGTGGGGCTCGGGCACCTGGGGCAGGCATACCTCTGGACGCTAGGGTTGCTGCCCTACCGGGATCCCGACGAGGTCGAACTGGTCCTACAGGACTTCGACCGGCTGACGCTCGCCAACGACAGCACGTCGCTCCTCACCACCCCGGCGCTGGTCGGGGAGCTCAAGACGCGGGCGATGGCGCGGTGGGCGGAGGCTCGCGGGTTTCGCACGCGAATCGTCGAGCGGCTGTTCCCGGGCGGGATGACCGTAACGGGCGACGAGCCGCGGCTGTTGCTCGGCGGGGTGGACAATGCGCTGGCGCGGGCCGCCTACGAGGACGCGGGCTTCGACTGCGTGATCGAGGCCGGGCTCGGGGCGGGGCCGGCCGAGTACCTCGCGCTGCGACTCCACTCGTTCCCCGCCTCGACCACGGCCCGTGCGAAGTGGGGCGGTAACGTTCGGGCCGCCGGTGACCCCGCGCCGCGAGGCGGCGCCTACGACGGGCTCGCCGCGGGCGGCATGGATGCGTGCGGGCTCGTGCGGCTCGCGACCCGCACGGTCGGCGCGCCGTTCGTCGGGGCGACGGCCGCGACGCTCGTCGTCGCGGAGGTGCTGCGGTTGCTGAACGGCGGCCCCCTGTACGAGGTGATCGACATGACGCTCCGCGACCCCGCGAGCCGGGCGGCCGTGCCGGCCCACCACCGCTCGATCAACTGGAACCCCGGGTACACGACGTGACCCGGCGTGGCGCACCGTGCGGCGGGCGTCGCGGAGACCCTGGGGATGGGCGGCACTCGGGCTGAGTAACTCGTCGCCGTCGTGCCGACAGAAAGCGAAACCGCACGACCCCGCCAACCGACCCCGAGCCGCGGCACACCACGCGGCTGCGGAGCGAACTAGCCGAGCTCGACGTAACACCGCCCCGGTCAGAGAGCCGCCCCACCGTCGCCGTCGAGCACGACTTCCAGAACCTGTTCCACCCCCTCCTGCGGGCGTTCTTCAACGACGGTCGAGGAGTGAACGTCGTCGACTACCGGGCCCACCCGGGCGTGCAGGTCACCGTCTGCCCGGTGTTCGACCCGGACGGGCACATCGCCAGCCCGGCCGGGATCGAGGCGGACGTGAGCGGGTGCGGGACGGGCACACGACCGCGACCCGGAAACCGGGCTGACGCGGGGCGTCCGGCCGGGAGCCGGGCGACGGCCCGCTAAACCCGCGGCCGCCGGGGGGCGAACCGGCCGCCGAAAAAAACCTTGTCGCCCAGCTGGCTTAGCGCCCCG
>VFQN01005701.1_pt1 | contig 14964 bp, 21 predicted proteins | sample 3512371 | NCBI WGS metagenome assembly VFQN01 (sample SAMN10412370, study PRJNA504923) | tailings metagenome | isolation source: Replicate 2 from Balatoc abandoned mine | place: Philippines: Itogon, Benguet | collected 2017-08-28
GCCTGCCACCCGCCTGCCACCCTCGGCAGGTAGCTGTTGCGTGCCCATGACGCACACCCTCACAGTTGCCTGCCATCCGCCTGAACCTCGAATGAGTACGGCCATCATGACCATACGCACATCCCGCAGGTTTGGGAACGCCATGCAGCCCACACCCAGTAACCCATGTGTGCGGCAACCTCACCTCTCCTCCGTGGCCAAACCCTTTCCGGTTCACGCCCTTTGCCCCGTCGTGTTTGATCTTGTCGGGGTGCGGGACGGCCACCCCCGACACGCTGACGCGCACGGGCTCCCCCTGGACCAGGTCCTCCGGGGCTACCGGGAGGAGGTTGCGCTCCAGGGGCCCCTGGTTGCCCCCGCCCTCGCTTTCGCCAAACCACGCGTTGCAGGGGAACACCACCTGCTGCTGCTCCGGCGTGTTGACGACTACGCTCTCCAGGAACCAACCCGTGCCGGCATCGGTGATGCTGGAGGTTAGCCGCTGGACGTTGACGAAGCGCAGGTGGCCAAGGTCCTCCGAGGTGGAGATCGTTACGGTCCGGCTGGTCCCGCGAGCAAGGGACTCCTCCTCTGACTCCCCGACGATAATTCGATCGCTCTTTCCGTTGGTGCCGACAAGCTGTACCCACGCCGGCGTGGCTGAACCAGCGCCCCGAAGGTTGCCGGTCGTAAGGGTTAGGGTGTACTGGCGCAGGGGGTGCTGAGAGTGAAGCTGCTGCTCTGCGACCTGACTGAGCCACGCTCTTTGTGGTAACAAAGTTGCCGCAATCTGGGCCGCTGACGGGGCTGAAGGGGCCGATGCCGCTGTCACAGCCAACGATGCTGTGCTCGCCGCTTTCGTAAGGGGCTCAATCTGATGCTCTAGAAGCGCTCCAAAGAGGCGAGCTGCCCGTCTGATAGCCATAACGACAGGAGGAACGACGGTACTCGCGCCAACCCGCTATGCGAGTGCCAGTACACATTTTATTGATACCAGCAACATACTAGGTTCGGTCTACAGTTGGAGATAGGTAGGAGACCACGAACGACACAAGTTATCGCTGGCAATCAGGGTTTGGAGGCTACGCGGAACAACGAAGAGGCGTGGTAAAATGCAATTTGAAGGATATGACAAACCAGATTAACACCACTGCGTGTTTATGAGTCGAATGGGCGAGACACTGCCTGCTCCAGTCATCGTACTGGTGGCATGCCGGTCACCCGCCACAATCGTGGCACGACAGGACTCGCTAGAGGTGAGTCGGGGCGGCTGGAAGTCCTCAGTTGAAAGGCCCGCCATACACAGCACGTACCTGGGTCTCGCACACGGCCACATAGCACATAGCAGCCCGCCGACCCCGCCAGCACCGCTGCGCCTTTCTTACTTCCGGCTGGCCCTGTTGCACCTTGCCAGTGCAAGGTCCGTCAGGCTCCTCCAGGGCCCCATGCAAACCGCCAGGATACCACATGAGACTACCCTGGACTACCTGGCACGTGCTTGCCATCCTGCTTTCTTGTGCAGGAGGACACGGAGGAGACCAGTACCATTGCCCGCTGTAAGGAAGGGATGGAAAGGACTAACGGCATCTGCCCCGACACCAGGGAAGCACTGGACGTTACCGTTGAGATGGCTTCTGACTACGGTACTTGAACAGCATACACGAAGAGGTGCAGGCGTAAACTGTCGTGTTGCTCTCTGCTCCTGAAGACCAGCACAGGAAGTTACGGTAGTGGTACCGGTACGTGGGCCCATTCGTTGGCCCTTGTCTAGTATTGGGGTTCACTGTGTTTGGGGGTGGCGTGGCACTGGTGCTTGCCTGCTGTGCTGGTTGCGCCTTGTAGCCTCGCTGGCGTGTCTCTTGCCGTCTCCTCGGCTGTGAGTCAATGGAGGGACACAAACGATGGCGCGTCACATGCAACCGTACGCTTGGGTCCAATGGGCACCCCCGGTGCAAAACCGCCGGCACGTGGCTGACTGTCCGATGTCTGACATGTGACCATGCACGTGGTTGACCCAATTGACTGTGTGTTCGTATGGTATGATACAGTAACTGAAGAAGGCGTGGCAGGTGGGTGCTTGCCGTCCAAGGACTGGTGGTCGTTGCGTCCCTGCTTGGTACCATGGACTGGTAGCTTCGTTCTTAGATTGTTTGCTTGCAGCTCACTCTCTTTGCCACTCGCGACAGGGATACACGCACGGTGCGCTGAGAGTGTTCAGTGGGTTAGGCGTAACAGCTGAAGCGGCACAGGCCGGCGGGCAGACTGGGCGCCGAGGGGATGGCTGCGTTCTGCACGGCACGTGTCGTCGGCACGCAAGAACGCGTTGCCCTTGCAAGAAGGGCAATCATGGTCCTGTGCATCCTTAAATTGTAGGTATAATTGCGGGCTCAGCGGCTCGTCACCTACGGTTGGCCATGGGCCCTCACAGTCCTTCGAGGACTTCACATACTTGATACTCGGCCTTCTGCACTGTTGAGACCTTTCCCCATATAATTACTTATGTATGTTGTACGGTTCCCCTTCGTTTTAATAGCATTGTGACACGACCGCTACTCGCACACGGCAGAGAATAGCCAGGGAAAGCCGCACAGCAACTGCCACGCTTACATTTGCGCCTAAATCTAACGCATAATACTACAATCAAGCTTCCAAGGTAGCTGCACAGTGGCGGTTTAGGTGTCAGTTCGCTTTCCTTGGCGTACCGCTTCGAAGTCCGCAGAGGAGCTTTAGAGTGGCAAGGCTGAGAACAGTAGTAACACTGCCACATCAGCCCGTAAGGGCGCGGGGCGTCGATGTCCCGTTCCCCTTATGGCGTATATCATAGGCCATCCAGTCCAGCGAAATCCAACTCGCTCAGACAATCAGCGCCAGACGCTGGAGTCCTTGCACAAGATCCAGATGGGACATGGGGTCAGGCTGGCGCTTGGCCAGTTTCCCGAAGCGGCTCCCTCCCACCGCGACCACCGAGCGGAGAGCCCACGCCGCCGAGCGCAGGGGCGAACAAGTCGCCCATGGCGTTTCGTGCTCGGAGATTCAATAATTCCTCAGGCTCGGCGTCCGATGCGTCGGGCGAGCTCGCACCAGCACCCCCAAACGGCGCGCCATCGGAACGTACAAAGCGGAGAGCAAGCCAAGAGCCGGGCTCGGGCGCGAGCGCTGGGTCCCAACCTCCAATTGCGCGTCAGAGCAGCACCGCTTCGACGGGGTCGGCAGCGTCGGGGATGTCGGCACGACCCACAACCTCGCAGGGCATCCTAGCAGCGTACAGCAACGGGCCAGGAGGGGCCCACGGGCCGTTGGCGAACGGCGCCAGCCGCCAGATGCAGCAGCAGACGTCAATCGGGGGGAGACCGCGAAGCTCTGGTAGCGTAGCGGGGGCAGGGACAGGGGCTGCTGGTGGTGCCGCAAACGGCACCGGCGGCAAGATGCTGAAGAACAGGCTCTCAGAAGAGGGTAAGTGCCACGCCGTGCGCAGGTTGTGGCAGCGTTGGGCCAGTGCGCAGGGGCACTTGCAAAACATGGTGCAGGTTGAGGGCGGTGTGGGGATTGGGGGAGGGTACGGCCACTGCGGATGTTGGGGGTAATGACCGTGGAGTCTAGCGGGGATCCTGGTCGTTCGGAGGATGCACTTCTGCAGCGCCCTGTCAGGCCTTGCAGCATCCAACGCCAGAGGAATGGAGCTGGCGTAACTTGTCAAGACTCAGCATTATTTTCTGGAAGTCCTGATACCATACATCTGCGCAGTACTGATGCTCCATGCATGCCTTTTTCACACAGGCCATGCAGCCGGATCGCCGACCCTCTCGCTAAGAGACAAGATTGTGACGCTACAAAAAAGCAACAAGTAAGCAATGAAACATTACTGCAGGGGATAGCGAACGACAGTGCGGCGTGTATACCCCTAGAACTGGCCTGTAATAAAAGCACCTGCTTGCCGACCCGCAAACGGACATGTCGACTGGTTCTTACAGTCCTTGACGAGTCCTAGCAACTGCTACACACTGGCCGGTGATTTGCGCGAATGCTGAGTAGCATCTTGCGCTGCGTTTCTCCGGTGCAGAGCGTTGGAGCAGCAGCTGGCTGAGCTGGCGGCGGAGTCGCAGCAGCGGCAGCAGCAGCTGGCGGAGGCGCACGGCGGCGAGGTGGCGACGCTTCGGGAGCGGCTGGCGGCGCTGGAGCAGCAGCTGCAGCAGCAGAACACCGCCGCGCAGGCCGCACAGGCGAAGCTCGCGGAGCAGTTGGCGGAGGCGCAGCGGCAGCAGCAGAAGGCTGCAGCTGCAGCGGCGGCGGCGGCGGCGGCGGCTGGGAAAGGCTCCCCCGCGCCGTCGTCTCCTGGGACACCCGGGGTGCACCCGCCGCCCCTGGCGCGGGACAAGTCCCTAGCGGACATCAGCACGGGGGCTGGGGTAGGGGCAGGGGACGCGCCGGGGTCCCCACGGACGCCGTTGGCGCTTGCGTGGGACGGGTTGTCCAACAGCAGCAGCGGGAGCAGCAGCGGCAGCGGCGTGCCCCCGGGTCTCAGCAGCTCGCCGTCGGGGCATCGGCTGCAGTCGCCACCGGTGGACCCCGCCGCCGCTGCCTCGGGGCTGGACCGGTCACTCAGCAACAAGGCAGGCAGCACGAGCGCCCGGCGGGTGTCCGACGACACGCCCCCGCCGCACCCCCACGTCCCGCGCGCCTCCTCCCCGGACGCCAGCCCCAGCTCCGGCCGGCCCATCACCGCCCCGCACTCCAACTACCTGGCCCGAAGCACCAGCCTGGGCGGCACCGGCACCGCCGCCGCCACCCCAAGCCCGCACGACACCACGGACGCGCCCGGATCCAACCTGCTCTCCTTCTCCCCATCAGACCCCGACCTATCCCCTGGCTCCTCACGCCAGGAGTTCCGCCGCTCCCTGTCCACACCCGGCTCCGCACCCCCCGCCGCCGGCGCCGCCGCTGCCGCTGCTGCGCTCGCCGCCGGGCACCCTGACCTCCTCCTCGCCGGCAGCGGCCCGCCGCCGCTGTCGCCCGTCGCCGCAGCCGCCGGGCTGTCGGGCGCCGGCGTCGCACTGCTGGCCCGACAGAAGAAGACCATCGCGCAGCTGCGGCAGCAGCTGCAACAGAAAGACTCTGCGTACGCCTTCCTGGCCAACGAGCACAGCGAGATGGAGGGGCAGCTGAAGGAGGTGGAGGCAGCCAAGCGGGAGTACGCGGCGCGCTACGCGTTCATGGTGCTGGACCAGGACCTGGACGGCCACATCCGTGTGGACCAGGTGCAGTCGTTCGACATGTTCGGCTGCTACGCGGCGCCGGTGCTGGAGTACGCGTTCAAGCACTGGCGCTTCGCCAGCGGCTTCAAAGGGTACCTCAACATGGACGACTTTGTCAGGTGGGGGGAGGTGGAGGCAGCTGGGGGCCGGGGCTGGTGGATGGGGAAGGAGGGGACAGGTGCAGCGGCAAGCTTGCTCGTGTGGGTTGTGGGTTGTGAGTGGTCGGAGGGTAGAAGGAAGGCTGGCGGGCCGGCGGGCGGGAGGCGCGGGCTGAAGTTCAGAATGTGCACGCCGACTGGGTGGGCTGGGGAGAGGACTGCTGAAGTGCAGGCGTGTTCCATTGAACTGCTGACAGGGCGTCATGGACAAGTATGGGGCTCAGCCAGGCGGACGCGGATCCCGCGGTGCTGCAGTCCCTAGCCTTGGCACGTCGGGGCTTCACAAACCGTTTCGAATCCTCTAGCACCCTAGCGGCTGATCCGCATCCTGGAAGAGTGCTCCTCCTGCGAAGCTGTAACATCCCACCCGGTGCGCCTTGCCTTGTTCACATGTACACAGGTTCGTCAACCTCGCGGACGACCGCACCACGCGCGACTCTCAGCGCTTCTGGTTCGCGGTGCTGGACCTAGATGGCGACGGCCGCGTGGGCGCCGAGGACGCCACGTGGTTCTACGACAGCGTGGAGAAGGACGAGAACGCGTTCGTGGTGTCGTTCGAGGACCTGTGGCACCAGCTGCTGGACATGACGCAGCCGGCGCAGCCCCGCCGCGGCTTCTCCTCCGCGGAGCTGTGGAAGTGCAAGCTGGGTGCGGGCGCCATCGGGCTGCTGCTCAACCACAACAACATGCTGCTGCACCGCACCACGGCGGAGTGGGGGCGCGGGGACTTCCCGCTGTGAGGAGGGAGGGTGGGGCTTTCCCTACCATCTTGGGAGTCTAGTTTGCCGTCGTTATCGTGGGTAGGAAGGGCTGGAAGGCATGCACAACGGGAGGGAGTGGCGTTGGTATAGGCGTTGGCGTTGGATGCTTGGGGCGCACGGTTCGGGCGGTGGGAACGCAGTAGGCGGGCAGTTCCGTGGGTCCTCTTGGAAGCTGGTGAGTGGTGTACGAGGGCTCTTTAGGGCCTCTTCTGGGGCAGAGGGCGGTGTGGAAGGCAGTCTGCTGGGGATACCGGTACTACACTGCGGACGACGGGGGGGTGTATCGATGCATATGCTGACATGCGAGCAGGGGGTGTAGGCATTGATCTCGTGAGCGAAAAGCAAAGAAAGGCCGGGGGTGACGCGTCGTTTTGACCTTTGGCCGTTGTGCGCGCCTGAAATATGGCGCATTGGACCAGAGCACGTGACAGTAGGTGCGGGGTGCAGGGCAGGTTGTTGCAGTTGGTCCAGGTAGGTTGCAGCGTTCCTGTGCGGGCGCGCTGAAAGCAAGGTGCGACGCATAATACTCAGCTGCAGTCATTGCTTTGTTGAAGCGTTCGTGTTGTGGTACATGGCATGTGTTCCGGTGGCGTGGGAGAGCACGCCAGAACAAGAACTGCTGCCGCTTTGCAGATGTGACAGGGGGCGAGGAGGAAACTGGAAACACATTTCACATACCGCTGATCGTTTGGTCCTTTCAGTTGTTGTTGTGCAGGTGCTGGTGCGAAGGCTTGATGCCGACGCCGGCTGAGTGCAATGTTGACTGCGCTCTCGGCGCTTTAGCTTACAGTTTACACACCTCATCCTGTGAGGAATGGGTGGGGAGTGGTGTTGGCAGGGGAGAGTCCCCTCCGGGTGCGTGCTATGATGTGCACGGTGGAAGCATGGGCAGCGCACGCAATGGGGGCCTGACACGAGCGTGTGACAAGACTGACGTGCAGGCATTCATACTTCATCCTAACGGACTGTTGCTCAGAGCTGATGCACGCAAGAACCTGTGTGCACATATTGAGTGGTGTTGGTTGCAAACAAGCGGCACGCACTGACCGTTGGGAGCAGGCTGGAAGGCAGGCACGTGTGGTTGGGTATGCTGGTTGCTGCGAGCAGCCACGCGAGTAGGAGTTTCACGGCTTTGTGTGGCGGGTGTCGTGCTGCCTGCCGCTCTGTCTTAGCTCTTAGCTTCATTTTCGGAAGAGTCTTTTGCGTGTTGCGCGCCTTGTTGTACGTCCTACTTTCGGACGGGCCTTGCGGTGCGGCGTACGGTGCACCTCCCCTCCCTGTCTGGGTGGGGCAGGTGGCACACACCAGGGGACACGATGCGGTTGGTTGGTGGCCCCCTGGTGCCCCCTGATGGCCCCGGTGCTTGGTGCTCTGTGTGCTAATGCTGGCTGGCGTGTGCTCATAGTCCAGGAGACATTGTACACGGTCACCAGTGTAAGGCGGAGGCATTGTTCCACGTCAGATGCCGACTCGCCGAGCCTGCGACTTGCCCCAAGTCGCCTGGCCGAGGTCTCCCCTGCGTACAACAGAACCGCAACCCTGCTTACTCAGATAGGCGATGGCATTGCCACGCAGCATAGTAGCCCTGTCTGTGGTAACAAATGGACGAGGTGTTTGCATATTAAACTCAAATCTATAGTATGGCGTCGCCGCCGGTACCCGGTCCATACGCGGACCTGTCGCATGAACAGCTAGTTACATTAGTTAAAGCAGCTCAACGTTACAAGCAAATACCAAATGGATTCTGGCACGAATTCGTGAAGGCGGGTAGCCAGGTGAACACAAGAGCAGGCATGCTGCGACGGGAAACGTCGGGTAGTGGGCAAGCACTCGCACTGCTCCAGGACAACATGCATGCGAAAGTGTCGCATATAGCTCCTGGGAGTAAGCGTACATGGAAGAACCCGCAGCTTGGCTCTCCTCTGTACCACGGTGCTGTCCCCGCCCCTCCCCTCTTACGCCTCTGCCACCGACACCTTTTCCCGCACTGCTCCAGTCAAACAAGGCAGGAGACCCCGCTAGACACACCAAGCAGGTATGGAACATTGTATGTTACATACTCCATACCCTGTTGGCGCCGTGTCCCTTTCGAGGGGCCTGGGAAGAAGCACCACAAGGACAAACTTCCACCTCCATACGCTTTATCAGGGCCTCGATAAGAAGCCAGCCGCAGCTCACAAATGGTGAACTCCAACGGCATCCCTGTCATAGCATGAAGCTGGAATCCCTGCTGGATGCACGCAGTTCCTGGAGTCTTTCGTGTCGGCCCTCGCCAACCGGCCAGGGGAAGGGCCCTTGGACAAGGCAGCACGGGAGTTCGTGCCGCACTACCTCAAGTGGCTTAGGAAGCTCAAAAAGGTACGGTAACCCACGTTCAGCCCAAGCGGCCCCCACACCTTTTGGACGTACACGCATCCACCATGAGCTCCCTTGGCCCAGACCGGTACGAAACATCCAAGGACTAGCAGCCCCACCCCTAACTTGCCGGCCGTGCTACTGCAACCAGCCCACCCAGTCCGACCCAGAGCGCTCCTACTACTGACGCTTCAATTTTTGTCGCAGGATCTGGCCAAGGGCAGAGACCAGCTGCCTACCCAGACGCCCGCCCCGGCACCAGCCGTCGCTGCTGCTGCCGCTGCACCTGCACCTGCAGCCGCGGACGGCAAGGGACCGCACGCGGCCCCGGCTGGCAGCGCCCAGCCGCAGCAGGTACCGTGCCCTGGGGCGGGAGGGCTTCCCTGTCCTCGCCAGCAGCTTGCACGCACGCAGTTACAGCGTGCGCACGGGGTGGACCCGTGTTAGATTGGCGGCTGACCTGGTGGCACCGGTTGTTCACCATTACGGTATGAGGGGAGGGGGAGGTCTGTCACAGGTCAGTACACAGCAGCAGGCCACCCGGCCCACCTGCCGTTCGCTGTGGGTCCCAGCCGCTGTTCGCAGCTGCTGCCGCTGCAGCTACTGCTATTGGCCTATTGCTGCTGCTTTGTGTTGCTATTGCCCGTAATAACAGTCTGCGGTGGTGATTTGGCCATCGCGACACGCCTCGTGCGCGCGCAGAACACGGTTTGGTCCCTCGTCCACCGCACCCGCTCGCACGCCAAGTACGGCGACTCTTACGGCAGATTCCCATCCTTCCTCAAGGGCTGGAAGCGGACAGACAGGTGAGCCGCGCTTTCACGCCCTGAACTGGACTCTTTGAGGGTGAAGCGTGCGCCCAACATATTGCCTGTTCGTCAGCGTCAAAGCCCGGCCACGTCCGCATACCCAGCAGCTCCTGCACACGTGGCAACCACGAACGGCGCCCACAACCTCCTCCTGCTCCGTGAATGCTGCCAGCCAATTATCATCATGTATTGTGCTGTCCCCTTGCTGCACTTGCCACGGCGTATGGCACGCTGCCACGTGCCTGAGCACGGGCTGCTACTGGCGTTACTCTCCTCGGCCTAACCCACGGCTCGCAGGGCAAGAAGAAGGGCGGTAAGGGGAGGCCGCGGAAGCATGTGGGGAGGCGGCAGGGGAAACGCAGCGGACCGGGTGTAGCACATCTGCACGCCCTGGCCAGCGCCCCGCCACCTTCACCACTACGGTACATCACATCACACACCTACTACTTGGCTCACGACCCACCCCACTTTCAGGCACGTGCTGTGTGCGTCCGGTCCCCGGCCGCGGCTGCTGGCGCTGGACTGCGAGATGTGCGCCGTGGAGGGTGACGACAGCGCGCTGCTGGGCGTGTGCGTGGTGGACGAGTTCGGGGAGGTGGTGTACAGGGAGCTGGTGCAGCCGGGGCCGGGGGCCATCAAGGACCTGCGCACGCCCCTCACAGGTGGGTCGGTGGTCGGGTGGCTCAGGGGCCGGGGGCCAGGGGTTCGGGGATAAGGGGCATGGGGCCAGGGTCAGCAGCCCGGCTGTGGACGGGGTTATGCTGCATCAGTGTGGATGGCGGGGGAAGGACAGCGCTTAATGGCAGTGGTGGTGATGGGCTGTGGGTGGGTTTGGATGCAGGCGCTGCCACCTTGTGGGTAAGGTAGAACACGTGCCTAGCAGTACAGGTGGCTTAAGCGCACCAGGTGCAGCACCCAGCACCACGCAATGCGTCATTTCCATATCCAGGTCTGTACACTCACCCATGCACGCCCGCGCGCCCGCCATCCGCTCTCCTTGGCCCTGCAGGCGTTACGGAGGCTGACCTGGAGGGCGTTACGCTTCGCGCCAAGGACGCCCAGAAGGCCATCCGCGCGCTGCTGCAGGGCGAGGGCGGCCGGCCTGTGGTGCTAGTGGGGCACTCGCTGCACCACGACCTGGCGGCCCTTAGGCTGGACCACCAGCCGGTCATCGACACAGCCATGCTGTACGGCTTCGAGTGGGTACTGGAAGGGCGAGGGGACTGGGGAGGGGAGTGGGTACTGGAAGGGACAGGGGACTGGGTAGCTGATTCACACGGGCTATCCAGCTGCGGCGGGCTGCTGGCATGACACATGCGTGTTGGGGCTGTTCCGCAGTGCCTCGTCGTACCGCCGGCCTCTCCACTCAATAGCGCCCATGCCCCCTCCTACCCTGCACCTTGCCTTCACGGTACATCCCCCTTCCCGCCTCGTTCCCTCACCTTGCCGACCTGCAGGGGCCTCCCCGGCTCCACCCCCGGGCTGCGCGACCTGGCCAAGCTGCTGCTTGGGGTGGACATGCGGGGGGGCGGCGCGGGGGCGCACGACTCCAGGGAGGACGCGGCGGTGTCCATGCGGGTGGGTACCACGGGAGGGGGCAGCAGGGGAGCGGGGGACAGATGGGGATGCCGTGCCCGTAGCGAGGGATGGCCAGAAGGCAAGGGATGGAGGCGTGGAACGCAAGGCCGCGGCATCAAAGGGAGTGTGCCGCTGCCTGTTGTGTGATGCGCAGCTTTTGGGTGTCAGAAGCGAAGGAAGGCCAGACTTAGCAGCACCTTGTCGGCGTGTGCCTTCGTGAGGTACTCCTCAACCGGCCTGCCCACAGTGTGCCTTCGCCCCTGTCTCCTACCCGCGCAGTTGGTGATGCGGGAGCTGCAGCTGTCAGCGCCCACGCCCCTGCTGGCACCCCCACAGGTGCGCGCCTGCCCCTGCCCCTGCCCTTGCCTCGTGCGTGCTGCCCACTATATGCTAGCACACTGACGTAATCCCGAAGCACACCACCCTGTCGTCGGCCGGTAGCTTCCGCGCCCACACCAACCCCACTTCCTCGTCGTTGTTGTTCCTCGTCGTTGTTGCTCCTCGTGCGCCCTGCTCCGCGGTGCTGACCTGTTGTCCAGATACGCCTCCGGGCCGTAGCCGCTCTTCCTTCCTTATCAACACCTGCTCAACACTTCCAACACTCCCCAGGTCCGCGTCCCTGCCTCGGACCTGGCCAAGCTGTGCGTGCACTCGCTGCCTGCCGCCATGGCGCGGGGCCCGCGGGAGGAGCTGCAGGCCAAGCTGGCCGAGGCGTTCCAGGGGGCGGGGGCGCCGCCCTTCCTGGAGATGGAGGGAGACCCGGGGGAGCGGAAGGTGAGGGATGCTGGGCGAATGTGACGGAGACGCTCTCGCAGATGTTGCGGTATCAAAGTACGGTAACGAAGGTCGTGATCGGTGTTCCTCTCTCCTGCGCCGATCGGTTGTCCTGCTCAGCCCCGTTCCTGATGCTCTCTACGTTAACACTCCGTATCACAGCACAACATCCCAGTTCCGGTTGCACGATGTGTGGCGCGACTCCCTGCACCCGTGCAGGTGCTGCTGGTGTGGAAGAACCCCAACGACACCAACGCCGCCTTCAAGGCGCTGCCCGGGCGGCACAGCAAGGACTCCCTCGGCCGCTTCACCAAGGAGCTGGGCCTGGGGCCGCCCCACAGCTGCAAGGTGCGCAAGATGGCCTGCCACAACGGCCTGGCCTTTGGCGTCACCGACAAGTCAGCAGCCAGGAGCAAGCTGGGCAAGCGGAAGGCGGAGGCGGCAGCGGACGGGGCAGGGGGCAGTGGCGACAAGACACCCCGGGGTGGGAAGAGTGGGGGGAGGAGCTCGGGAGGGGGTGGAGGGGAGTCGGCGGAACGGCCGAAGAAGCGGCAGAGGAAGCAGGGGGGTGGGGCAGGGCAGGGGGCGCAGGACGGGGTTGCAGCGGTGACGCCAGGGGTGGTGGCGGCAGGGGTGACGCCGGGTGGTGAGCCTGGGGGGCAGGGAGTGCCGCAACAGGGAGGGAATGCGGTGGCGCTGACGACTGGCAAGAAGCGGCGGCGGAGGGAGAGCGCGGCGGAGGGTGGTGGGGAGGGGGCTGGGATGCAGGGGCAGGGGCAGGGAGGGCAGCAGCAAGCGCTGTTAGCAGCAGCTGGTGGTGGCGGCAGCGGGGCGGGGGTTGCAAACGGTGGGCCGGGTGGGGAGGGGTCAGGGAGGAAGGAAAAGAAGCGAAAGAAGGAGGTGTAAGTATCGGTCGGTAGATGGGCGCAGTGGAACGTCGGTCGCTGTGCGGTATTGCAGCACTCTGCCTTGGCTTGCCCGTTCAAGCCCATCCCTTGTTTCCGTTGTAGTTTTGACGTACTGTATGACATGGCCGTATGCGTGAGGTTTTGAGGGGGTGAGGCCCCACCTCCTTGCCGGATGACACTGGTTGCCATGTACGGGCGGCATGGGGGTCAGAGGGAGCAGTCCGCTGTATACTGGACTACCGGTATCCCGCGCGAGGTGCCTATGCGCCCAGGTGCACCCTGCGCGGTGCCTGTGACCGTAATTCAGGCTGACTCCCTTGGCGACATGGCGAGGATGTAGCACGTCCGTATGTGGGGAAAAGCTCATCTGCCTCACAGCCGACACCGTACTAACTGAGCATGATGTATTGTCGTACTCTTGACAACCTGTGGATGCGCGCGACACATGTGAAAGCTGTCCGCTTCCGGTTTCCCATCGCTGCGAGCATCGTGCCAGGCAAAAGCGAAGCGACGGTTTGATGCTATGGCAGTGTCACTCTGCTGGTCAGGCAGCAGGAAAAAGCAAGAGTGGCTACGGCAGGTTACAGTCCAGCCTGCGTCAAGTGCGCTATTCAATACCCTGCTCAACGGTGCCGTGGTGGGAGCAGGCCAAGGGATGGAAAACGATGGATCCAGCCGTGATACCAACACACCACCTCATTTTCACACACTTTGCGGTAGTCATATGCTACCCGCCAGGTCAACGAGCTCCGCAGGTCCGACTCCAAGACAGCGGGGCCGCCATCCACGTGCGCTTCCAGCACCAGGGTCCCCGTCCGAGCGACTCACGCCCTCGTTGCGTCACACTCTTAAACCCCTTGCCATTCGCGGACTAGCCACTGTGCCAACAGCAATCCGCATAGCTCGGCGGGGCAACAACAGAATACCAGGAGCGCAGGAGACGGCCGCTATCCATCCGTTATCTGTCCACATCACGGCGCAAGGCCACGTACAGTAGGCGACCAGGTGCCCAGCCGTCCCCAACGCATCCGGCGTACAGCTCTCGGGAAGGCAGGTGCAGGCAATTGCAGGGCTCAGCATGCACCCCTGGGCCATGCGCCTGCCAGCCCCGGCACGCCACGTGCACAGCGTGGCCGTGCTTGCACTGGCTACCGCAGCAGCACGGGTGCGCGACCGTTTGCGGTGGGCCACGCAGCACCAACGGAGATCTTGCCTCAAGGCAACAACGACCTTGGCAATCACCCAGCACCCGGCACCTAGCGGCAAGCCACGCCTTCAGGCCTAAACAGGGGATGCCCTGCCCCACGCCGCTCCCATGTGATGGTGCAGCAGCAACACCTACATAACCACCGCGCAGCACCACCAGCACCGCCCATGCTGCACACCGTGCTCCTGCACGGGTCAGAGACCAACAGACCCACCTCCCTCGCGCACCCTTCACACAGCCGTTGTTACCCGCTCCACTCCCTCCCATGTCAAGCCGAGCAGCTGCTGGTACGCCCCTCTCAGCACAACGCCCTGTTGTCCCGTACCGGACACCAACCGCCACAATGGCAGATACATCGCTGCTTTCGTTTCTACGCCGCCGCAGGCAGGCCTAGCCCCAGGTCTAGCTCCGGGTCGCCGCTCCGCCTTGCTTGTCCCCAGCCCTAGTCCTAATACCCGTGCAGCGTCGTTGCTGCTTCTTGAAACAGCTTCTGCAAGGGGGCAGGGGCGACACACGGTGTTAACGCGTGCGCAGGCGGCATGTACGGCATGCCAGTGGCGATGGAGACATATGGGAGCATGGTGACCCACGGGACGTCGGCCAGTTGCAGGAGGGCGCCGAGCCCCAGCAAGCGCCTTCCCTTTACATGCGGACAGAGGCGAGTGGCTAAGTAAACAGCAACAGCGACTCGCCATATTTGTGCGGTCGCAAAAACCCACGACCCCGTCGACCTTGCCTTGGCTTCCTCGTCAGAGTCGCCCACGAACAGTTCCCCTTGCCCTGCTGTGGCGGCAAGCAAGGCGCCTATCGCCCGCTGCACCCTCACAGGGCAGCGGGAAAAGCAATACACGACCACATGAAGAAACCCACCTTGGCCCGCGCTCGCCCCTCCTCGTTGAGCAAGTCGTGGATGATGGACTCAATCAACCTGCGGGCCATGCAGCGCGTGCAGGGGTTCAGTCAATGTGTTATACACTGGCCATGCAGGTGCAACCGACACCGGTAACGAGCTTGTACGGCACACACGGCACGCAGGCTCGCCCCAGCCGGAGCCCCAGGGCGGCACCGCACGTGCACGGGCCGCTGCCCGCCAGGCCCTGAACCCTGGCACCGTGTACGCGCCACCAAGGGGGGGGTAGGAAGTTCAGAAAATGACCCCATGCCTCAAATGTGTAGTACTTGT
>VFQN01005702.1_pt1 | contig 14962 bp, 9 predicted proteins | sample 3512371 | NCBI WGS metagenome assembly VFQN01 (sample SAMN10412370, study PRJNA504923) | tailings metagenome | isolation source: Replicate 2 from Balatoc abandoned mine | place: Philippines: Itogon, Benguet | collected 2017-08-28
ATTTTGGCTCTTTTAACCCTGTTCATACCGGACATTTGATCATCGCATCTCATGTGGTAAATTATACGGATGTACAGCAAGTATGGCTGGTTGTTTCTCCTCAAAATCCTTTTAAACAGTCTGCTTCGTTGTTGAATGAATATGACCGGCTGCATCTTGTTAATCTGGCGATTGATGATGAAACACGAATCAAAGCTTCTGATGTAGAATTTAAATTGCCGCGTCCTTCTTATACCATCGACACACTCACTTATCTCAAAGAAAAATATCCGCAACATATGTTCAGCATTATCATGGGTAGTGATGGATTTCAAAACCTGCCGAAATGGAAAAATGCAGAACTCTTGATCAAAGACTATCCCATCATCGTGTATCGTAGACCGGGATTTGAAATCACAGACAACTGGCATGCACAACTCACAGTGCTAGATGCGCCCATGTTGGATATTTCTGCAACACTGATCCGCAACAATATCAAAGAAGGAAAATCGATTCGCTATCTCGTTCCGGAAAAAGTAAGAGAAGAGATTGAGCGGAATAATTATTATAAGTAGATTTCTATTGCCACTGAGGACACAGAGAAGCACAGAAAATTTTCAGTGCCCTATGTAGCAACCCTCTTCTCCACCTACATTTTAATTTCATTCTAACATCAAACTAATTACCCCCTAAGTTCCCGGGCTTATTATTGGAATAATAGCTGCTATCATTGGCTATACAGATATTGTGCTGTACTGAATAAAACAAAAGCCATGGAACTTAACACTATCGACACTCAACAAAATCAGATAACGCTTCGATCTTTAACTATTGATGATTATGAAGCAGTTGCCGCATTACAATTATTGTCTTTTCCAGAAATGAAACCTTGGCGGGAAGATCAATGGGAAAAAATTGTAACGACTTTTCCTGAGGGACAAATCGGTGTTTTCTTGAATGACCAATTGGCGGCATCATCTAGTTCTTTACTTCTGAATTTTGATGAATTTTCTTCTAATCACTCATGGCTTCAGATAACAGGTAATGGCACATTATCTACACACAATCCGCTTGGAGACACTTTATATGGAATAGAGATTATGGTTTCTCCTGATGCTCGCGGAATGAAGCTGGCGCGAAGATTATATGAAGCAAGAAAAAAACTAGCAATTCAGCATAACTATAAAAGAATTGTGGTGGGAGGAAGATTACCAAACTATCATCTCGTTTCAGAAAGAATGGGAATCAAAGAATATGTACAACAGGTTATTGATAAAAAACTATTCGATCCTGTTCTTACTACTCAGCTTTCTAATGAATTCAAACTAAAAAGGATTATTAAAGACTATCTACCAGGCGATAAAGAAAGTGGCGGTTATGCAACCTATATGGAATGGGTGAATTTAGATTACAATCCCGAAGGAAGAAATGCAGATCGACTCAATTCTTATGTTCGGGTTTGTGCTATTCAGTATCGCATGCGTATCGTCAAAAATTTTGAAGAATTTGCACAACATTGCGAATATTTTATTGATGTTGCATCTGATTATAAGAGCGATTTTGTTTTGTTTCCCGAAATGTTTACCATGCAATTACTGTCCTTTCTTCCCAATAATAGACCGGGAAGAGCAGTAAGACAGCTCACTGCTTTTACGGAACAGTATATACAGTTCTTTTGCAGTATGGCTGTTAAATACAATACAAATATTATTGCAGGTTCGCATCTTACAGAAGAAGAAGATGGGGAATTGTATAATATATCATTTCTGTTTCGGAGAGACGGTACTTATGACAAACAATATAAATTACATATTACACCACATGAAAGAAAATGGTGGGGCGTGAAATCAGGAGAGAAGGTACAAGTGTTCGATACTGATTGTGGCAAAATCGCTATATCCATTTGTTATGATGTTGAGTTTCCCGAGATAGCAAGAATCGCGACAAGTAAAGGCGCTAATATTTTGTTTGTTCCTTTTAATACGGATGATCGAAGAGCGTATAACAGAGTACGATATTGTGCACAAGCAAGGGCTATTGAAAACCAGATATATGTAGTGCTATCCGGTTGCGTGGGTAATTTACCACAAGTAGATAATATTGATATTCAATACGCACAAAGCGCTATTCTTACGCCATCTGATGTAGAGTTCCACAGAGATGCTATTGCAGCAATTGCCGAACCAGGAGAAGAAACACTTATTTATCAAGACCTCGATATGAACTTGCTAGAGAAAAACCGGGTAGCAGGTAATGCTAGAACCTGGTATGATCGTAAGAAGGAATTATATAACATACAATATTATGAAAACAAAGAAACATTGATGGTCTGATACAGATCTGCCATCAATCATATCCTCACCCTTAAAAATAATTGCCATGCAAACAAAGAAAATACTGGTACCTACCGATTTCTCAGAAACGGCGTACAAGGCATTGTTACACGCGGCAGCATTGGCGGAACAAACCAAAGCAGAAATTCACTTGATACATGTTTTGCAGTTTTCTGCTATGTCCATGTTACGTGCACCAGAAATAAACTTATTGCTACCATCTTCATATCACTTTTTCTGTGAAACCAGAAAACAACAAATGGAATCCATTAAAAGATGGGTCTTAGAACAATATGAAGTAACCATACAAACAGTTATACTTGAAGGCGACACAATTGCGCTGTTAACTAAATATGTTGTACAACATCAAATAGATTTTGTAGTCTTACATGACCAAGCAAAACGAAGCTGGTGGTCTAAACTTTTTAAGAATAAAGCAAGCATTATTCAAGAAAAAATATCAGTTCCTGTAATTACCATTCTTGATGCGGCAGAAAACCCTTTCAACTGGAATGATGTGGTAATACCGGTAACTGATACAGTGCCGGAACTAAGAATCAGAGCCATTGCCACATTTGCAGAAAAATTTAAAATCAGGATCCATTTTGTAGCCTTGCAAGCTTGGGGTAAAGCAAAAAAACCATTTAACGTATTAATGGACTCTTTAAGGTTTATACAATCTAAGTGTAAAGCCTCGGTAGTTTGTAGAGAGTTAAAGGGAAATCATTTACATAATGCTGCCAGAGCTTATGCGGAAAAGATTCATGCCAATGCATTAATTGAAAATAATAGACCGAATCAAACTCCCAAAGGAATATGCAATAGAATATCTAGATATTTTGAAAAAACAGAATATCCCTACATCACACCAGGTATGATTTAATAATGAATAAAAGGGTTAGTGTTAAGGCGGCGGGAAAACCCCGCCCCTTTTGTTTTTTTGAATAATAGCGATTTTTGGCCATTGAGCTTATGAGGAGATAATAATTTATTATCTCTCTGCCCACCTGTAAAATTCATTTCTCCATCCCCCATTGATATAATAGATTTATCAAATTAAAATTTTCGAATGAAACATAAACTGCTTTTCATCGGGCTCATGTTGGTATGCTTCTCCTCATTTGCCCAGTTGACCGTTGAGAAAATTATGCGTGATCCAAAATGGATTGGTACATCTCCTTCTAATGTTTTTTGGAGTGCAGACAGTAAAAAAATATACTTCAGCTGGAACCCAGATCAAAAAATTTCTGACTCAACCTATGTCTATACCGTTGGTGCTTCCGGATCGCCAGTACGCGCATCCTTACAAGAAGTACAATTGGCACAAGCCCAAAACAATGCGGTATTCAATGAAGCACGCACCAAAATGTTATATGTATTGCGTGGTGATTTATATCTCGTAGAAATATCTTCCGGAAAAACCATACGCATTACACAAACACAAGACCAAGAATTTGCACCACGTTTTATTTTGAACGATGAGTGGGTCGTATACAATCGCAATCAGAATTTATATGCCTGGCATACACAAAACGGAAGTACGTTGCAGTTGACCAATATCAGTCGAGGTGCCGAAACAGTACTGTTGGGTGGTGGTCGTAGTACTGCACAATTTGGTGGAGCAAGAAATGCTATTCCGGCCATTGCAGCACTGGCTCAATCACAGGAACAATGGTTACGCGATCAACAACTAGACTTGTTTACGGTGCTGAAAGAAAGAAAAGAAAAAAGAGATGCCCGAACAGAATTCTTACGCGCCAATCGTGATACCGACACTTTAAAATCGATCGGTATCGGAGAGAAATTATTACAGAATTTGCAAATCAGTCCTGACGGACGTTTTGTTACCTATCGTTTATACCAAGCCCCTGCTACTAGTAAAAGCACCATCGTTCCGGATTACGTAACGGAGAGCGGATTCACAACCGATATTCCTGCCCGAACAAAAGTGGGTGCGCCACTTGGACGTTATGAGTTTTATGTGTTTGATAAAACAAAAGATAAACTTATGATGGTAGTGATTGATTCTGCCGCAATTCCCGGTATCATGGATCAGCCTGATTATGTAAAAGATTATCCCAAACAATTTGGTAATCGAAGACCACCTATTCGTGGTGTTATGATCAATGGTCCATACTGGAATGCGTCAGGAACAGCGGCGATTGTAGACATCCGTTCGCAAGACAATAAAGATCGATGGATCATGCAACTGGATGCAGAAAACGCCAAACTGAAACTAATCGATCGTCAACGTGATGAAGCGTGGATTGCGGGTCCGGGTATCGGCGGATTTGGTGCAACATTGGGTTGGATCAACGATGCTCAGTTTTATTTTCAAAGCGAAGCGACAGGCTACTCTCATTTATATGTGTATGATATGGCGTCGGGAAGAAAAAATGCTTTGACACAAGGCAAGTATGAAGTACAGTCTGTATCACTCAGCAATAACAAACAACAGTTTTATTTACTCACCAACGAGGAGCATCCTGGAAAATTGAACTGGTATCGCATCAACAAAGACGGTAGCGGAAAAGAAAAGATCACGTATATGACCGGTGGTTATGAAGTGAGTATGTCGCCGGATGAAAAATGGATCGCCTATCGATATTCTTATAGTAATAAACCTTGGGAATTATTTGTTCAGGAAAATACAGCAGGGAAAACAGCTGCTAAAATCACGAATAAAGCGGTGAGCGATGAGTTCAAAGCATATCCGTGGAGAGATCCGAAAATGGTTACGATTCCTGCCCGCGATGGACAACAAATCTATGCGCGATTGTATGAGCCAACCAAAGCTAAGAACAATAAAGCTGCAGTGATTTTTGTACATGGAGCGGGATATCTACAAAATGTACATTACTGGTGGAGTACTTATTTCCGTGAATATATGTTCCATAATTTGTTAGCGGATCAAGGCTACACTGTCATTGATATTGATTATAGAGCAAGCAGTGGTTATGGAAGAGATTGGAGAACAGGCATCTATCGACACATGGGTGGAAAAGACTTAGATGATCATGTAGACGCCGCTCAATTCCTCACAAAAAACTATGGCGTTGATGCAGGAAAAATTGGTATCTACGGAGGAAGCTATGGCGGTTTTATTACCCTGATGGGACTCTTCACCACACCGGATGTTTTTAAAGCGGGAGCTGCATTAAGACCGGTAACAGATTGGGCACATTACAATCAGGGTTATACCTCTAATATTTTGAATGAACCTGTGACAGATAGCATTGCGTATGCAAAATCGTCTCCCATCAATTTCGCCAATGGACTTAAAAATCATTTATTGATTTGTCATGGTATGGTAGATGTGAATGTACATTTTCAAGATGTGGTTCGTTTATCACAAAAGCTGATTGAATTGGGAAAAGATAATTGGGAGCTGGCAGTATATCCCATGGAAGACCACGGCTTCGTAGAACCCAGCAGCTGGACAGATGAGTATAAGAGAATTCTGAAACTATTTAATGAGAGGCTGTTGAAGAAGTGAAAAGTGAAAGGTCAAAAGTGAAAAGGGTTTTATAAAAAAGAGGATTGTAGTAATACAATCCTCTTTCTATTTTACACCTCTGCGTAACTCTGTGCCTAACTCCTTTACCTCTGTGGTAAAAAACCACGGAGTTTCACAGAGTTCGGCACAGAGTTGTACGAGGGGATAAAAAAGTGTTGAGTAACAATCCTTCCTTTCACTTTTGACCTTTCACCCCCTTACCACCCTTTTCTTAACAATCAAATAATCTCACCCAAAGAGAATGTCCTACAACTTTACACTCTCAATTTTCTCTTATGTCTGAACTGCTTTATTCTTCCACTCTGGTTACAGTAACAGCAGTAAAACAAGGAACAGAAACGGCGTTTACTGCACTGTTCAATGAGTTTCACTCTAAATTGTTTCGTTTTTTTCAGAAGCGTATTGGAGAGCATGATGTTGCGAGAGAGTTAACGCAACTTACTTTTATTAAGATCTGGCAAAGCAGACATACACTATCACTCGAATATTCAATGGACGTACAATGCTTTACTATTGCGGCTTCTGTGCTTATTGATCATATCAGAATGTCTAATGCAGACAAGCGTTCTATTAGGACAGAAGAAATTGAAACAGCCGGAACACTTATGGTGCAGGCAGATGGTAGTTTTGAAAATATCGATTACATCGAAGCTGCTACACAAAAATTACCACCGGTTAGAAAACAGATTTTTTTGCTAAAAGTATTACATGGCTATACCAACAAAGAAGTTGCAGAAGAACTTTCTATTTCCATAAAAACGGTTGAAGATCACTATTCCAAAGCCATCAAGCAGCTTCGGTCCATTGCCACCATCTCACAGTTTTTTCTTTTTATACAGCCTTAACTGTTAACTAATTATTACCAGCAGGGGTAAGTGATCATTATTTACGTATTCATGATCAACAGCGTTTATGCAGATAAGTGAAAATCAAATTCAGCGTTTTTTTGATCAACAGTGTAGTGCTGAAGAAGCACACACTGTTGCATCTTATCTGCAAGAAAATCCTGAGCTGATGGAACATTGGCTTGGACCCGATTGGAAGCAAGCGGGAAAGGAAATTCCTGTGCCTGCATTGTATCGAGAAGAAATGTTCAGACAAATCACCACGCAACTGCAGTTTAAAAAACCAGTGCAATCTGTACAGGTGGTGAAAATGGTATTATCGGTAGCAGCGGTTGTTCTATTTATATTAACCGGTTGGTGGTTCTTTAAGAATGAGTATGCGGGAACGAAGCAACCTATACTAGTAAGTGCACCATCATCCACTTCTACAGAGTGGCGAGTGAATACAACGACAAAACCTTTAGAAGTGTTGTTACCCGATCAATCGGTTGCAAGGCTAGCGCCGGGAACTAAAATTCAGTTCGAAAGAAATTTCTCAGGAGCAGAGCGAAGAGTGCTACTGCGTGGGAATGGTTTTTTTAAAGTGAAAAAAAATGCAGCTCAACCATTTGTCGTAGCGTCTGGTCAAATCACTACTACTGCGCTGGGAACATCATTTAGCGTGGTGGAAAACAAAGATGGTGTTACTGTAAAACTCTACACAGGAAAAGTGGTGATCAATAAAATAGGTTCTACCAAAAACTGGAGCGGACCCGTGTATCTTTTACCGGGAACCGCAATGACTTTTTCAACCAAGGAAAACAAGACCACTGTATTTGGCTTTACACCGGAACAAGATCAACCTGCGATACTTGCGAAAAAGGAGTTGAAACAACCAATCATTTCAACTGCTGCAGAAGAAATGAGTTTTGATAATACACCATTAGAACAAGTATTAAAAGCCATTGAAAAAAGATATACTGTGATCATTGGATATGATCAGCAACATATTTCTGGAAGATATTTTACAGGAAAAGTATTACCAACAGATTCAATAGAAGTGATCTTAAGGGTCATAGGAAATATTAACGACTTGTCGATAAGAAAAGAAGCGGATAATCGCTTCAGCATAACGAAAAATCAATAAGCAACATATAGACATTGGGTAAACAAGCACTTCTGGTGCTTGCAGGTTACCTATTGTCCAAACCGAAACAAACATTATGAAAAAAGCAATCCACACAAAGAGGCTCTTATTGTTGCTGTTCTGTGCGTTCATGAATTTAGCACAGTTACAAGCACAATCAGCAGTAGCAGATGTAACCGGCTCGGTTCTTACTGAGAAAGGAGAAGTATTACAAGGTGTAACCATTGTAGCGCGCAAGCAAGGTGCAGCAACTAACGAATCTATTTCTGCAACCACCAATGAAAAAGGGTTGTTTGTATTCAAACAATTGCAAGTAGGAAGCAGGTACAATTTTAGCTTCTCCTATATTGGTTATGAAGAAGGTATTCAAAATGGATTTGTAGTTAAACAAGCCGGACAAACCAATGCCATACTTATTAGACTGAAAGAAAAGAACACCAAACTGGATGAAGTAGTGGTAACAGCACTTGGCATCAAGCGTCAGGAAAAGGCGTTGGGCTATGCGGCACAAACCATGAAAGAAGGAGATGTCAATGATGCCCGCTCTAACAATTGGGTAGGTGCTTTATCTGGTAAAGTAGCAGGGTTGAATTTGATTTCTCCCGGCTCTGGTCCATTGAATTCAGTACGTGTTTCCTTACGTGGCGATGCGTCCATGAATCCTGATGGTAACAATGCATTGATTGTATTGGATGGTGTACCAATGAACAGCGGATTAACAACATCTGGCGTGAGTAATGCCTATGGTGCCGGATCGGGAAATGATGTGCCGATTGATTTTGGTAATGGTATTTCAGATATCAACCCAGATGATATTGAAAGCATTACAGTGTTGAAAGGTCCGGGTGCAACAGCATTATACGGAAGTAGAGCAGCCAATGGTGCTTTATTGATCACAACAAAATCTGGTGCAAGAAAAGAGAAGGGAATTGGTGTTACCCTCAATACCAATATCAGTTTTAATAATGTGTTACGTTGGCCCGATTACCAATATGAGTATGGACAAGGTACCGGAAAAGCAGTGAATGCAAATGGTCAGCTTTACTATTCTTATGGAGCGTCTGCCGATGGTGCCAGCACAGGAGGAACCAGTAGCGCTTTTGGTCCGCGTTTTAATGGACAAGAGTATTTTCAATATGATCCTGTGGTTGATGGACAATCACCCACACGTGTTCCATGGCGTCCGTATAAAGATAATATCAAAGGCTTTTGGAGAACGGGTTCTACCATCACCAATAATATTGCTTTAGAAGGTGGTGGAGAGAATGGCTCTGTTCGTGCATCACTCACCCATTCTAAGAATGAATGGATCATGCCGAATACAGGCTATCAGCGTATCACAGCAGCATTGAGTGTGAACCAGAAAATTTCCGATAAGCTACGCATCACTTCAAAAATTAACTATACCAATAAGCAAAGTGATAATCTGCCTGCAACGGGATATAATAACCAGTCTATTTCTTATTTCATGATTTTCCAAAATCCGAATGTAGATCTAGCCTGGTACAGACCGATTTGGAAAAGAGGACAAACTCAAATTGATCAAGTACATCCATTCAGTTCCTTTATTGATAATCCTTACCTCATTGCATATGAAATGACCAATGCGGTGAAGAGTAATATGATGGTTGGAAGTTTGGCAGCTACTTATGAGTTCTCTAAAAAATTAGATTTCATGGTTCGCTCAGGTGTGATGATGAATAATGAGGAAAGAGAACAAAAGCGTCCATACAGTACGGCTAATTTCCAGCGTGGTTATTATAAACAACAAACCATTCTGGATTATGAAATCAATACCGATGTGTTGCTTTCTTACAAAAATAAAATTGGTAGCCATATTAATATAACCGCATCAGCAGGTGCCAACGCGATGAGTCGTTCTTATAATCGCGTAGACGGAACAATAGAAGGATTGGTAACGCCGGCTGTATATAAACTCAGCAATGGCATCAGCAATCCAATCATGACCAATATTGATAACAATAAAAAAGTAAACAGCGTTTATGGAACAGCATCATTGGCGTATAAAAACAGAGCCTTTATTGATGTAACAGGAAGAAATGATTGGTCTAGTACTTTACCTGTGCAAAACAATTCGTTCTTCTATCCGTCGGTGAATACCAGTTTAATCTTGAGTGAAGTATTTCAATTACCAAAGAAAATTTCATTCGCCAAAATCAGATTCTCTGTAGCACAGGTAGGAAATGATACCGATCCATATAAAACAAGTAAATACTATGGAACCAGTGACTTTCCAAGCTCAGCATCTGTACCTACCATATTACATAATGTAAACTTCAAGCCTGAAATTTCAACGAACTATGAAGCCGGTTTGGATTTCCGGATGTTTAAAAACAGATTACACCTGGATCTTACTTTGTATAGTAATATTACTCGAAACCAGATTTTGGATGTTCCGTTGGATCCAACCACGGGTTATTCAAGAGCGGTATTGAATGCGGGAGCTGTTCGTAACCAAGGGATAGAAGTGGTATTGAATGCATCACCCATCAAATCAAGAAACTTCACTTGGAATACAACACTTACCTGGGCCAAAAATAAAAACCGCGTGTTGGAACTGGCAGAAGGAATGGATGGTAAACAGGATATTGGTTATGGCGGTAATGCAACCATACAAGCTCGTGTGGGTGGAACAACAGGCGATATTTATGGATTTGGTTTTCTTCGCGCACCGGACGGACAAATCATTTACAATGCTAGTGGATTACCGGCCAGACCCGCAGAAATCCAATACATAGGTACTGCGTATGCAGATTGGAAAGGTGGCATCAGGAATGAGTTTACTTATAAAGATTTTCGATTCAGCTTTTTGTTTGATGGACAACTTGGTGGTACCATCTATTCACAAACCCATCATAAAATGAGTGAGCAGGGCAAGCTGAAACATACATTGCGTGGTAGAGAAGAAAATTTCATCATTGGTGAGGGTGTAGTAGAAAATCCTGATAAATCTTATTCTCCCAATACCAGAAAAGTATTACCTGTTGATTATTATGTAGAATACTATAGAAGAGCCAATGTTGAATCTAATTCATTTGATGCATCTTTTATTAAACTTCGTGAAGCAAGATTGGAGTATGTATTGCCCAAACGTTTACTGGCAAAAACATTATTCAAACAAGTAACCTTCGCGTTATATGGAAGAGACTTGTTACTGATTACCAGCTTCCCCATTTTCGATCCAGAAACGGCTGCACTCAATGGTTCTACCATATTACCGGGTGTTGAAATGGGACAACTACCATCTAGCAGAACATTTGGGGCAAATATTACCATCAAGTTTTAATTCAGAAAGACATTCAATATGAAAACGAAAAATATATTCAACCTATTACTACTTTTCTCGGCGTTGATGTTTACTGCCTGTGATAAAGATTTTGCAGAAGTTAATACAGATCCCAACAGAATCGATCGAATCAGTCCGGGTACTTTATTGAATCCAATTATTTATGAAGTCACATCTTTCAATACCAGAAGGGCTGATGATTTTACTTTTAATCTGATGCAGGTATCACTGCCTTTTCCTAGTGCATCGGGTGGCGTTCACCGCTATGATATAGCAGAGAATGCAGGTAGCTCAACCTGGACAACCTACTACCGTTGGTTGACGAATGTAAAAGAAATGTACAATGCGGCAGTAGAATTGAATGATCCGAACTATAAAGCCATTGCACTGACTTTGAATGCATGGATCTACTCCAATCTCACAGATTGTTTTGGTAATGTTCCGATGACAGAAGCGGCAAGAGGTGATGAAGGAATTCTTCGTCCTGTATTCGATGATCAAAAAACTATTTACACCAAGATCATAGCAGACCTAGACTCTGCCAATAATCTTTTCAGTACAACAAGGGCTATGACATTTGGAACGGAGATTTTGTATGGCAATAATGTAATGAACTGGAAACGTTTTTGTAATTCTTTGCAGATGCGTTTGTTACTGCGTGTTTCAAAGAGAACAGAGATGGATGCCATGAACAGACTGAGGGATATAATCAATAACCCAACCAAGTATCCTGTATTTACAACGAATGATCAGGCTGCAGTATTAAAAGTAACAGGGTTGGTGCCCAATGTATCTCCTTGGGGAAGAGCTATTGATTTTACAACGTTCCGTGCCATGGGTAAATTTTTTCTGGATCAGTTGAATAACTTGAATGATCCGCGTAGAGAGAGATTTTCAACAACAGCAAGACCATCTACCGGAACCGGCAACCTTGGCTATATGGGTATTCCAAGTGGTTATTCAGGTGGAGAATCACAATTCAGATACATTCCATCCAATTTGAATATCGCATTGGTAACCGCACCCATGATCTGTGTGTTGATGCCTTATGCAGAGGTAGAATTCATCAAATCAGAAGTAGAATTGTTCTTTAATAATATAGCTGCATCCAGAACAGCATATGAGCGCGGTGTAAAAGCTTCAATTGAACAGTGGGGTGCTGTAATGCCAGCCACCTACTTTTCAAACACTGCTGCAGCTTTTGATGGAACACTGGAGAGAATCATGTTGCAGAAATATGTGTCATTGTTTTTTGTAGATTATCAGCAATGGTTTGAATACAGAAGAACCGGTTTTCCAAAATTGCCTACAGCTGATGGTATGGTAAATAATAAAGTAGTACCGGTTCGTTTTATGTATCCCATCAATGTGCGTTCAACGAACACAGCTAATTATCAAAAAGCTGTAGAAGCCATGGGTGGTGATAATTTTAATATCAAAGGATGGTGGGAAAAATAAACCTAACTTCTGTGTTTTTCTGTGTATTCTGTGGCAACAAATAACGATTCAATAATTTAGGTGTACTACTATAAAGAAGAGATTTGCCACTGAGTACACAGAAGTGCACTGAAAAATTTTTTATATGCAAAGAAGATCTTTCCTGAAAAATTTTAGTCTTGCTACCATTGTTTTAAGCACGCCAACTTTGGTTGGAGCCGCGAATGGAAAAACCAAACAAAGAACCGTAACAGGCAAAGTGCATAGCAGTGGAAAAGGGCTAGCCAATGTTGCAGTTACTGATGGTTATTCTGTTGTACTAACAGATCAACAAGGCAAATACGAAATCGAAGCGCATGCGCAGGCAGAATTTGTATATATCAGTACTCCATCTGGCTATGCATTTAATCATCAAAATCAGATTGCATGGTTTTATCAGTCATTAGTAAAAGATCAAACAACACAAACTGCAGACTTTGCTTTGGAAAAATTATCGGTAGATGATCAAAAGCATCAGTTTGTAGTATGGGCAGATACACAAATGATTTCACAATCTGATTGTGATCAGCTAAAAGCAACAGCTGTTCCTGATTTAAAAGCTTTAGTAGCTTCATATCCCGCTGGTAGCTTGTTTCATGGTATCGGCTGTGGTGATTTGGTGTGGGATAAGTTTGAATTCTTCAAAGACTATAAAGAAGCAATTGCAGCAACGGGTGTTCCCTTCTTTAATGTAATTGGTAATCATGATATGGATTTGGATGCGCGCACAGATGATTACTCAGCTAAAACATTCAAACAACAATTCGGTCCTACTTATTATTCTTATAACCGCGGACAGGTTCATTATGTAGTATTGGATGATGTGTTTTTTGTGGGTACAGCTAAAAAGTATATCGGATACATCACAGAACATCAACTGCAATGGTTAGAAGAAGATCTAAAACAAGTAAAACCCGGAACTACCGTTGTTCTCAGTGTTCATATTCCTACCAATACTGGTGCTGCAAGAAGAGCAAAGAAAGAAGAAGAAATGGGAGGTATTGTTACCAATAGAAAACAGCTGTATAAAATACTGGCGCCTTATAAAGTGCATATCATGTCGGGGCATACCCATTTCAATGAAGCATGGGAAGAAGGAAATATCATGGAGCACAATCATGGAACGGTTTGTGGCGCTTGGTGGACAGGTCCTATTTGTGGTGATGGAACTCCCATGGGCTACGGTGTGTATGAAGTAAATGGCAGCGAGATCAGCTGGTATTATAAATCAACAGGAAAATCGAAAGATCATCAGTTGCGGGTGTATGAAAAAGGAAGATTAAAAGATGCGCCCGATGAAATTGTTGCCAATGTGTGGAACTGGGATAGCAAATGGAAAGTAGAATGGTGGGAAGATGGACAAGCCAAAGGGGCGATGGAGCAAAGAGTTGCGCGTGATCCTTGGGCTATTGAATTATATGCAGGTCCCGAGTTACCGGTAAAACACAAGTTTGTAGAACCTACATTGGCTGATCATTTATTTTTTGCCAAGCCCTCTACAGCGGCTAAACAAATTACTGTGAAAGCAACTGACCGTTTCGGAAAAGTGTATACCGAAACCATTCAATTGATATAGTTTAGCAAGCAACTATATATATCCTATCGAAGAACAAAAAGCGGAATGTAAATATGCATTCCGTTTTTCTATTCAGTGAACCTCTGTGATTTCAGTGGCAACATTTTTTTAATTTATTGCCACTGAAATCACAGAAGTACACAGAGGGGTTTTAATAAAAAAAGTGTTGAGTAACACTCAACACTTTCAATCCTTTCACTTTTCACCTATCGATTCATCGAAGCCAGAAACTCCTCATTATCCTTCGTTCCTCTCATGCGTTTCAGCAATTCATTCATCGCTTCTTCCGTATTCATATCGTTAATGTAAAGACGCAGAATATTCATTCTTTGCAATACTTCTTTATCCAACAACAGATCATCACGACGGGTAGAAGATGCTACCAGATCAATTGCAGGGAAAATACGTTTGTTCGCCAAACGACGATCCAGCTGTAATTCCATGTTACCGGTACCTTTGAATTCTTCAAAAATTACTTCATCCATTTTACTACCGGTTTCAATCAATGCTGTTGCCAGAATGGTCAATGAGCCACCATGTTCAATTTTACGTGCAGCACCAAAAAACTGTTTTGGTTTTTGCATGGCATTGGCTTCCACACCACCACTCAATACCTTACCACTTGCGGGTGCAACGGTATTATGAGCACGCGCCAAACGAGTGATTGAGTCTAATAGAATTACCACATCATGACCGCATTCTACCAAACGTTTTGCTTTTTGTAAAGCGATGGTAGATACTTTTACGTGTTTTTCAGCAGGCTCATCAAAAGTAGAAGCAATCACTTCTGCTTTTACGCTGCG
>VFQN01005703.1_pt1 | contig 14961 bp, 20 predicted proteins | sample 3512371 | NCBI WGS metagenome assembly VFQN01 (sample SAMN10412370, study PRJNA504923) | tailings metagenome | isolation source: Replicate 2 from Balatoc abandoned mine | place: Philippines: Itogon, Benguet | collected 2017-08-28
TTGCCAAGCACCGAATTCCTAGCCCCTGTAACCTTCTCACGAAGAAAAAAAAAACACCAACCCGCCATCGGAGATGTGCACACGAGCTGGAGTGCTGGACTGCCTGGGCACTGAACCGTCTGAACGACACTGGCAGGGAAGGCAGGATGGCTTCGTTACACGCCGCGCAGGGGATCAGGGCGCCCTTATGGCCTGACTACGGCGCACGCGTGTGCAGGCATGAACACGAGGGCAGCGGCGCAGACAGGCGACCGGGGCACCTACCACGCAACCAGTGACCAGTCACACGCTGCGTACACTGATTTACCGTATCTGCTACCCAGCACGACCAGCATGATTAGTTCACGCAGAGTTGATGATGCGCTAAGCCCTATCCAAGGCAACATCACGATGCCACACCATGCAACTGTCGTTCAGCTCACCGGAGCACCGATAGCCCGACACACTACTGTAGTGTGCAATGCAAAGTGGCAAGGCCCCAACTCCTCCCAACCCTCACGACGGAGCCCAATGTGAGCTCTAAGATGTCACCTACAACACCCATCCTGATATCGCATGACAGCCGACACCTTCACACAGTACATGCATGATGCATGGCAATTAGCGCAGCCCATTCCACCAATCCGTTTGATCTGCCCCCATACCCCGGCACTCACATGCATCATCCGTAACGCAGAGCCCCTGCTGCACCACGGCGCACATCCAACCTTCTCAGCGTTTGCGAGTCGTGTGGCACCGCGCATTGCTATTCGCATGCAGGGCGAAGTCATCATCCCAGTCATCAAGTGTATTGCAGCTGGCTCGCCTCCTACGGACCCCCATATCGTGCTCCTGCCAAGCTCTCTCCACCTTGCCTCGCAGCCTCACTGCTGCAACACCCAGCCTTTCTTCCCCTTGCCTGAAGCGCGCCTCGCACACGCGCTGCATCTGTACTGCCTGACACTCCCCGTAACCGCATTGTACCCGTACTCCCGTCCTCAGTGCCCCACCCCGCCGCAGTGCCCTTGAGACCCCGTCATCTCAACTGCCCAACCCCGCCATGGCCGCTCCCCAACCCCGCTGCCTTCAGCAGCCGCCGCCGCCGCAGTGCCTCCCCATCGCGCTGCCGCCCCCCGGTGTGCACCCCGAGCGCGTGGCCGGCAGGCGGGCGCGCAGGCCGAGCGGCGTGTGCAGGGGCGAGCGCAGGGTGGCGAACGAGGCCGCCTCCTGCCCCGGCTGCCGTGCCACGTGCAGCTGCGAGTCGCCGCCCCCCGTGTGCCGGTGCTCGTCGGCGCGCGCGTGTGCTGCGGTGTGCGCCAGGTGGCAGTGGCCGGGAGCGGCCAGGCCGCCGCAGCCGCTACCGGAGCCGTAAGTGCAGGAGGCGGCGGACCCAGCTGCCGGCTGCAGTCCCCCTAGGCTGTGGGGCCCAACGGTATTTGCGCCCGCAACCATGTTGAGCAGGGACCCGCCCCAGCGCGACGCGGCAGCTGGGCACGCCTTGGACGCGGCCGCCAGCTTCGCTGCCGTGCGCAGCAGGTGGGGCCCGAAGCGGCCCATCCCCGCCCCCGCCCCCGTGCCGAACAGGGAGTAGCCCTGGGGCGATGCTGCAGATGGGCACACGCGGGCCAGGCTCGCAGAGCCCTCCGCCCACCGGCTAGCCTCCTCCTCCTCCTCCTCCTCCTCCTCCTCCTGCTCCTCCTCCTCGTCCTCCTCCATCACCACCTGCAGCTGCTTGTCCGGCCCCCACGCCCACACGCCCAGCTCGCCTGCCTGCTGCTGCACCTCCCCGCCAGCCACCCCAGAAGCCCCATCTGCCGACAGCACCTCCACCTCCTCTGTCGCCCCTTGCCCACCCACACCCGTCCCCTGCTCCCCGTCCACCCCCAGCGTGAAGCTGAGCCGGCAGCTGACGGGCTGCTGGCGGCCGAGGGAGACACTGCACGGCGTGGGGGTCTCCACCTGCTGCTGCTGCTGCTGCTTCTGAGGGGTCTCGAACGGGTCGAAGATGCCGAAGACTGCGTACCGGGGCGTGGCGCAGGCCTGGTGGAGGGGCAATGGTGGCCAAGGAGGGCGGGGAAGAGCACAGCGCCTGAGCAACCGTGGACGCAACGGAGCGAGAACAGTCGCGCGCACGATTCAACGTTGCGATTCCAGAGATGCGTGGTACTTATCACCCAAAATCAGCATTTGCATGCTGATCGGCTGACAACCTACACTGGTGCATCGGTGTGCAATACTAGTACCCTCTTGAAGGCATGAGAACACGACCCTGACCGGTATGCGACCCACCCAGCCCACACTGCCCTGGCTCCCACCCCGCTGCCCACCTCCTGCTCCTCCTCGTCCCACTGCTGCTCCCAGCCCTCGGCCGCAGCGCGGGTGGGGGTCTCGCAGCCGGCCTGCAAGCACTGGCGGGGCACAGCCGGGGGCCGGGGCCGGGGGCGGCCAATGAGGGCTTTGATGAGAGGCGGGTGCGGCGCGTGAGGTGACGGCAAGTTGAACGCACGGGGAAACGGCGCAATACACCGCATGCCGGTAAGACAAGTGACGACATCAGCAGTCGGCAGGCAAGGCCAGGGGTCCAACACCGCAGGCCAAAGACACCCCATAGTTGCACTGATCAGTACAATCCCTTAGTGGGCTCACCTGGTGCTGTTGCTGGTGCTGCTGTTGCTGCTCGTCCTGCATCTGTTGCACGGCGTTGCCCTGTAGTTGCACGGCGGTGGGCAGCGATGGGGCTCATCAGCAGGCAGCAACAGCAGGCCGAGGAGGAAGCCAGAGTGCCACCGGCAAAAGGAGGCCCAGCAGTGGTCTCAGTCACTCCACGGCTTCCGTCCCGGCCCCGTCCCCACCTCCATGGCGCTCAGGATGGGTGCGACGTCGCCCCCCGCCATGGCCAGCTGCACCAGCGCCAGCCGCAGCGCGGCCTCCAGCTGCTGGGCGTAGCACTCGTCCACAGCATGCTGGTGCTGTGCGGCCGCCAGCTGCTGCCTCAGCAGCTCGTTCTCCCCGTGCTGGTCCACCAGCAGGCTGCGCAGCCGCATCGCGGCCAGGTCCCTGACCGCCAGCGCCTGCCCCGCGAGCTGCACCTGCCGATGCAGCTGCTGGCAGCGGGGGTCGAGGGCAGCGCGGGACAGGGCGTAGGGGCGGCTGGCGCCAGGGGACCAGGGCGCGGGCGGCGGGGACAGGCCCACACGGCTTCCATTGCGGTACTTCGGGACATGGTGCTTGGCCATGTCAACCTCGCGGCACACGGACGGCGGCCTGGAGGCAGGGGCGGCAGAAGAGGGCGGGGGGAAAGGAGTTGGGGTGAAGCAATGGAGGGCACCCCATAGAGACGGAGGAACGAGCAGTGAGAGCCGAGTGCGGGCGAGGACACAGCGACGGGGTGTGATGGTTAAACGCAAGCCAAACTTGAAGATAGCCTGTCTGGAGAGGACGCAGGGTTCACAAGTGCGACCGAGTTCAGCGTACAAGGCATGAACAGGCTGGGCAGGCTCACTCTGTGGGCAGGTCGCCGCGCGCGCCCGCTTCCGCGGCTTCGGCGTAGCGTTCGATGAGGGTCATGGCGATCGTTCGACCGGGTAGGCTTGGTGCGGGTGCTGGTGACTTGGGCTATTGAAGCGTTTATGGCTTTTGTTGATGTTTTGTTGATTTGCCGGTCGAGCTGTGGTGAAGGTGTCTAAGACTTACCAGAGGCCGACAGGAGGGCTTTATACTCTCACAAAGTGCGCATGTGTACGGCTTATCTCGTATTTTCTCATTCCCCAGTTGTTCATGGTGGTGGGCAGTCGCAACTGGGACCGCGTAACCGACAGGGTTAGTAGTGCCCGCACAGTAAGGCCCGTCAGCAGGTTGATAAAATAAAACGTTGCAAAAAATACAGCCTACAGCACGAACGCTAGCTTGCTGCTTTGGGCAAGGGGCACCTGACTAACCCACACCGAGTTGCTCCTTTGGGCCTGCTCAAGGACCCCATTTGTGCATAGCCGCATAAAAGGATTATCCAATTGTAGGAAAATGAGGGCGCCAAGGTGCCGGCCAGCGCTTTTCGTTTTGGCGCCGGTGACGACAGCCAGGTTGTGAAACAGGAGGCCGCCAAGCGCCCAGGTAACACCACGGGCCCTGACGCCACGTGAGGCATCGTATAAAGCAGTGCGCTTGGAAAGGCGGGAGCTCGACATTATCGCAAGTCTGCTGTCGGTCTGAAACGCCGAAAGGCAGTCATCACGGTGTTGCCTGGATGGGTTGAAACCTATAACTAATCAGATAATTTACATGTGCTGTTCACTTGCACTGGCAATAACGACATGAGATCGGAGGGGCACCTTTTCATGATGTCACAAGCCACAGGGGCTGTGTTTTTGCGCAGCAGCTACCAAAATTGGCAGGATGCCAGAAATAGCATTTTATGCAGCTTTACCCGACCGCAGAGCGGCAACATGAGGTTACGGAGTCTGAGGAGGGACACACTGCACCGGACCCTCCGCGGAATCGTGTTAGGAGGCAATCGCAGAGTCGGTTCTCCACGTTCGGTACGCTTGTGTATCGGCGAGCGTGTTGCATGGACAGAAGTAAACGGCTGTACAGAGCCGAGCGCCGACTTGCGACAGGCACGTGCGCGTGCCACAGTCTGCGGTGGCTGTCGGTTCCCACATCCGGGCCCTTGCAACCGACCCATGGGTCATGTGGGTCACAGCCAGGCGGCAGCCCTAATGGCTGGAGCAACCGGGACGGCAAGTCCTGGTCCGTATGACGCCACTAGGCTCAGGCGCTCAGCTGCGTTGCTTGCGCGCCTAACCCGCACACCCACATATCCTCGCAACCCACCTGCCTCTTTGCGCCCTGCAAGACGTCGCCGGCGCTGCTCCCGCCCGGCCGCTCCACCGTCGCCCCAAGCAGGGCCCACAGGACGTCCCGCAGCAGGGGCGGCTGGCGCGGAAGCCACCCTGTCGTCACACTGCGCTGTGCGTGGTGGTTATGTGCGGCCACGTGGCACACTTGGGGACCCACAGGCTGGGTGGCGCATGGCATGCAGCTGCCGGCCAGCTGGAACGCGGTGATTGGCCTGGAGCACGTGGCAGGGCGGGGGGGAGGAGGGCCAGCGAGGAAGCACGGGCAAGACGCATGGCAACAGCTGACGCAACGATGCATGTCGTGTACAGCATTTTCTCCAGTTGTGCGTGTTGCTGCGGAGTATGCCTACACCAGCAGGCTTGCAGGAAGGGCACTGTGGCGCAGTGGGCACAAGAGTATGCCTGAGTACGGTTGGAGCTGCATCGTGGCCGCGTAGATTGGCAAAGATTGTGCACACTCTTGAGTGCAGCACACACGCAGGCAGGGTTCGGTAAGCCCGTGCCCCGCAAAACGTCCACGCTCCCCTTACCTTTCGTGTCGCAGAGCTTGTCCAGGTGAGCGAACGCCATGGTGGGCCCCTCCTCGTAACCATGGCCCAGTCGCGCATGGTCGTACATCCGCAACTGGTGCCAGCACGGACAGCCTACAATACGCAGCCGTGCACCCGGCATTGAGTTCCGATGACCAGTCTGTCCCTGGCCCCGCTCCCTAGCTCCGATGCATTCCCCGCTGCCCAATTGTCCCCCGCGGGTGCCGGAAAGGAAGGGGTACATGCCCCAGTACCATGACTTCCGACTGCTACTCAAGAAGCTGCGGTACCGTGCGTTCCGGTGGAAGCTGCAGGGGAGACCCCGCCTTGTACGTACGTACTGCAAGCAGCCCAGGCGGCGGCGCCATGCCACGTGCGGCAGCAGCGACCCCCCTTGCGGTCTCTCCACGCTGAGCACCTGCGCCTCGCAGGCCCCGGGCCACGGCCTCCAGCCCTTGAGGCGTCCCACGCGAAATAAGCTGTGGCCGCTGCGGCAGCGCTTCACACGTCAGCGACTGTGCTCCAGGCAGCAGAACCGTGGGGCGGTGCTGCCGGTAGTGGAGGTGATGGTGGTGGTGGTGGCGGTGGTGGTGGTGGTGGTGGTGGTGGTGGAGGTGGTCAGGCCTGGGGCAGGGGGCACCAAACGGGTACGACGGTGCGTCGCCACAGGCATGGGCAGAACTCTTACTCTACAGTGGAGGTTGCTCTTCGAAGAAATCGTGGCCACGAGAAGCCAGCTAGCAGTGACGTTAATGTCAAAGGGGCCACTGTATGCCATTATGGGGCGTGGTGACGCTAGGTCAGGAAGTTCAGCTGGAGTTAGTGGTGGCAGTGCGCCACACTAAGCCAACCTGTTCATATGTGTGGCGGCGGGAAGAAGCTTCCACGCACCGCTGCTACTATGAAGAGCAGGTGAGGGACACAGCTGCTGGCCGAACAGGGCCAGACCGTCGACCGGTCTACTCAGGCGCGCGGCAAGCAGGATACCGGCAGGCGCCCGAGCACTGACAGTTGCAGCGGCCGCGTTGAAAGCTATGGAGGCATGCCGTTTCGTGTTCTCGGGGAACATCCCGCGCCCTGGATTCCTTTGAAAGCACGTCGTAACCAGCGCCAAAGGCCCTTGCTGTCAGCAGTCTCGTGTTTATTTCCATACTGTTGTTCATGACTGTAAAGGCCTTGAGACGCTGGGGTGCTTTGTCGGCAGTCTGTTGAACTACCGGTATTGCCGTTGTTCGTTGGCGGTCCCGGCATCAGCCCTCCCTCTTGCTTGTATTCACGCAAACAACCATATCGCATGTATTTGCTGGAATCTGTCAGATAGCAGCTCTACTTGAGCTAAAGCGCGCTGCCCAGGCCCACGCGTAGGCACGTGGCATGTTGCGAGGGAACAGGACCTGCCGTGCGCAACCCGGTTGCTAAAGGGTTGCCTGCGGGTGACAGGAGACCAACAAGCGGTTGGAGACTCTGCGTCATGCTCCCTGCCGCGCGTCACCCTGCCGCTGATGTGGCGAATGTAGCAGCATGTTAACACCGCTACGTGACACCCCTGACACCTCCAGACTGCTCTAAAAGGGGACCAAAACTGTAAATCCATACATACCCCTGCAGCTCATCCTCCTACGCCGCAAGGTGGCACGGGCCCGCTGCCGGTATGCCCTGGGCAACGGAACTGTGTGCATGCAACGGACGGCGGTCATCAGCAGGACCAGGCAGGACTGCATGGTCACACTCTTACACTGTTACACATCGTGGATCGTGCAGGGGCCCAGGTCGCTCACGGCCCGCCCTTGGCGCATGCATGCACTTGTGGGCCGCAGCACAGGCGGCAGGTCAGAAGGCACCCACCAGACACACGCCACCCCTACAGGGTCCGGCATGTCACGCGTAACCCGACACGGCGGTGCCTTCTCCGGTGATTAAGCACAGACACTCGACCTCGATGAAAGGACGACATACTGTGAGAGCAATTACACGGACCAGGCCAACCAGGAACCAATTGAACCATGGAGTCCAGACCAACCAGCTACGCCAACTTCCGGTCAGAACAGCAGCTCTTCGGATCGGCCACGGCCTCAGAGTTCCAGACGGACCCTACAGCACACGCACGGAACCAGGGGCTCAAGGTGATAGACCCGCCCGAGCTTGCATACTCGCAACCAGTCGCAACTCTGAGCATGCGCCCGCATTCGCACTGACGGAGCGCCCTTACACGTTACAGCAGCATGGCGGCATGCCTCCCTCGAGCCCCACTTACACCCAGCAAGAGCGTCGGATGCGCTTCCTGACTTGCCGCTTTCAAATTACACCGGTCCCTGGTGGTCCGACCCGACAAGTCTCAACTTGCAGCCTGCAATGCAGCAACGCGTGCGCACCCAACGCCATCTGTGCAGCGCGAAACACAGCAACTACCTACGATCAATGCGCGCTCTTAGTCATACCTAACCTGCTAACCAAGCGAACGGGAAAACCGGTCAACAGCATGAACGTGTACATATCTACCCCCACAGGGACGATGCCCAGGAGGATAGCATACACAGCCTGACGCAAGCAACCGGTGGAACGCAAAACAACGCCCCAAGCAAGAGCATGAGCTGGAGTAGGAGGAGCGCAGCAGGACGCGCAAGTTGTGTTACCACCAGCGGTGGCCCTTGCGTTGACCTCCAGCACAGCCATACACGGCAACCGTCAGCAACGCTTTTACGCCCACAGACCGGGGCAAGCCCCGACGCATCACCAACGTCCGGCAGACCTGGCAGTTAAAAACCGTTGGAAAGAGTTGTGGCAGGAATCAAGATACCGCGACAGACATTACGAGAATGCACTGAAAGGAATGTACCATGCAGCTTGCAGGAAGAGCAGCGGCGTACCCTGACACAGGCCACGACACACAGCAGTTGCTCCCCACAAGCGGGTGCATGGTTGTTGCGAGACGAACCCAACATATGATGTCCACCCAGCTGCACGCCGGAGGTAATCCGAACACGGTCGCCATGGCGTGCCACGGCCCCGGTTGGCAGATGAAATGTACATAAACGTGCATAGCCTCTCGTGCATATACCGTTGTGCGCCGCCCGGCCCCGCAAAGCAGACAAGATGCATGGGCCCATTGCACGCGGCCATACTTACGACAACACAATACAGGATGAACAAAAGGCATGATGTGAGCAAACGTTATTCGGCGACGACAGGACTGTGTCCCGCAGCGCCGCACGCAAGGGTGACTTCCGACCAGATGCCAAGTACGGGCTGATGACTAATGAATAATCGGCTGAAGTGCAAAAACGCCACCATGATGCAGACACTCTAGAGCAACCGGAGCACGCGTACGGCAGCGACACTCCCGCGATGGGCCGGCCAGTACCAACGGAGCCACCTACACAGAGTCTAGGTGTGGGCACGTGTGGGCCACGCGGCCAGCAGCTCGCCCCTGTGCGCCGCATCCACTTCTGACCCTAAGGGCAGCAGCAGCAGCACGACCACAGCACAACACAGTGCTATCACAGCAGCCTTCACGACAGCTTATGGCATAGCACGACACGCTGCGACACGGCCACTACGCTCCATGCGACAACCAGGCCACTGTCCGTTTCGTGAAACGACTGCACGCCGCCCCACACTCTCACGCACCCTTAGCGACGGTCGAGGCGTCGCGCGCACACACCCTCCATCCGGCCCGAGCCTCCCAACCGCTCCCCTCCATGCAAAAGCCATCACGCTACGGGATTGCAGCACATTGCGCCACCCGTTGCGCCTGCAACTCCTGCCGCTCAAGCCTTCCTCGCAGCTCCAACAAGGGCAGCGTACAAGTGCGCTTCACGCCTCTCAGCAGCCCCGTTGTCCCGAACGCAGCTACGAGGACAGGTGTTGCACCTTAGATACGGCATCTTGGGCAACAGCGCTCCTCTCCATGCGCCCTCTCCCCTCCTTCCTCTCCGCATTCCGGGTAACGCCGCACCTCCCGGTCAGCTCACGGCGGCCTGCATGCTCGTCTCACATAGCCCACACGAAATGTGCCAGTGTACGGCATGCAGTGCTCTCCCCGTATACCGGTATGTCAGACAACTAAGCCAGTGCTGCCATTGGCATGCATCCAGCTGCTCGACCAAAAAACAAAAGGCCATTATGCTGATGGCTCGCAGTGCTCTCCTCTCAGCAAGCGGCAAGGGTGTCCACTGCACAGAAAAGGACAGACGAGCCTATGAAAGCCGTACCAGCATGCGCATGCATCATAAGCACATTTGGCATTTCTCTTCAACATACTGAATGCACCAATGCGCAGATAACATGTGCGCATGCAGCTGATGTAGACGGCAGACCAGCGTGCCCTTGGTTTCGCTCAGGCGACCTATAAAGCACTGCCTTGCAGCCGACCTCCGTGTAAGAGTTCCCTTGCCGCCCTAAACCGCAGTGGTAGACGTCTGAACTGCCGCCGTGGACGGGGCTCCAAAACCGTCCTTATAAGGCATGGCAGCTGTACATATGTAAGGGATATCAAGGTGCCATGACACGTTCCTATCCTCTTCGACGCGCATCCCACAACCCAATCCAACTACCGTCCGTTGCCGCGACCACAGCCCCCCTAGGCATGCACCCACCTGCACATCCTGCCTAGCTTCACGTAGCCCGCTATTCCGTGTGACGAGGCAACCTGCCTGTACCCGTACCCCTGGCAGCCCTGACAGCTAAGGACTCCTTTGCAACACGCATCCCCAGACCCCATACGTACGTATCTGCACAACCGTTGGGATCAATCGCTGTCCTCTCCAATCCGAAGTTGCACGCCTCGACAAGGAGCACGCCGTGCATACCTAGGCCAGTCATCACGGTCAGCCTCCTCCCACTCTTACATCCCACTTCCAACCCAACCGTTTTAGGGCCCTCGCAGACCTCGCGCACAGGTCCCTCCCCTCCCCTCTCACGCATCTTCATCCCCGCTGCCGCTACCCTCTTCGTCCTCCGACGAGCACCACTCCTCCGTGCCGTCCCCCGTCCGACTCCGCTTCGAGCCCCGCGCCCGGTAGGCCCGCCGCCCCTGGCCCGAGCCACTGGCGAGCGAGCGCTGCTTGTACTGCACCTGCCGTACGGACACGATGCGGGGTTCGAGCGGCGTGTTGGGATCCGCGATTATGGCGTCCCTGTTGACCTCCACTAGGCGCAGCAGCTCCTGTGAGTACGTGAGCACGGGGACCAGACGGGTCAGGTGCGCATTCGCAATCGGGCCCACGAGGGACCTGCGTGCGGCATCACGCGCTGACGCCGAAAGAGGCGCCAACTCACAGCATGCCCAACCCTGGCGTCGCCGCCCTGTGAGACATGATCGTTTACCACTCATACTCACCAAGGTCAACGTGGCAGCTCACCTGCTGGTCTCCGCAAGCCACCACGTTTCCTGCCCGCAGCTGCGCCTCCACCCTGTCCAGGCTAACCAGTTTGCGCTGCGGCCACCGCACCACGCCCAGCCGCCTGCAGCGCTTCTTGAGCTCCGACACGCTGATGCCCAGCGCCGTGGCGGCGTCAGACGCAGGCAGCGGAAACAGCGGGCGGAGGCGGTTCAGAGTCGTAGTCGCGGCGGTGGCGACGGTGGCGGCCCGAGACTCGGTGCTGGACCGATGGCAAGGGGCGGCAGCAGCGGGCACAGCCGGTGTCACGGCGCCGTCGCCGCCGCCGGCGTGCCCGCGGGTGAGAAGGGCGGAAGCAGTGGCGGTGACCGCCGCCAGGTATGCTGCTACTACGTCCGAGGTGGCAGCGGGCGTAGCAGCGCCTGGGGACACACCGCTTGACGGTGCGGGGCTGGCAGACGCGGCCGCGATGGCCGGGCCGCAGACTCCGCCATCGGTACTGCTCGGCTTGTTCACCTGCGCGAGCAGAGCCGCCACCCGCTCCGCGTGGGACACGTGTCCACGTCCGCTGCCGTGCATTGCCGCCGAAAACGCTCCTGCTATGGGCGGGTAGTCCTGCACCCGGGAGGCCGCGTGGCCGTGAACTATTGCCTGTGTTGGAACTCGGGCTGGGTGCTCAGCCGGTTGCAGCTGCCCCTGGCACCGGGGACAATGGCCCGACGGTTGCTGCATCCAGGGGCCCGAGTCGCATTGCATTGCGTCTGGCCCACCTGGCAGCACCTGCTGCTGCTGCCAAGCCGCCGCCTGGCTGCACTCGGCCTTGCACCCGGTTGAGCTTCCTGCACCAGCCGCACCGGAGGAGCACCCGACCGCCGCCAAGGGGCAGGAAATCAAGTTCCGTGGCGGCGGGCTGCACAGCGTGCCTGCACACAAGGGGCCTTGCTGCTGCTGCTGCTGCTGCCCCTGCACGTGCAGCTGCGGCTGCGACTGCGGCCTCATGTGCTCCTGCTGCAGCATTGCCGCCCGCGGCGCCTTCCAGCGGCTAAGCGGCTGCGGTCCTGACAACGGCCGCTGCACTAGCGGGCCCTGCGGCTGCAGCACCTGCTGCGCGGAATATGCATGCAGTTGGGGCAGCGGCGGCAGTGGCGGCAGCGGCGGCAGAGGCAGCTGTCCGGTCAGCTGCAGCAGCTGCTGCTGCTGCAGGTGCGTCGCGGTGGGCTGGGCAGGAACCGGCTGCTGCAACAGCGAGAAGACCGGACCGGCAGCTCGCCGGATGCGGGCCGCAACGGTGACGGCGGCCTCCAGCTGTTCGCAGTCGGGATTGGGGGACGTATCAGAGGCGCACTTGCTGGGCGCCAGCGTGTCGCATGGCATGGGCGGCGGTGCCGACGCAGCCAGGCTGCCGGCGCTACTGACCCTGTTGGAAGCGCCAAAGCTGCTGCTGTAAGCGGGGGAACCGCTGGATGCGCGCAGGTGTGAGCCAGGAGGCACTCCCTTGGCCCTGCAGGTGGTGTGGGGCAGCGGCTGTGAGTGGGAGGTATCTGGTGGTCGCTGGGAGGCTGCAACAGAGGTGAGGGACGAGGGCGAGGCGCCAGGCACGACGCCGGCGGGCGACAGCGCGAGGCGGATGCGTCTGTTGGCGCCGAAAGCGAGTGTGTTGGCAGAGTCGAGGGTTACGGTGTGAGCTCTGGTACTGGGAACCCCAGCTGACCTGTGAGTCACCGGGTGCTGCTGCAGGTTGTTGCAAAAGCTGGCTGCGGTGTCCGGGGACGGCATTCGTGGCAGAAGGTGGGCAGGGAAGGGTGCCGCCGCACGGTGCTGCTGCTGCAGAGGCGAGTGGTGCAACTGCTGCAGCTGCTGTGGCCCCATCAGTAAACGGTGATCGTTGCTTTCCGCTTGTGCCAGAGCTCTGTGGTTGAAAGGATACACGGGCCCGCCGTTGAGTCCGGCCGCTACGATGTCTGGCATGCGCATGCGCGACTGCTCCTCCTCCTGCCCCTGCCCTTCCAGCGACTGCTGCTGTTGCTGCTGCATGCCGCCCAGTGACCGCTCCTGCTTAAACAGCAGGTCAAGCAGCGTCACCACTGGTTCCGCCCCCGCTTCCTCCGTACGGAAGGTCAGCACCTGCGCCCTTGGCGCTGAAATCAGGCGAGGTCCCATGAGTTGCAGCGCATCCCCGGCCGCCGTCCCGCCCGCGCCCGCAACCCCCTGGCAGTCCATTGGCATGGGCACGCTGTGGGTAGCAGCGCCAGCTTCGGCGGCGTCCACGGGTAGCTCCCGGCAGGCTCCACTTTGGATGGCGGGACAGCTCAGCCGCCTTAGGGACAGCGTACGAGCAGGGGCGCTCCGCGGCTCTGCCCACGTTGGCACCAGCTGCTGCTGGCATGCTGAGCTGCCGTCACCTTGGGAGGATGCCGGTACGTTAAGCTGGCCGTGCTGCTGGTGGTGGTGGTGGTGGGCGTGGTGGCAAGCCGGAGCAGCGCATGCCTGCGGGAATGGCAGATACTAGTGCTCGTCGGCTGGCTTTGCAGCGCTAGGCATGTAGCGTGATTTAGGGTGACTGTCATCAGGGCATTGTCTGGCCAAGGTCACTGGATGATGTGGTCGGAGTGGTTTTGCAGCATCTGAGTATCTATCTGCTGCGTGCGCGCGACAGGTATTCTGCTGTCAAAATGAAGGCCAATCATAGTGTGTCGCAGCAAGGACCCTCGGGAGGTCTCCCACCTGCTGGCCACCCAGCACGCTCGCTGCACATGCCGGTGTGGGGCCAGGGGATGGGATGGACGGGCGCGGGAGGGCCGTGGCGTCGCCGGGGGTCGCGCCTCCACTCATCGGCACAGGGCGGTTAGTGGGTGCGCCCTTGGCATCCAGACCCCAGTCGCCGTCCCAGGCCGGCAAGGAGGAGATAAAGTCCAAATCCTGCAAAAAAAAGTCATGCGATGGTTGCACGCTTAAGTATCATGGCGGATGGTGCCGCTGCGCTTGGCAGGTGACAAATTCATGTCTTAGGACTCACGCACCTCCAGCGCCGTAGGCCACCTTTGAGACGCCAATCCAGGAACTGACAGACGGCAATCTGCAGAGAGGAGCGCTCTCGAGCTTACGTCCGACTGCCCGTTGAACTGGCCCGTTGCGCCTGGCCCGTTGCGAAGGCCTCTTGCATGCAGTGCACCTTTGTGCTGGCGCACTGCTGAATGCGCACTTTCAAACGCATGGTCTCCAAACACCTCCCCAAGGAGCGCTGCGGTCGACTGCTCGGCGACATTTTCACCGAGGACAGGCATTGCGCCTGTCAACCTTGCTCGTTATTCTAACTCTTAATGACTTAATGACTCCAGCGTTTTTGTCGTGCGGCCAGAGCCGCTGTAAGTCGCCAGGTCCAGTCATGTCAGGGTCATGTTCGTTATGCTATGTACTCGCCGGAGATAAGCTGTTGCCGTAAAATGTGCCCATCAGCTGTATTTGTGTGTAGATAGTATACCGCACGTGGCCCCCACCTGCTGGATTGCTTACGAACGCTCCGCAGGCTGGATACGGCCACCACGCGACCCCGCCCCTAACAGGCAGTGGTTTGCAGTTGATGAGCATCAAAGGAAAAATATCATGAAGTGGTATGGAGGAGGTACGCAAGAGGAGTGGTGCTGACCATGTTCACGTTTGGCGGATGAATTGTGCAGAGCCTCCGGCGAACTGCTGGCATCACAAACATCGTATCATTGGTCCTTAATTGAGTAGTATTTGAGCCATCAAGCGCTATGCTGAACAAGGGTTTCATCACTCGCACAGAACCCATGTCAGCATGTCAGACACTGTCAGGACATTGTCAAGGCACGTCTGGACCGTAAGAGCCAGCCGAGTATCAAGGGGACGAAGGCGCAAGCCTGCTATTCAACGATCCCGCCACCAGCAAATCCGGGGGCCATTCGAGCATTTGAGCAACCTGGAGCAACCCAGCCACCGGGACATACCATGCGCATGTGTCCGCCCTCTGCAAGAGCGCGACACGCGTTCTGCACAGTCGGGAGAGTGTTGGGAAAGGCACGCATACAGTGAGCGAGGTGGCGGTGAACATCATCCACCATGTCCCGTCTCCCATGAGGACATACAGATAACATTAGCAGGGGCGCAGCCCCCGCTCCGATCCATGTGATGGTCTGCCCGGACCCATGGGGAAGGCGTGTCGGTGGTAGGTGCCTGCCAGTGGATGATGAACCGTCGGGCATCAGCTGGTGGATGACTCCCATTCCCCTGTTCAGG
>VFQN01005704.1_pt1 | contig 14961 bp, 10 predicted proteins | sample 3512371 | NCBI WGS metagenome assembly VFQN01 (sample SAMN10412370, study PRJNA504923) | tailings metagenome | isolation source: Replicate 2 from Balatoc abandoned mine | place: Philippines: Itogon, Benguet | collected 2017-08-28
TAACCCGGATGATGCCGGTGACGACACATCTGCTTCAGCAGGTTTTGGGCAATTATCTCATCCCGAAGCGCCAGTTTTGAAGTTGCGCGTTGTGCCGGTAATGGCGATGAAAGGGTGGCACGCCCTGAGTCCTCGAAGGGCGTGTTCGATCGACGCTAAAAATTACCACGCCCTTCGAGGACTCAGGGCGTGCCACACAAAATCGCAGGAGTTCCCGCCAGCAGTGTGATTGTCAAATCTGGTAATGCGCAACTTCAAAACTAGTGCTGCGGGCTGGCGAGGCGTGCTTGGCTGCGCGACCCGTAGAGCGAGGGATCGCGGAGGGCGAACTGGCCACGCTTGCTGTTCGCCGCTCCGTGCATTTCACTCCCAGCCGGCAGGACACCGTTTCGAGTTCATGGCAAGTTTTCCACCAGAGGAGACTGGGCAGCGCCGCACAGCGGGCAGAGGGTGACATCCTCTTCCAGCGGTTCTCCGCAGCTGATGCAGGTCCGCTGACGGGGTCGGTAGTTCTCGACGTCGCTGGAGCGCGCGCCGAGCAGACCGACGCGAATGCCGGCCTCCTTCAACCGCGCGGTCGCCCGTCCGTTCAGGAACAGCAGCAGGATCAGCGACAGGCATGGCGCGAACTGGAAGATGACGTAGATGCCCGTCGCCCAGCCTTCCTTCAGCGCCAGGCATAACCGGATGACGGCGACGATTTGCATGACCAGCAGGCCCAGTGCAATTATCATGCTGCCCAGGCCTACTGCCCGCACGATGGAGCCTGCAACCTCGCCTCTGCCCAGTTGCTGCTGCACCAGATTCGACACGATGATCATCGCCAGATTCAGGCCGATGGCCAGCAGGATCGTCCACAGCAGAAATTTCTGGGCCGCTGCAATCCGGACAATGTCGTCGCGTGTCAGCTTCTGTTTCATCCCGGGGATTCCCGTTTCCATGATGGGCAGCCAGCGGTCACGGCGAGCGCTGTCACCGCTGACATTTCGATTCATCACCGGCGAACAGCATATCGGTTACGGGACCGGCTTCAGCCTGGCGTCCAGAAATTTCCAGATGGCTGCCTGCGCCTCGACCGCAGCAGGGCCCTGAAAGCCATGCCCCTGGCCTGCCAGCACGATCAGCTCGTGATTGAGTTTTGCCGCTTTCAACTGGTCATCCAGCAGACGGGCCTGCTGGACAGGGACGATTTCGTCCGCGTCGCCATGCAGGGTGAGGATCAGCGGATCATCAGCCGTGATGAAGGTCACGGGGCTGGCCTGACGGTAGGTGTCCGCCACCTGCTCCGGCGTACCGTTGCACAAAGCCTTCAACAGCCCCTGCACCACCGGCGTCGTCTCATACAGGGACTTCAGTTCGGTCGGCCCATAGATATTGACCACTGCCTGGACGCGACTGGACTGGTCGGGGTTGCCCAGGTCGCCTTCCAGGCGATCATTCTTGTCGGTCAGGCCGACCAGCAGGCTGAGATGACCGCCAGCAGAGCCGCCAATCGCCGCCATCCGTTCCGGATCAATCCGATAGTCTTTCGCATGCGCCCGCAGCCAGCGGACCGCTGCCTTGCAGTCATGGATCTGGGCCGGAAATGGCACCTTCGGCACGCTGTTGGCATCCGGCTGCGTCAGGCGATAGCTGATCGTGGCCGCGACATAACCCCGTCGGGCAGCGCCTTCGATCGAGGCCCGGTACGAATGCCGGTTCCCTCCCGACCAGCCGCCACCATGAATGAAGACCAGCGTCGGAAACGGTCCCTCGCCCTCTGCCGGCTGGGCCAGGTCCAGTTGCAGAGACACACCGTCAACCGTGGCATAAGTCAGGTTCTGTGAAATCGCGATATCGGCACAGAACCCTGCGGAAAGCCTCCCGGGGACTGCCAGCAACAGCAGGGCAGGAACGAACAGCCTCAGCATGACGGGGTTCCTCTGGTGTGAATCCGATGTGATTGACGGGTGAATAAACCGGTACGGACAAAGACCCGTGTGATGTCCGCAGTGGAGATTTGCCCGTGAAGTGATTGTCGGGCATCCGGAGAACCGGAGCAAGCAGAGACCCCGCGGAGCAGGATTGCCGGTGCAGTCGTTCAATGGGGGATGGGAAGTTTGCTCGCACGATTTCCGGCGTCCATGGGTGTGGCATGCTTGCCCTGCCAGGCAAGCATGATCTGCGGCGTTGCAGGGGCGAAGGATCGTTCATGACAAATCACATGCTTGCCTGGCAGGGCAAGCATGCCACACGGAAATCACCACGGATTCACGATGGCCCCCGTGATTCTCTATTGCACCGGGCGTTCCCCGAACGTCCTGATTCCGAAGAACGGTCGGGATCTGAACTGACAGGAGTCCCTGCCTGATGCCCGGCGGTGCTGCTTTCCTGCTGCTGCATGTCCCACTGAAAGCCTGTCTCCCCGCAGATCCGACTTGAGCCAAAAACTGGAATCGCCGGGATCGGCGGCCAGAATCCGGCGAACAGGCGAACCTGTGAACCCTTTCGGACTCTGCCGGGAGCAACGCCGGCGGGCCGGAGTTCGCAGACCGGCAGGATGCCGGGCCGATATCACGCCGTATGCAAGACTTTGAACTGGAACAGCTGCGCCGCAATCCCCAGTGGTCTGCCACCCTGAGGACTTACCAGGCACTGGCGAACGAGAAGCGGTCTGCCAGCGAAGCCTTTGACGGCTGGGTGCCGCGCGTCTCACAGGTTCCGGACGTCGACGTGACGAAGCTGTCGAGCATCCACGGCCGGTTGATCGCGTTCGGCTTCCTGAAGTTCGACCTGTCCGATCGCGAAATCGGCATGCGTTACCAGCTCACCCCGATGGCCCGCCAGGCATTGGGCGAGAACATCACTGCCGGCAGCGATCTCGAACTGGCAGAATCTGCGTGATGGTCGCTGGCGCTGGTCTTTGAATCAGCGGAGAGTCCGGCCACATCAACTCAGGTCGGGCCGTGCGCGCGACCAGTACTGTCCCCACGCATCAATGCCCGATCTGCCATGCATTCACCTTGAGGAATGAACCACGCAGGACACGGACCACACGGAAGAATTCCCAGACAACGGATTGGCCACAAAATGGCACAAAAGTCGCAAAAAAATTGAGCTAACGCCATTACCTTTTGCGACTTTTGTGCTTCTTTGTGGCCAAAACCCTTGCTATTGGCGTTTTTCCGTGTATTCCGTGGTTCATTCCTCCAGTGTTGTGGTTCCACCAGTGGCTACTGAAGTTTCAGCCTGTTCCGGTAACAACAGGCAATCAGGACAACGGCGGGGTGCCTTCGATCAGCCGCTGGAGCAATGACGGTTCAACGCGGCCGCGGAACCGCACCTTGCCGTCGCAGATGACGACAGGAACGCACGTCCCGTACTTCTCCGTCAGCTGCGGATCGCGGTCGATGTCGACTTCGGCAACGTCCGGCAGCCAGCGACGATACGCTGCCAGCAGCATGAGCGCGTCGTCGCACAGATGGCAACCGACGCGGGTGTAGATCACGATCTGGCGAAAGCGAATTCCAGGCCGGGACGGCCGCCACTTCACCTGCGGCTGGTCACTCCTGGGCCAGAGGCACCACGACCCCGCGAAGACTGCTCCGAACGCCATTCCCCACCACATGGTCTGGTTGGTGTACCAGAACCGGGGCATGCCGGGAATTCCCTCTGCCGACTGGATGCCGCACAGGATCAACAGCAACACGCCGCCAAAGAGCAACACGCTGCCCAGTCCGGCAAAGGATCGATGCGATTCAGCCGTCATGTGTTCCATGCCACCCGCAGCAATGTCCAGTTGATGCGCCAGACCCGGTGATTCCGGCGTCCGTTTTACCGTGTTCGCGCAGGAACAAAGCTTAACGGATTCTGCCGGAATCTACCTGGCTGACCACTGAGTCTTACGGCTGGCGGGCATTGAACAGGCGTGGCGGACCACCGGCGACGGGCACCCGGTATTCAGAATGTGTCCCGGTGTAGAGCGTGTACTCTTCCTGGGGGCCCTCACCGACTCGCCGATACGTGAGCGGGTAAGGAATCTGGTATTCCTGGGACTTGCCCGGTTCGAGCGTCCAGGTTTCACTCCATTGACTGTACGGGCCGCGGGTCTGGTAGCGGAACGGCTCTTCGCTGAGGTTGGTCAGCTTGATCGTCGGCACGTCAAATTCCGTTTCCAGCGATGAGCCGTCGACCGTCAGATCATTGATCCGCAGCCGGGTGCCGCCGAACTGCACGTCCGGAATCACCGTCGCTCCGGCAGGCCCCTGTCGCGTCCAGGCCTGCCAGCTTTCCTGGAACAGGGCGACGAAGCGTTCGGAGTTGATGCCGGCCTCGCCTTCAGTTCCCTCTGCCACATAGCGACCGCTGCCGGTCACCATCCCGTGCTGGTCCCAGTTGAGTTCGAGCAGCCGGCGGGAATGCGTCGGACGCTCCAACTTCGCCAGCACGCCGTCCTGAATCGCCAGATCGAACACGGCATACTTCTGCCAGTCGCCGGTGCCCGCGGGCGTCTGCACCCAGACCTCCACCCCGCTCTGCGGCAGACCCAGTTTCAGATCGGCCTGATTGTCGACGTCAGCAGCGTTGCCGTCCTTCTCTTTCCCGGCAGCGCCCTGCTCAATTCCGATCGTCAACGGAGCAGAGAAGACCAGATCGGAACGGACAGCCACGTCGCCGTTGAATCGCTTCAGATCCGGCAGAATTTCCGTGAGGGTCTCCAGCTGGGACAACCGGTGGAACGAGGGTTCCGGCAGGTCCAGCAGCGAGATGCGGGCCAGCTTCGCGTCGATCAGCAGTTGCGACATCGGCTCCAGCATCTGCGGGGCGACTGCGACTCCCAGAGCCTTGCCTTGCAACTGATCGAGCGACACGCCCTTGATCGCTGCGGTTTTGACGGTGCCCTGCGGCGCTGCGAGATCGTAGTTGGCAGCGGTCAGACCCATGATCACCGAAATGCCCTCGCGATCGGTGCGAACTTCCTGCGGATAGCCGCGCACGCGCGGCGGATAGACCGGCAGCGGCCACATGCTCGACACCATCGGTCCGGGATCGGTCAGCGTCAGCTGTCGTTCCAGTTCCTGCACGATGTTCGGCACGACGGCCCGGACTTCATTTTCCACGCGGCCCCGGGCGCCATACAAACCGCTCACCAGTCCATTGACCACCGCTTCCTGCGTCATCCCGAAGCCCTGCACCGACACCCCGGCCGGTTGCGTCACGTAATAGCTGTCGGGCGGAATCGAGAAGCTGGAGCCCAGCAGACGCAGCTTCAGTTGCTGGTCCGCGACATAGGGAGCCACGTCAATCGTCAGCCAGACGGCGCGGTTGTGTCCGATGCCGATCGCGATGGGACCGGCATACGCCGAATGGCGAGCCCCGGACACGGACGTTCCGCCGATCGACAGGACGATATTTCGCAACCCGAGTTGCACGGTCACGCGATCATCGCCGGTGGCCTGAATCTGCACCCGCTCCAGCTGACCGGTATAGCTGATGCCCGAGAAGCGAATCGAAAAACTGCGTCCGCGGACCACCGTGCCGTCGAACATATCGTTCAGGCGACCGGTCAACATGCTCGCGGGAATCTGCGACGGCACCCCGTAGGACAAGGCGCTGAGAAAGTCGTTGCCCAGTCGAATCCCCGCTGCCTGGGGAATATCGAGCGCCGGGACAAACGGCGGCGGATCGACATGCAGAGTGGCGGGAATCGGCGACAGTTCGGCCGGAGCCTGCTGAGGGTTTTGCAACCACTTGACCAACCCCTCGTTCCCGAATGATTGGGCGAAGATGTCGTGACCGCCCTGCGGGAACTCGGTGAACGTCACCTTCCCGCCGGCTTCGCGCAGCGCATCGACCATCGCCTTCTCGGCACTGACCGGGACCAGCGAATCCTGCGCCCCGTGGAAGGCCCAGACGGGAGTGTCTTTCAGGGCAGCCACTTTCTGTGGATCGCCGCCACCGGACAGCACGACAACCGCGGACCAGCGATCGGGATATTCCGCTCCCAGGCTCCAGGCACCGTAACCGCCCATCGACCAGCCCACGAGAGCCGTACGATTTTTGTCGATTGCGAACTGCGCCTGGGCCTCATCGAGAATTTTCATGGCCCGTTCGGCATCCGGCGAGCCTGCCTGCCAGCGGGTCAGCATCCGGCCCTGCATGGTTTCCACCTGGGGAAACACCACCACGAACGGGAACCGCGGACCCCAGGCTTTTGCATACGGTCCCAGCCCGACCATCGCTGGCTTGCGGCCGTCGGTTCCGCATTCTCCGGCTCCATGCAGGAACAGGATTGCGGGGGTCGGCCGGTCCGCCGAATAGCCGGGCGGCAGATAGACTTCATACCGGTGTTCGCCAGCGGCATCCTTGTAAACCCGGTCGACCAGCTGCTGGGCCTGAGCCAGCGAGGCCGAACAGACGAACAGCAGGACCAGAGCGGTCCGGCATCCGGAGGCGAGACGGTTACGATGAAACCCTGACTGTTGAACCACGCGCAAGATCGAAAACACGGGGTGTCCTTCTCGATGAACTCACGTCGGCGCGCTTGCTGCGCATCGTCGCTGACGAGCATCCTGTCACGTCATTTCCTAGTTTCTGTTGTGATCATGCGACCGGCCTGGCAGGTCAGCAACCGCCGAAATCCAGACCTCGCGCGGTTTGTCACAGTTTTCCCGATTGTAGAGCGCCGGGAACCGGGGGCAATCCGGCAGGATCCTCCCGGCATCACTGCCGGCGCGCGGGCGGTTTCGCGCTGTCTGCTGAACGCCAACTCTGATAACCACTTACCACGTCGTCTGCGAAGCCTTTCACCCTCACAGGTCCGGGATGGCCGATTTCACGGGAACACCGGTTTCTCGCGGCGACACGGGGCTGGGGAACATCCCGGGCCGGGAGAATCGCGAAACCGCAAGCGGGGTGGCTGGCACCCGGCTGCTGCTTCCTTGTGACGATGAACCGCGCCGGCGTACAATCCGCGGAAGATTACAGATGCGACAGTTTGCCAGCGGGAGGAATCCCGCGGGGCGTTGCGTTCCACGTTCCCGACAGACTGTTCCATCGCACCTTCAGAAGTGACACCGACGAATCCGCCGGGCGGAGTGGTACGCATGTTTGACGGTCGTTTTCCCACGATCCTGCTGTTCGGTGCTCCCGGGGCCGGCAAGGGAACGCAGGGCACAATTCTCGGGCACATTCCCGGCTTCTATCATCTGGCCTGCGGAGATGTGTTCCGGTCGCTGAATATCAACTCGCCCGAAGGCCGCGAGATTTACGGCTTCAGCTCCCGCGGCGAACTGGTGCCGGATGAACTGACGATCCGGGTCTGGAAGAAGGCCCTGCTCGGTCAGGTCGCCATTTCCCGCTACAAACCGCCCGATGAATTTCTGGTACTCGACGGCATTCCGCGGAATCCGAATCAGGCGCAAATCGTGAAGGACATCATTAATGTCCAGCACGTCATTCACCTGGTTTGCACCAACATCGACGCGATGGTCGACCGCATCAAACGCCGCGCCATTCGTGAAAACCGGGTGGACGATGCCAACGAGGAAGTGATTCGCAACCGGTTCGAGATTTACCGCAAGGAATCGGAACCGGTCATCAACTGCTACCCGAAAAACATCGTGTCCCAGATCGATGCGATGCAGTCGCCCGCCGAAGTGCTGCAGGCGATTCTGAAGATCCTGATCCCGATTCAGAACAACTGGCTCGCCAGCCTGCCGGAAGATCCGCTGCCAGCCTGAGGCGCGGGTTGCCCTGGCACAGAGCATTCACCAGCCCGAAGCGCCAGCGAGGAGTCCTGCTTCTTCCCTCGCTCGCGCTTTTTGAAGTTGCGCGTTGTTCCGGAAATTGCGCTTAAAGTGTGGCACGCCCTGAGCCCTTGATGGGCGTGTTTGATCGACGCCAAAAAATTACCACGCCCTTCGAGGACTCAGGGCGTGCCACCCGAAACCGCAGGGAATTCGCCAGAAACTCATTCGCAGAACGGGAATCTGGTCGAACAAAAGCTCAAACGCGCAACTTCAAAACTGGCGATTCGGACTGGTGGTTGCAGGCGCATTCGGTCCTATTGCCGCGGCTGCAGAAACTGCAGGGAATAGGCGGTTTCGATGCGCACCGCATCCGGTTCCAGGCTGCCGGCGTCGGTCATCTGGGCGTACAACGTCGCCCAGCGTGCGGGCGTCATCGTCCCGATTGGAGTCGTGGAGTCTGCTTCGGGGCGACACAGCTGCTGCAGGTCGCGGGCACCGAATTCCAGCACGTCCAGCGGCATTTCCGGATTCTGTTCGTGAATCAGGGCATTGGTCTCTGCGGGAGACTCCAGATAGGTCTCCCAGCCACGAATGGAAGCGGTCACCATTTTCTGCACCAGTTCCGGATCTCGCTGGATGCGGTCGCCCTGGACGACCAGCAGACTGGTATAGGTGTTGAAGCCCAGATCCGACACCATCAACGAACGGACTTTCGCCCCTTGCTGTTCTGCGACAAACGGCTCGCTGAAGCTGTAAGCCTGCTGGGCAAATTTCGGGTTCAGCAGGAACTGGCTGACATTCCCCGGATACGGCGCGATCTGCAGCTTGCTCAGGTCGAGATGCTTCTGCAGGAATTGTGCGAACGGCTGGCCGGGATTCATCGCCAGGGTGTAGCCGTCCTGTTTCGTCAGTTGCTCGAAGGTCTCGATGCCCGATTCGGCATGCACCATGACGCAGCGGGGACTCTTCTGAATGGGCGACATCACGGCGACGACATCGGCTTCCTGCGAACGGGCGAGGAGCAGCTTGTCGGCGTTGTCGCAGGCGAAGTCCACCTGACCACTGGCCAGTTGCTGCAGCACCGGCGACTTCGGCCCGCCCGGCAGAATGGTGACGTCCAGACCGGCCTCGCGGTAGTAGCCGTGCTTCACGGCGGCATAAAAACCGCCGTGCTCTGCCTCGGGAAACCAGTTGAGCGCCAGCGTGACCTTCGTTAACGCAGCTCCGGTCGCCGCGCCGGTCGCAGTCTCGCTGGACGAAGACGAACCCGTACAGCCCGGGAGGACGACGAGCGCAAACAGACACAGCGAACGTGGCAGCCAGGTCATCTCTGCATCTCCAGAACGTCAGGTTTCGGCATCCGTTAGCGCTTGCCCGAAGTATTGACGTGATCCGGAGGAATTACAACAAACGCTGGAGCCAGCAGCGCCCCCTCGCGCAGGGTCACCGGTCGGGTGGCATGGTCAGGAGCGCAACGGATGGCCATGCGATCGCTTCAACACGCTTGCGGTCGCGCCATGTCCCGGGAAGCACTTGTCGGGGCCATTCGCTCCGCTACTGACCCCGGCACCCAGCGCACCGGCAAGGGGCACATGCTCCGCAGCACAGTTGCAGGGTGGCATGGTCAGGAGCGCAGCGGATGGCCATGCGATCGCTTCAACACGCTTGCGGTCGCGCCATGTCCCGGGATGCACTCGTCGGGGCCATTCGCTCCGCGACTGATCCCGGCACCCTCGCAGATGGTGATCAGACCGGGATCAACGCCTGCTAAAAAACAAAAACGCCGTGTTGCGGGTTCGGTCGCAACACGGCGTCGGTGATGATCACGATTCCTGCACCAGCGCCGCCGCGGTCATGCACCTCGACGGACTCCGGCTGAGGAGATCAGGCCCGTACTAGTTAGGCGTGGTGACCCGGCTGCCGGCAGCAGTGCCGACGGGCTGACGGACATTCACCGGGCTGCCCTGCACCGGAGCAGCGGGCGTCTGGCCGCTGGTCTGCTGGATGCCGTTCGCCGAGGTGAACGGGCGGTTCGGACCGGTGGAGGTCTGGGTCAGGTAGTTGTCGATCTGGGTGTTCTTCTTGATGTTCTCGAACACCTTGGCGACCGATTCCTGGGTCTTGGCTTCAAACAGTTCCTCGTACAGGCTGTCGCGGACTTCGGAGATGTCCTGCACGATTTTCTCGGTGCGGCCTTCGCACTTCAGGATGGCATAGCGACCGGTCTGGACTTCGATGATCCCCGAGATTTCGCCCGGCTGCAGCTTGAACGCGGCCAGTTCGAGGGTTTCGTTGCCCGAGTAGCGCGGGATCGGCGGAATGGTGCCGCCGAGCGAACGGCTGTTCGGATCGATGGAGTATTCCTGGGCCAGCTTTTCAAAGGTGGCCGGATCTGCGGCAGCCTTTTCCCAGCATTCGCGGGCCCGGCGCGGGTTGTCGAGCAGAATCAGACGGGCCTTGACGCGCGGTCCGTAGTTGCGGACGAACGCCTTGTTCATTTCTTCTTCGGTCAGGTCGACCTGTTCACCGGCCAGTTTCTTGAGGGCCAGCATCGGCCAGACCACGCTCTGGCGGTACTGCATCGGGGTGATGTTCCGCTCGGTTTCGAGCATGGAATACCACTGCTGCGGATCGAGGTTGAACCGCTTGGCGATGCGGCTGACTTCCGCGGTGACTTCTTCTTCCGTAACGACGACGTTTCGCTCTTCACAAGCCTGCTGGATGATCATGCGGTTAATCAGATCGTCCAGAACTTCCTTGCCGTGACGCACGACGCACTCTTCGGCTACCATCTCGTAAGGCACAACGGCCTTGCCCACGCGGGCCAGGGCCGGCCGCTGCGAGGGGGAGTTCAGCTTGGCAGTGCCGGCGGATTCGACGGCCGCTTCACTGGTCTGCGACCGGAAGGCCTGCATCAGCACCAGTCCTGCGACCAGTACGACCAGCGTTCCGCCCACGTACATCCCTGCGCGCTTGATACCCTGCGGTGAATTACCGGCAGTCTGGGGATTCCCTTCACCCATTGTTGTCAGCCTCTCCGAACCTTGAGGAAACGAGGGCAAGACGAATCTGACCCCCCATGGGCCCGCGTCCTCCCTGAACTGCGCGGGGTTATAGAAGAATTTGCAAAATCGGGTCAAGTTCGGATTCCAAATTGCCGACAGGCTCACAAACCCCTGCCAGACAGAGACGTCCGTTCAGAATCCTGTCGCTGTCGACTCCGCCTGGCAACCCCGATGCTGCCGCTCGTTTCGCCTGTAGCGAAATCCGCAGAAAACTGTGGAAATTGACAGCCGAAAGCCTCAATTGCCCCGATTGCCCCGCCCCGCGTCATCCGACTGAGTGTACGTCCCGGTCCCGTCGCGCACCGGCAATCCGCCCGCAAGCTACCGGCAGGTACCGAAATCCGGTTAGTATAGGTAGTTTGCCTGGAACATTGACCTCTGCCAGGACTGTGCGAAGAATTGCAACCGTACTGGCGTTACCGATGTCAGAGAGTCGTTTCGTTCGTGCCGTGTCCCGTCCAGATCATCTGAACCTGCTGCCCGGCAGTGACAAGGAAAGTACGGCATGGGATTGATCCGGTTTCTCGTGCACCCTGCCGGACGGATGGACGACTGGCCCGAAGTCTACCGCGGCTATCTGAGCGGAGCGGACGGCCGGATTTTCCCGACCCGTATCGAAGTGGACGGCACGCTCGTCGTCGCTCGCCGCTCGACCGCAGAAAGCAGCAAGTTTCACGTCGCCTGTCCGATCCCCGGTTTCGGTCGCCCGGTGTTGCATACCGCCTCGCTGCCCGAACGGGAACAGCCGTATCATCTGCTGGTGGAACTCGCGCGCGGCGAACTGGTGCAGGTGCGGAACCAGTCGGCGAACTGGGAACTGGCAGGAATGAAGTTTCCCGCCGAGTTCGGTCCCCTGATGCGGGCCGCCCATCGCGCGTTCGGCAAGGCCGCCGGGTCACAGGATCAGCCGGAACTCGCCAGCCAGCACGCTGAGGATGCGCTGATCATCACCTGCCGGGCCGCTGAGGTTCTGTGCCAGGCGTTCACCCAGCAGGCGCTGATGGGACGCAAGCTGCGTTATCCGCAATTGCCGGCTTCCCTGGGCTGCGGCATTGCCCGCGTGCCGAAAGCTGACCAGACCGACCTGTTTGCCGCCGCGTTCAACGCCGTGGCGATCCCGCTGAACTGGTCGCAGATTGAACAGGTGGAGGGCGACTACTGCTGGGATGCCGTCGATCAGGCGCTGGAATGGGCGGAGTCGCATCGGTTGATTGCCAGCGCCGGCCCGCTCGTTGATCTGGGACCAGGCGGCCTGCCGGAATGGCTGGGCCAGTGGGAACACGACATCTTCAACCTGCAGAGTTTTGTGTGCGACTTCGTCGAGACGGCGATGTCGCGGTATGCCGGCCGCATCCGGCTGTGGGATGTCGTCGCCCGCCTGAATACCGGCGGAGCATTAACCCTGAATGAAGAGGCCCGCCTCAGTCTGGCAGCCCGCGTGCTGGAAGTCGCCCGGCAGGTCGATGGTGAGGCCCAGCTGATCCTGAAGATCGACCAGCCCTGGGGAGAATATCAGGCTCGCGGCCAGCATCGTCTGTCGCCGCTGCAACTGGTCGACGCGCTGATTCGCTCCGGCGTCGGTCTGGCGGGTGTGAATCTGGAGATCGCAGTCGGCTATCGTCCGCGCGGCACGCCGTATCGCGGACTGCTGGAGTTTTCCCGGCTCATCGATCAATGGAGTTCGCTGGGCGTGCCGTTGCACCTGACGCTTGCCAGCCCGTCTGCTCCGGGTAATGACGCGCGGGCCCTGGCAGATCTGGAAACCGATCCCGACTGCTGGCCGGTGGCCTGTACCGAACAGACGCAGGCCGACTGGCTGGGGAAACTGGTGCCGTTGCTCATGGCCAAACCCGCGGTGGCGAACGTCATCTGGTCGACCTTCTCGGATGAGTTTCCTCACGAGTTTCCGCACGCCGGCCTGCTGGATGCCGACAGCCGGCCCAAAGCCGCCCTGGAATCGCTGATCGCCTTCCGGCAGCGTTCATGACCACGACGCGGGAATGCGGTATGGTACTGACGAGTCCCCGGAACAGACGGTGTGGCACAGGAGGAGCAGGGCATGCCGCTCAAGTCGTTACCGCTCGATGAACCCGGCATCAATCTCACGTCCATGCTCGACGTGGTGATGCTGCTGATCATCTTCTTCATGCTGGGCACGAAATTCACGGAAGAAGAACGTCTGTACGAGATCCAGTTGCCCACCGCCGGCGAATCGAGCGCCATGACCGATCAGCCGGACGCCATCCTCGTCAACGTCCAGGCAGACGGCGCGATCAGCATGCGCGCTGAAGCGGTGACGCTGGCAGAACTGGAACAGAAGCTGACGATCGCACGGGAGCAGTTTCCCGGACAGGCAGTGATCGTCCGGGCCGACGGGCGGGCGGTGTATCAGATCGTGATGGACGTGATGTCCGCGATCCGCCGGGCCGGCATCCGCAACCTGTCACTCGCCAACCGACCCCTCGAAGAATGACGGAGGCGGTGCTGAATGTGTGGCACGCCCTGAGTCCTCGAAGGGCGTGTTCCACCTCTTTGGGTGATTTGCAACCGGGACCCGGAAACGACGGTTCCCGGCTCAGTTTCCTGAGGGCTGGGCTTCCAGCTGAAACGCCGTCAGCAGCGCTGCGTGGGCTTTGGCGGCATCCGCCCGGGAGACCACAACGCCGAAGCGGATTTCACTGGTATTCACCATCTGCACGTTCACGCCGGCATCGGACAGGGCGCGGAACATGCGATCGCCGACGCCCGTGTGACTTCGCAGGCCGATGCCCATCACGGTCAGCAGGGCCATGTCAGTGTCGAAGCTCAGTTCTGCGCCGGGCCAGTCGCCGATTAGTTCGCGCACCAGCAGCAGGCAGCGTTCGAGATCCACGCGCGGCACGGTGAACGACAGATCGGTCTGCTCGTCCTGGCCGACGTTCTGCACAATCATGTCGACCATCACACCGCCTTCGGCGACTGCGGTGAAGACGTTGGCAGCCACGCCCGGCTGATCGCGGACGTGTCGCACCGTCACGCGCGCCTGCTGCTCATCCAGCTGAACTTCGCTGACGACGATGTCTTCCATGCTCGCCAGTCGCGAGACGACGTCGCGCTCCAGTTCCTCACGCGGCAGGCGCGGGCGGGTCTCTTCGAGTTTCTGGGCATAACCGATGCTGGGCAGGGTGCGGGCATCCTCGTGCAGGGAGAAGCCGGCATGCACCGTATTCAGCGCCAGTTGCGACTGATCACGATCGACCAGCACCGAAATCTTGATTTCGCTGGTGGTGATCATCGAGATATTGATGCCCGCCTGTGCGAGCGACTGGAACATCTGGGCGGCGACGCCGGTATGGGTCCGCATCCCGCTGCCAACCACCGACACCTTGGACACGTTCGTGCCGTGATGGACCGAACCGGCCCCCAGTGATTTCACCGCTTCCTCGGCGGCAGTCAGGGCTTCCGCCAGATCATCCTGCGGGACGGTGAAGCTGACCGAGGCGATCCCGGCTGCTGCGACGTCCTGAATCACCATATCGATCGGAATCTTGCGATCGGCCATCCGGGCGAAGACGGCGCTCAGCACGCCAGGCCGGTCGGGCAGATCGCGCAGGTTAACGATCGCCTCGCTTTTCACCAGCGCGACGCTGCTGACCATCGAGGCTTCATTATCGAGTAACGGCGCGATCAGCGTGCCCTCGCCTTCCTGATAGGCCGGCCGGACCTGCAGCGGCACGCGATATTTCTTGGCGAACTCGATCGAGCGGGAGTGCATCTTGCCGCCGCCGAGGCTGGTGAGTTCCAGCATCTCGTCGTAGGAAATCCGCACGATCTTGCGCGCTGCTTTCACGATCCGGGGATCGGTCGTGAAAATCCCCTCCACGTCGGTATAGATCTCGCAGACGTCGGCCTCCAGAACGGCCGCGAGGGCGGTCGCCGTCGTGTCGCTGCCGCCGCGACCCAGCGTAGTGATATTGAAGTCGTCGTCGATGCCCTGGAAGCCGGCGGCGATCACAATGTGCCCGGCATCAAGTGCCGCGCGGATGCGTTCCGTCTGGATGCGACGGATGCGGGCCTTGGTGAAGGTCGAGTCGGTGAGGATGCCGATCTGATAACCGGTAAGACTGATGGACGGTTCGCCCAGTTCACGGATGGCCATCGCCATGAGTGCGACCGATTCCTGTTGG
>VFQN01005705.1_pt1 | contig 14958 bp, 10 predicted proteins | sample 3512371 | NCBI WGS metagenome assembly VFQN01 (sample SAMN10412370, study PRJNA504923) | tailings metagenome | isolation source: Replicate 2 from Balatoc abandoned mine | place: Philippines: Itogon, Benguet | collected 2017-08-28
GGTTGCAGGGCCAACATACTGTGGCACCACAAGGCGGCAGCTGCAGCGTGCGATAACAACAGGAGCACACCAAGACCGTCCCCGACATGCTGTAGCTAGAGGCGCTGTGCAGATCCCGCATACCGGTAGGCGTCCGCGCCTACCAAGAATGCGTACAGCGGGGCACAGCGGGGCGGGTACAGAGTCTCTGCGCTCCCACACGTCAAACTCCCTCCCCCGGGTGCAGTACTCACCAACCGAGCCAGGGCAGCAGCTTGCGTACACGTGTGCACCACCTGCCCTGCACTGGCACGTGCCTGGGGTTGCTTTAGCCTTGGTGGGAGTGCGCACGCGTACAAGGAAGCCCTGGCCTTGCCCGCAGGAGGTTGCCGATAAGCATGGCCCAAAACAGCCACAGCGCCCAACCTAGTCGCCAGCATGGAACAACTCCCAACTTGAAACAAACCGTTTTATTAACAAAGAAACACTGAGCAGCTTGGTCAGACATGAAAGCGCTTGTTCAAACCAGCATTCCATGAAGCACTTCAGAAGGCAAACAATGCGCAAAGGCCGCCATCACATGCCACGTGTGCCATGCCCGATCGCCCCAAACCGGCTGTCCTGTGCGGCGTGGCCTAAACACGCTCCACCCACACCGACTACCATACCGGTAAGCACCATCTGACTGCAGGTGCAGCTACACGGGGAAAGTGAGCTCGCATGCCTGCCACCCACAACGACTACTAGTCAGCACCATATGGCTGCGATTGCGGCTGCACAGCAAAAGGTACAAGGTGCGCACACCCGTGCACCCCGAGCCAGCTGTCAGCTTCGGTTACCCGCACCATCCCCCTCATCAGCGCTCTCGCTGCCATCCCCCAGGCCACCACCGCCCGCCTCCTGCCCCTCCCCTTCACTGCCGCTCCCACCCTCAATCGCGCCCTCGCCTTGCTCACTGCTCCAACCCTCGCTCCCCTCCTCACTGCCATCTCCACTGCCGCCCTCTGCCGAGCTGCTGCTGCTCGCCTCCTCCCACTCACTGCTGCTGCTGCTGCTGTTGTTGTTGCTGCTGCTGCTGTCGCGTTCAGGCCCCTGCACCTCCCTGCCCAGCCGCGCCTCAAGCCACGCCACACTGTCACCGTACTTCCCCTTGCGCTTGGCCGAACATGCAGCCGCCTCCACCTCCTCCACTGCGTCCTCGTCCCACGGCGCGCCCCGCTCCGCCAGCCACCGCAGCACCGGCAGCGCCACCCCAGACCGCGCCGCCACACACAGCAGCTGCTGGCCGAACCCCACCCCAAGCCACACCAGGCACTCCAGCGTGCCCAGGTCGCCGTTAAGGCCCGCCTGGATGTACGGGTCGGAGTCGTACTCCTCCCCCGGCTCGCACCCCTGGCCCACCAGCCACTCCACCACCGCCTCGCAGCCGCTCTCTGCTGCTGCCGCCAGGGTGAAGCACCCAAACTCGTCATCCTCGTTCAGGCGGCGCAGCTGCTCTTGCAGGCGGCGCAGCAGCCACAGGTCGCCGTGCTCGGCAGCGTTGGCCCGCATGCGTTTCGCGTCCAGCAGCCCTAACCCGGGCCCCACCGTGAGGAGCGGACAGCCCGCCTCCTCCAGCGCGCCCACCGCCCGCTGCAGCCCGCGCCGGGCCGTCCCCGGCGTGCAGGGCCAAAAGTTCCGTACTGCAGCAGCTGCACCTTGGTTCCAAGGGCACCTCGCCTCCTGCGCCAGCCACACCACCATGTCGGCATCGCCTTCCTGTGCCGCCCTGATGTACGCCTGGGGGTCCATGGGGCAGCCCGCCTGCAGCAGCCAGGCGGCGGTGGGCAGGCTGCGGGAGCCAGCCGCAGCCACAAACAGCTCCTTCGTCATCAGCGCCGCCCCGCACTCGGTGTGCAGGAAGCGCAGCGCCTCAAGCCGCCCCGCGCTGGCGGCCTGCCGCGCAGGCTCTTCGTCCACCGGCACCCCACGCCCCAGCAGCCACCGCAGGGCCTCCGCATGCCCTCCATCGGCCGCGGCCAGCCACACGAGTGTAAGCGCGTGCACCTCCTCCTCGCCCGGCAGCGGGCACCCCGCCTCGTCCACCAGCCAGTCCGCCACCGCCACGTGCCCGCCCTGCAGCGCTGCAGCCTGCACTACGACACACGCCTCTTGAACCGACTCCAGCATCCACCGCGGTCCAACCCAAGCCGTCACCTCCAGCGCCCTCACATCTACTCTGGTGCTGGGCAGCTCCAGTCCCTGGCTCACCAGCCAGTGCAGCACAGGCAGGGAGCCGCCTGACGCCGCACCCACCGCCGCCGACGCCAGCAGCTGCCGGCGGTACCGGCGCGGCGCAGCCATGGGTACCTTCGAGGACAGCCAGGTCAGCTTGGCAATGGCCTGGTCGCCCCTCGTCAGCCCTGCCGCCCTGAACAGAGCGAGGTACATGTATGCCCCTGCATTCTGCGCGGCTTCCGAGCTGTACCCCAGCAGCTCCCACGCCGCCTGCAGCCCCGCCAGGTCGCAGTGCTGCGCCGCGGCCTCCAGGGTGTTGTCCGGGTCCAGCGGGCAGCCGTGGCGCACCAGCCAGGGCAGCACCGTCGCAGCGTGGCCAGCCTGCACGGCCGCCGTACCCGGGTCAGGGAGCTCGTGTTCGTACTTGTAGTAGAATACTGGTGACCAGAACCCCTGCTGGCGCTGCAGCAGCTCCGGGTGCAGGCACGGCTGCAGCAGGCCCCACGCCAGCTGCAGGTTGGCCTCACTGCCGCTGGCCGCGGCGGCCGACAGCATGCGGAGCTTGTCGGTGAACAAGAGCTCCTTGACGGTCTGACGGAGGTGCGGCCGCCAGGCAGCATTGCCAGCGGCCGGGGGCAGCGGCTGGCGGAACCGCGCGGTGCGGTTGCTGCTGAGGCGCATGCAGGTGTTCCTGCTGACCAGGCGGCCGACCAGCGCCTGCTCGTTGGGCGAGCGGCAAGCGAGGACGGCGGCCTGCAGCTCTGAAGGCAGCTGGACATGATTCTCCATCTGCGGCGGTCTGTATTGCGCAGTGTCTTGAGGGAGCAGAGCCAACTGCCGGTATCAATCTTGGTGTCGTTCCCTGAGCGGAGTCAGCGGAGTCCTACGAAGCTATGCGAGGATAGAAAATATAACGCTACTAGCTTGGTGCAGGCCGTGGTCGCGGGACCATATGAGCGACGATACGTTATCGCGGCTTGTGATTTCGGAACTGAACGCACGAAACGCACAAGAATGTACCGAGCTTGGCTAATTTAGGGCTTGTTATTGTACTCTTAAAGCACCCCGTACACACGGCTAGGACCCTTGTCGCCAGGGGATGGCAATGACGCCACTTCCGTACTCGTCGGACAGGGAGCTCCCCTGCTTCGAAAGGCAGGCTTGGACACATTGATGTGCGGCTGTCCTCCCCGCCTCCCTGTCCCTACCATCCACGCGATGCCCCTTCCCGTTCATGCCGTACAACTGCACCCTGTTGCACCCTGTACATCAACGTGTACCTCTCCTCTCCAGCCGGTGCCATGCCGTATGCTTGACGACCATGACGAAGTACATTCCTTGCTTTGCAGCATTACATTTAGTAGAATCATGTCAATCTTCGGTATCTGGCCCCGCAGCCATTAGCCTGCTTGCCCTCGCTTGGTCCCCAGGACCCTGCACTGGGTCCCCCCTCACCTGGTACAGGTTTCAAGCACGCGCAGGGCAGGAAACACCCAATTATAGCAAACAAGACATATACTAAGTTTGAATTGCATGGCAAGTAATATGACAGCGGAAAGCGTGGGCGGTTGCCACAGGCCCAAACTTTGCATGCCTGGTCCTTCTCGGCGGCATGCAATCCACAAGCCCCATCATCAGGCACATGCCTTAGACACAAAACGCACAAACAATAAGTGGCCTCGCTCTCCGCGAGGCGCAAGGCAATGGACCACGCGGCTGCGCTATCGCAGAGCGTAGCGTGCTATGCCGCTACCATGTCACACGTGCACAGACCTGAACATGTCGGCATAGGAGGCCCTGGAGCCACTTGCGTTTCGGGGCCTCAACATGCAGTACCAGCACGACCTTTGACGCATACATCAAAAAGGAGGTTACAACATATCACCCATACACCAGAAAGAAGGGAGCGGGCGGGAGCGCCCGCCGACACCAACCAATCGCCAGTGCCACAGAGCTGCCCGCCGCCCCACGTGCAGCTTATTCGGCTTCAACGCCGCCCAGCCCGTGCGCGTACTGCGTAAGGGAAAGGAGTTAGGTGCAATGTCAACACCAAGAAGCAATAAACGCTGTGGCAGTCGCCTGCAGGCCCTTCGCAACTAGTGGGTTGCAAAGCGCACACGAGCAGCCAGGCTTGAGGTGCAGTGCCCAATAGTCTCCGCCTGAGCGCAGGGAGCCCCTTTGGCCGCAAGCACACCGCACGCCCTCGCCCCGACCCTGGCCCACCCCCGGCACCCGTTGCCCTCGCCCTACCCCTGGCCCACACCCCCCGCCCCCTGCCCCTGCATCACCCACCAGCAGCCCGTGCGCCTTGTGGCTGAGCGGCTCGCCCAGGAAGTCGGCGTACACCTGCGCGATGGCGGGGCTCTCGTGCGGCCGCCGCACCGCCGCCCGCTCGTCCAGGGTTGCCAGACACGGCCCCGTGCGGCTAGGGGAGGTGGGGGGAGGGTGGGATAGGGGAAAGGGGTCGGGTTAAGGGCAGGTAGGTGGAGAAAGGTGAGACGAAGATGCAACGCCACAGCCGATCGCAGAGGCATGGAGCAAACCATGGACACGCATCGCCAATAGCCCAGTTCGGCTTGCGGACGTGTCTGGCAAGACATGGTCTTTCCTACGTGGCCATAACGTGAAGGCGACAACGTGAAGATGTCCTAATGCAGGCAAGTCAACAAAAGGAGTGTCGCAACATGGCTTATCGCTGACCCACATGAGCCTTAGCCGTGATTGCTGCTCCCCCGCCCCTACCACCCCCTCCCCTCCCTGCCCACCTGTAGTATGCTGCCCAGCTCGGCGGTGGTGATGACGTGGTCCACGTCCCGCACGCCCGGCTCGCTGACGCAGAACCAACCGCGGTCGGCCTCGCCCTGCTTGCGCACGCAGGGACGGAAGGGGGCAGCGGGCGGGGCAGGGCACCGGTTGCAGGGCCAACATACTGTGGCACCACAAGGCGGCAGCTGCAGCGTGCGATAGCAACAGGAGCACACTAGTACCGCCCCCGACATGCTGTCGCTAGGTGCGCCATGTACCTCCAGCGTGCCGATAGGCGTCCGCAACCCCAAAAATGCGTACAGCGGGGCACAGCGGGGCGGATATAAAGCCTCTGCGCTCCCACGTGTCAAACTTCCTCCTCGGGTGCAATACTCACCCACCGAGTCGGGGCAGCAGCTTGTGTACACGTGTGCACCACCTGCCCTGCTCTGGCACCTGTCTGGGGTTGCTTTAGCCTTGGTGGCGGTGCGCCAGTGCACCATGGAAAGCAGGCCTTGCCCCCCGGGACTTGCCATTAAGCATGGGCCGAAACAGCCACAGGGCCCAAACAAATTGCCAGCAAGGAACAACCCCCAGCTTGTGGCAAACCGCTACTGTACAACAAGCATGGAACAGCTTGCTACGGTCATGAAGGTGTGTGCCCAAACCAGCAAGGGAGCAATTTTTAAAGGCCAACACAACAAAATTGCGCAACTGCGCTCACGACATGCCACGTGTGCCATGCCCTTTCACCCAAACTACTACTGCTTGACCTCACGCTCACCGCAAGCTCCACCAATCTCGCACCCCGCCGCCACCAGCCACTCCACCACCGCCTCGCAGCCGCCCTCTGGTGCCGCCGCCACGACCTCACCCCCAAGGGCCACCCCCAGCTCCCCGTGCAGGCGGCGCAGCAGCACCAGGTCGCAGCACAGAGCAGCGGCGGACCGCACGCGTTTCGCGTCCAGCAGCCCTAACCCAGCCCTCGCCGTGAGGAGCGGGCAGCGCGCCTCCTCCAGCACCCTCACCGCCTGCACAATGGCCCCATGCCGGACGTCTCACGCGCACCGCTGCACCTTGCCCCTGCCGCAGCCCCATGGGACCGGGGCGAGGGTAGGGTGCGTGCCGCAGCGGCGATCATCACGTGCCACGTGTGCCATGCCCATGCGCCCACGCCTACCCGCCTGCCCTGTGCGGCGTGGCCGTCCTGCACACGCTCCACCCACACCGACTATGCACCAGTCGAAACCATCATGGCGGCTGCGCGGTAAAGGTTACTTCGCATGCCCGTGTACCCTGAGCCCACCCGCAGCGTCAGTCACTCGCACCATCCCCGTCATCGGCGCTCTCGCTGCCATCCCCCAGGCCCCAAACGCCCGCCTCCTGGCCCTCCTCCTCACTGCCCATCCCATCCTCACTGCCCCAGCCCTCACTCTCATCCTCACTGCCATCCCCACTGCCGCCCTCCTCCGAGCCGCTGCCGCTCGCCTCCTCCGAGCCGCTGCCGCTGCCGCTGCCGCTGTCGCTGACCGCCCTCCACACCTCCCTACCCAGCCGCGCCTCAAGCCACGCAACGCTGTCACCGTACCTCCCCGTGACCTTTGCCGAGAACGCAACCTTCTCCACCGCATCCGCCGCCGCCTGCACCCATGGCGCCCCCCGCTCCACCAGCCACCGCAGCACCGGCAGCGGCACCCACGACCGCGCTGCTACAAGCACCAGCTGCGGGTGAAAGCCCACCCCCAGCCGCACCAGGCACTCCAGCGTGCCCAGGTCACCTCTGCGGCCCGCCCTGACGTACGGGTCGTACTTCTTGACATCCCGCTCGTTGCGAGCTCCGCCCAGCTCGCACCCCGCCCCCACCAGCCACACCAGCACCGCCTCGCAGCCGCCCTTTGCTGCCGCCGCCAGGGTCCGGCGCCCGAGGCCCATCCCCAGCTCCCCGTGCAGGCGGCGCAGAAGCCACAGGTCGCCGTGCATGGCGGCCATGTCCAGGGCCTGCTGAACCTCATCACTCCCAGCCTCCAACGCCACCCTCAGCGGCGGGCAGCCCGCCTCCTCCAGCGCCTCCACCGCCCGCTGCAGGCCGCGCCGGGCCGCCCACGGCGTGCGGGGCCAATGGATCAGTACTGCAGCAATGGTGCCTTGGTCCCAGGGGCACCTCGCCTCCTGTGCCAGCCACACCACCATGTCGGCATCGCCTGCCCGTGCCGCCAGCAAGTACACGCCGGGGCCCATGGGGCAGCCCGCCTGCAGCAGCCAGGCGGCGGTGGGCAGGCTGCCCGAACCAGCCGCATACCCAAATAGCTCCTCCGTCAGCTCCGCCCCGCACTCGGTGTGCAGGAAGCGCAGCGCCTCCAGCCGCCCCGCGCTGGCGGCCTGCCGTGCAGACCCATCGTACACCGGCACCCCACGGTGCAGTAGCCACCGCAGGGACTCCACATGCCCGCCGTCGGCCGCGGCCAGCCACACGAGTATAAGCGCCTGCTCCTCCTCGCGCGGCAGCGGGCACCCCGCCTCGTCCACCAGCCAGTCCGCCACCGCCACGTGCCCGCCCCGCAGCGCGGCACCCAGCGCCAAGGCCCAGGGCGGGCCCAACCCGACCATTGACCGCCAGGTCTGCAACAAGATGTTGCACATACGGGTGCTGGATAGGTCCAGCCCCTGGCCTTGCAGCCAGGTCAGCAGCGGCAGGGAACCGGATGACGCCGCACCCACCGCCGCTGCCGCCAGCAGCTGCGGACGGTGACGATGCAGCATGGCGGCAGGGGCCACGGACCACAGCCAGTTCAGCTTGGCGATGGCCGGGTTGCCTCCCTGCAGGCCACCGGACCGCCCTGCTGCCGTAGAAAAAACGCAGTGCGCGTCCGCTTGCGCGGCGTCACCCTGCGCGGCTCTGGAGCCGTACCCCAGCAGCTGCCACGCTGCCCGCAACCCCGCCAGGTCGCAGTGCTCCGCTCCGGCCGCAAGGGTGCTGTTCGGGTCCAGCGGGCAGTTGTGGTGCACCAGCCAGGGCAGCACTGTGCTAGCGTGGCCAGCCCGCACGGCAGCCGTGCCCGGGTCAGGGTCGTCGCCCCTGTACTTGTAGAAGATTGGTGAACCAAAACCTTGCGTGCGCTGCAGCAGCTCGGGGTGCAGGCACGGGCGCAGCAGGCCCCACGCCAGCTCCAGGTTGACCTCGCTGCCGCTGGCCGCGGCGGCCGAAAGCATGCGGAGCTTGGCCTTGAAGGTGAGATGCTTAAAGGCCTGACGGAGGTGTGGTTGCCAGGCGGCGTCGCCAGCGGCTGGGGGCAGCGGCTGGCGGAAATGCGCCGTGCGGTTGCTGCTGAGGCGTATGCCAAGGTCCCTTCTGACCAGGCGGCCAGCGAGCGCCTGCTCGTTGGGCTGGAGGCGCTCCATCACGCCGGCCTGCAGCTCCGGAGGCAGCTGCATCCTCCCCTCCGTCTGCAGTCGTCTCAGCGGTGCAGTGTCGTGAGGAAACAGAGTTAGCCGACTGTCGGTATCAACTTTGGCGCTGATGCAAGAAAGCTGGGCTGAACTCGCCAAGCCTGTGAGCTGGCATACAATCAAGAGTACAACAACAACGTTTTAAAAACAAGACTAATGCAGTATGAACTGCATTGGATAATGTATAGTATCAAGGTGCTTGTCCAAGAAAAATGTCCAAGAAGAGCCTAAGAGCGGAGTTGCCAAGCCCTGGCACATGTTACGGACTTAAGGAAATGTAATGAGGGCGTACGCTTGTATGGGCTTTGAGCGACAGATGGGTTTCACCGTTTGTACTTTTGCGTTACGGATGCGTTACGGATGCTGCGAGAGAATAAACTAGAGCATGACTGCTTCATGGCTTGTCCACGAAAGGTTGTAGCGCGTAGGCACCGCCCAGGCGCCAGGGGATGACGACAGGGGCTACGTCGTGCGTGGCGTCGGGCCCGCCGGGCCCGCCGGGACCTCGGGAGTGGCCCTGTGGAGTGGCCCGCAAGTGGGAGTGGCATTGGGACTGCCCGTGGGAGTGGCTCCCAGAAGTCAGACGCCTCTGAGCAAGAGGGTTCGGCTCATTTTCCCAGCTTTTACCGCTTGTCCCTCCCAACGCCCCTGCCCCAGCTGTCCCCAGACATCCACGGGGCCCCTGGCTCTCCCGGAACAAACTGTGCCCATGCTCCGGTACAGTACCGTCTCTCACTCCAGGACCAGGGCGTACCGTGTTGGCCATGCAGCGTTACGTTCCTTGCTTTGCACGTCCGCAGCCTTACATACTCTAGCTGGTGCAGCACCACCCAGTGCTCCAACGAGGTATGCTGCATGCATCGCTCACCCTGTGCTACCTGTCAGTCATGTGAGACCGCTGAACCATTGAAGCAGCTGCCCATGAGGGCTCAACAGCCGGTCCAATCCGTTTCCCAGGTGTGCACACCTGCCTGGACGTCCGCGCGGCTTGCTGCCGTGCCCCACGGTACCACCTTTGCCCCTTTGCACCTCCCCCTTTCGTCCTGCCTGTCAGCCGCGCTTTGTAAGGAGCTGCCCAAAAGGGGGAGAGCTGAGCGTCAGAGGAGCCGACCTGAACGCTCTCTCTCTCTCGGTGCCTTTGCTTTTGGCTGCACCCTGCTTCACCTCCAACGTTCCAAGCCTTTCAGTGCCCGAGCCGTACAATCGCAGGCCAGGGTGTACACTGACAAATTTCCGCAGGATGGTCCGCAACGAAGCATTACATCCCTTGAGTTGCAGCAATACATGTTGTAGCATCTCTCCAATGCTCCGGTGTCTGGCCCAACAGCCATGAGCAGGGGCCCCCTGGCCATAAACCTGCTTTCCTTCACTTGGGTCCACCAAGTCCACCCTCCTGCGTCCCATCACACCCTTTCGTCGGGCAAGCGTAAGGCAGAAAACATAGTATTAAAATCAGGGCGTATGGTATGTTGGTTTGCGTGGCAATTAATGGGCGTGCGGGAAGGCTACCACTCACGGCCCGTCCAGCCACTCCCTTCCCAAAACTTTGCGTGCCGGCTCCTTTTCGGCGGCATGCAATCACATGCTCATCACCAGCAGATGCCTAAGACACAAATGCACAAACAATTAGCGGCCACGTGAGGCGCAAGGGCAGGGCATCCCTCACGCGACAGCGCTATCGCAGAGTGCAGCCAGTCACACATGCAGACCTGAACACGTCGGCTTAGGAGGCACCTGCATTAGGCGGCCTCGACGTGCAATAACAGACGCATGCAACAGCAAAGAATGTACCCACCCATGCACAATCGGCGATAGGACTGTTCACAACGCGTCACCGGCGCACCTCCACCTGATGGCACCAAACACACGTACACCTGAGCGCGTGCCCACGCAGCTGGACCCCATCGCCTTTCCATCTTGCAGGAATGTGAGCGCATGAATTGAGCGTTACCGGACCTTTGACCTGCCAGCCAAATGCACGGCAGAACACCAGGTGCACAGACCACCAGCCCCTTTGTTTCTCGAGTACCAAACCAACACCACAGCAACCGACGCCACAAGCATTTTTTGCTTGCGGCACACAAGCTGTGTGCGCGAGCAAGTTGTATGTCTTGCACCGGAGCTATACAGATCCCCAATCCTAACTATTCCTTGTTCTCGCGTGCCACGCACCCCAATACATCTATTGCCCGCACACCGGGCGGCCACCGACCTCGCTACGTTATCCCTCGCTTGCATGCGCGCGGAGGAGGCTGGAGCCCGCGAAGAGAGCGTCAGCCCGCCGATACCAACCAACCGCCGACTGTAAGACGCGTGTACCGGTATTCTGCTCCCGTCCCACAGCCGACACAGCTGCCCACCGTCCCGCGTGCAGCTCACTCGGCCTCAGCGCCGCCCGCCACGTAGTGCGTGTGCTGCGCAAGGGAAAGGAGCGAAAGGAAGGACACGTCGATGCAACGTCAGTAAGCTGTGGCAGTAATACTTTTAACTGGCAGGTCACAATGCGCATGCGTGCAGCTAGATTTCAGGTACAGCACGCAACACTCTCCGCCTGAGCGCAAGGAGCCCCGTTGGTCCCACTTGCTTCCCTCCCTGCACGGAGTCCGACTTCACGCCTACTGCGCTCGTGCACCTGCGCCTTGCAGCGCGCACAGGCACACCGCACGCCCTCGCCCCGCTCCTGCCCCACCCCCGGCACTCGTTGCCCTCGCCCTACCCCTGGCCCACACCCCCCGCCCCCTGCCACGCAGTGCCCCCCGTCGGTACAGTAAGTATTACACGGTAAGCTTCGCGTTTTTACTTTGCGCCTTGCCGACTACTAACCTCGCTCCCCACAGGCTGACCGTTTCCGGTTCCGTTACTTTGCGGCTCTGCCGTTGCCCCCTGCCCCTGTATCACCCACCAGCAGCTCGTGCGCCTTGTGGCTCAGCGGCTCGCCCAGGAAGTCGGCGTACACCTGCGCGATGGCGGGGCTCTCGTGCGGCCGCCGCACCGCCGCCCGCTCGTCGAGGGCGTAGATGGCCTGCTGCCGCTTGGCCGTGATGGCCTTGTCGGTGCTGCGGGGCTGGCCGCCGCCGCCCACGCAGCCGGCGGGGCACGCCATCACCTCCACAAAGTCGTACTTGGACTCGCCGGCCTGCATCTTGGTGATGAGCTTCTTGGCGTTGCCCAGCCCGTTGGCCACCGCCACGCGCAGCTTGAGGCCGCCCTTGCCGTCGTCCGTGGAGAAGCCCTGCCCGCCGTCGTACTGGATGGGGCCCTGCTTCTCCGGCTCGGCCGCCGCCTCCTTGGCCCTGAGCCGCGCCTCCACCAGCTCCGCGAACTTGGAGCCGGGGGCGGGCACCAGCGTGACCTCGGCCTCCTTGATGCCGTCCATGCCGCGCACCTCGGACAGGGTGAGGCGCGGCAGCGGCTGCTGCGTGACCAGCTCGTAGGCGGTGCGCAGGGCCGCCTCCATCACGCCGCCGGTGGTGCCGAACAGCACGCCGCCGCCGGAGCCGGTGCCCAGAGGGTTGTCGAACTCGCCCTCGGGCAGCTCGGGGAGGTTGATGCCGCGCTCCTGGGGATTGGGTAGGGCGGGGATTGAGGGAGGTGTGGGGTTGAATGAGAGAAGAGAGACGGCAACATGCAAATGCACAGTGTAAGCAGGCACGAAAGCAGCAGTTAGGGCACGAGTTGCCGCTGACCCATATCAACTAGTGGTAAGGTAGGGCAAGGCCTTGGCCGTAAGTATTCCCGGCCAGTGCAGCAACGTGGAGATGCCAACTTACAGCCACGTAAGGTAACGGAGGGGGCACTGAATCCTCGCCGACTCGGAGAAGGCAGCATGGATTCTCGCCGACCCAGATCCGCTTTGTACGGAATCCATCCGGACATATTGCCCCCATAAGCCGCCGCCGTCCGCGCGCCCCCGCCTCCCGCGCCCCCCCTGCCTTCCCTGCCCACCTTGAGTATGTTGCCCAGCTCGGCGGTGGTGATGACGTGGTCCACGTCCCGCACGCCCGGCTCGCTGACGCAGAACCACTCGCGGTCGGCCTCTCCCTGCTTGCGCACGCAGGGCATGACGGACACCATGCAGATGTCCTTGGCGGGGATGCCCTGCTTCTCCGACATGTAGGTCTTGACCATGGCGCCCATCATCATCTGGGGGCTCTTGCAGCTGGACACGTAGGGGATGAGCTCGGGGTACGACTTCTCCATCATGGCTGCAGTGGCAAGCGGAGGGGAGGGGAGGGCAGGGGAGAGGGGCGAAGGGGCAGCAGGTGATCAGAGCACGGGTGTCACCACAAGGCGGCGGCAGCAGCGTGCGGGGGCAGAAGCGCATACTTTATGTGCGCTCCCTGCACACTGTAGGTCAGGGTACAGTGTATCACGTAACGGCGCGTGGCCACCAAAGCATACAGTGGGGCACAGCGGGGGTGGTCGTCGTGCATGCTGGCACGTACAACTTCTCCAGGGGCGCACGACTCACCGACCCAGCCGGGGCAGCAGCTGGTGAACATGGGCAGCGGCTCCTCGCTGTTGGGGTGCGCCTCCAGGTGCTCCTTGAGGCGGTGCAGCAGCTCCGTGCCCTCCTCCATGATGGTCAGGTCGGCGGCGAACACAGTGTCTTGGGGACAAGGGGAGCGGGGCAGGAAGGCGAGTGGCGAGTGGGTGAACAAAACAAGGACTTGCGCAATAAGAGGTGGGGAATGTGTGGGAACGATGCAGGTAAGGGCGACGGGGTAGGCGAACAGGGACCGCTTGATGGGCACGGAGCAGGTGCACAAGCAGCCGTTGCGTGGCAGTAGACGACTGGTAGGTTCAAACAACGCCGTGCGTGCGTTCCACAAGTTGCTGTGTGTGGGGCCTCGGGACTGCAGTGGGTCGCTGCTTACCGTAGACGATGTCGAAGCCCAGGCGGCGGAGGGCCTCCGCCAGCTGGTTGGCGGTGGTGGCGCCGGGGGCCAGGCCGAAGCACTCGGAGATGGCGACCCGCACAGCGGGCGCCACCTGCGCAATCATGACCTTGCGCTCGCCCTTGGGTTTGTCTGCGCGGTCCGCGTAAGGCGTGGTCAGGGCGGCAACGGGCAAGGCTACGAATTTGGCCCAAGCATGAGAGTTACGTAAAGTCTTTCCGACCATATTCATGCTCAGCAAGCAGCAACATGATGCTAAACATTAAGGACGGCAAATCCTTCACAACAAGGAGGCTAGTCGCTCCGCAACGACAGTTTGCGTCGTCCTGCTCACCAAGCTCAGCCAGGGCCTGCTTCCAATGCGGTTCCGTAGCGGCCGGGGCTGCAGCAGCACGCGTACATACAACTGCGAAACAAAGTGGGCCAAAGGAAAGCAGTCAAGCCAGGCTGAATCGGAAGCGCATGTTGCCAAGCAGTAGTCAGCCTTCTGCACCAAGATGTTTCGCCCGCGTCAATGCAATTACGCATCTCAGCATTTCACCTGTCCTAGAGACGGGTGCTGGGCGTGTAAAGCGCGGGCACACGGGAGCATGGGTCACCGGCAGCCTTGGCAGGACCGTCGAACGGCGGGAGGTGCAGGCTGCGGCAGCACGCTGCTCAGCAAGCAACATCTGCGTGGCCATGGCGCGAACTATGGCAGCAGCTGAAGGATTCAAAGAGTCCGGGCGGAGGTTCCGAGTCGGGAAGAGGTTTTGCTACCGTTGCGAGCAAGGTAAGTTGTTGATGCTGACTTGGTGGTATTGAAGAATAGGCTTTTGATTGAGGAAATTTGTGGGGTCTCGCGCAAGGTCGCCGGCCCTTAAATGGTCGTTACAACCTGAGCGGTACGGGCACCATGTTCCCTCAATTTCGCGCCAGCGATTACGGCCCTCGCTTGAACTTAATGTCAAATGCAATTTGCTCATGTGTAAGTAGGAGGCTCATAGGGGTTCCTTACACCGTGCGACCAGGTCTGTGTCGGAAATTCGCGCCGGCAGGTACAAAAGGTACACGTCCACCGCAGGCACGTCGACAGTGTCGAATACGAGGCCCTGGCGTAGAGTCTTTGCTGCTATTTATAGGTGCTTTGTTAGCTGGCGCAGTCCCGCTCAGCTTAGTGGCACAAGGTATTCGCTGTCGGGGTTTTCTTTGCGACAGGCTGACACATCATTAGCATATGCTGATGAATCTAGCGCTGCATCTACCTATCAAGCCAATGCATTGTGTTAGATCGTATGGGTGGGACTTGGGCCTACTCCTCAGGCGCAGGCCTGGGGATGCTGTACCAGTGCTGCGCTGCTGCCCCACCTACCTGCTTCCTTGTGTCTGTGTTCGAGGGCCGTTTAGCTGCAGCCTCCCTTGGCAAGGTGGCCAGCCGCCTACCGCGTTGGCCACCTACCTTCGTTGCAACGATACGTGGCTCATGCTCCCTACAGCCTACACCAAGAGCTTGGGGTATGGCGCTAAAGGGCTGCAACTGCGTACTGGTACTGCTGCATAGCTCCACGCTGCTCCACGGCCCAGCCTCCCTGTGTCCTGTGCCTGCTTCCTTTTTTCTGGTTTTTTCCCTGGTCCCTGGGTTTCTTTTGGCCTGTTCCCTTTCTCCTGTTCTGTGGTGTTTGGTTTCAGGTCC
>VFQN01005706.1_pt1 | contig 14956 bp, 8 predicted proteins | sample 3512371 | NCBI WGS metagenome assembly VFQN01 (sample SAMN10412370, study PRJNA504923) | tailings metagenome | isolation source: Replicate 2 from Balatoc abandoned mine | place: Philippines: Itogon, Benguet | collected 2017-08-28
CCGGTGCCGGGTGTGCTGCGGCCGGTCGAAGGGGGTGGTTAGGCTGTCCGCTGACATTCACCCGCCGCCACGCCAGCAGTCTCGATGTTTACAGCACGCGAATTGGCTCCCTTGCTGGCTGCACTCCAGTTCTGGCGGAAAAAGATCACGCAGTCCGGGGCTTTCGCAGCGCGGCCCTATCTCAAGCTCGTCGGCATGGAGAAGATTCGCCCACTGGAAGCGGCGGAAATCAACCACCTGTCGGCGAAACTCCGAGTCATCCCGACTGACGAGCGCTGTCGGACGAAGCGGCGCGATTCCGCCGCACCCGATCCGCAGCACACTTTCCCCGAAACTGCTCCAGGTCAGTCTTCCCGCGAGTCGGTCAAGTCGTCGTCGAACATCGGACGAATGCTGGCCAGATTTTGAGCCAGCAGATCCGGGTCTGCCTGCCCATGACCGTACAACTCGAAGCAGATCGACGTCCCGCCGCCCATCGACCAAACGGTGATCGTCAGTTTGTCGTGTTCCACGCTTTCGCTGACTGACGGATTCGCCTCCCGAGGCTCCGACGGCTGAATTACTCCCGCAGCCGCTCGGTCAGCTACCCGGAGTGCGAGTAATTTTTCCGGACAAGCTCCTTTCATCTTGTGAGATCATCCAGACTACTCCTGATGCACCAATGGGCTGGTAACCGAGATTTAGCCAGCCTGTTGCATATACGTATGTCCTGAAGCAGCAGGCGATTGAGGGGCTCTTGTACTTCTCAGGGAAGTCTACTTCAGTACCTGAGGGAGGATTCGGAAGTGTCCGAATTGCAGGGAATTCCCCCCCAGTAGTGCCCAGAAGTGATTTTCGGTACACTGCAGACATCAGTCACGTATCAATCGAAACACCGACTTTGACGACCTTGTTTGAGACCTGTCAGCAGGCTTTTCTGCGAATGAATGACCGCGAAATCTTGGAAGACGGTGATCTACCCGCCAAGTCATCGCTGCCTCTGCCTCGGTGGCTGCGTGATTTTGTGCGGTATTTGCCGTTGAAGAGTCAGTTTGTTTTATCCGGAAATATTCTGGACCTTCAGGCCTATGAAGTCGCGCCGGGAACGGTCAGTACTGTTTCGCTACAGGCGGCTGTCGCACGGGAGTTGTATGCGAACGGATATCGCGACGTGCTGTCGGTTGATCGCATCACCGAACCGGTCTTGCTTTCAAGAACTGGATCCCGTCAGTCAGCAGCCAGTGTGCTGACGAGACTGGGATGTGAAGCTGAAACATCCGGGGAAATGCGTCTGGATCGAATTGGCAGGATTTTGGAGCGGGTGGTCAACAGTGGGGACGAACCCACGGCGATCATCGTTGACTTTGCTTCCCGTTTATCGACTCGGATTGATTTGCTTTCCTCTGAGGAGCATACGTTTTTCACTCGAGCTCACTTCTATTCCTGTATGACTCGAGTGCGTCCAGCAGGTTCGGAAGGCAAGCCGTTCTTCAATACGGTGGTCTGGATTGTGGACAAAGAAGGAGACCTGCCGGACTGGATGCTTCTGGGAAACCCCAAGGTTCGACACATTCCGATATCGCGGCCAGATCACGTCGTACGGCGAGCGGTTGTCCCGGGACTGTTGCAATCGTTGTCGGGGGGAGCGCACGCTGACGAGCCGGCTCGCCAGAAAGCGGAGGCTGAATTTGTTGACCAGACCGAGGGGCTGTTGTTGGCCGACTTGCAGGCAATTGCGCAACTGGGGCGGAATGAACGACTGCGGTTTGATCAGATCTCCGATGCAGTGCGGCGTTATAAAGTGGGGGTCACTGAAGATCCCTGGCGCAAAATTGATCGGGAGAAGATTCGAAATGCGCGGGAAGTCATCCAGGCGCGGGTGAAAGGCCAGAATCATGCGGTTGAACATCTGCTGGATTTGATCAAGCGGGCGATCACGGGCGTGGGACGCAGCAAGCAGTCCGGACGACCGCGCGGCGTGGTGTTTCTGGCTGGCCCGACAGGGGTCGGAAAAACCGAACTGGCCAAGACCATCACCAGCCTGCTGTTCGGAGACGAATCGGCCTATATCCGCTTCGATATGTCGGAATTCTCCGCGGAACATGCCGATCAGCGTTTGATCGGAGCCCCCCCAGGATACGTCGGTTACGACGTAGGAGGCGAGTTGACGAATGCGGTCCGGGACAAACCGTTCAGCGTGATCCTGTTCGATGAAATCGAGAAAGCGCATCCTCGAATTCTAGATAAATTTCTGCAGATCCTGGATGACGGTGTCTTAACTTCGGGACGTGGCGATCGAGTCTATTTCTCGGAATCGCTGATCATTTTCACGTCGAATCTGGGCATTTATCGCATCGATGCCCAAGAAGAACGCCTGCCGAATGTTTCCCCGACTGATCCCGCCGCTGAGATGGCGATGAAAGTCCGCACTGAGATTGAACGCTATTTCAAATCGGTCCTGAATCGCCCGGAACTGCTGAACCGTCTGGGCGAGAACATCATCGTGTTCGATTTTATCCGTCCCGACATCGCGCGCGAGATTTTCACCGGGATGGTGGACGCCGTCCTGCGTGATATCGAGCAGAGTGGCATCGAAGTGACGCTGGCTCCTTATGTCTGGTCGCAGGTGGCAGACCGATGTCTCGCAGATTTATCCCATGGCGGTCGCGGAATTCGCAATCAGGTCGAATATCATCTAATCAACCCGCTCTCTCGCGCTTTGTTCGATGTCGATGCCCAAACCGGCAGCCGCTGGCAAGTGACGGCGATGGCGTCGAATATCACCACGAACATCGTTCTGGAACCGGCATAAAATCCCGTCATCATTGATTTCAGGGGAGTCGATTCACAATGACGGCGATCTCAATTTCACGAATTCATTTTCCGGTGACGACACTGGGACCTGGGCCAAGAATTGGGATCTGGTTCCAGGGTTGCAGTCTCCGATGTGCGGGATGTATTTCCGTCGACACTTGGGCAAGACTGCCTCCCAATACCACCGTGAAGGAAGTGCTGGCGGTTTGTGACGAGTATTATCAGTCGGCTGAGGGAGTCACCATTTCCGGTGGGGAGCCGTTTGAGCAGCCGGAAGCTCTGCTGGAACTCTCGGCCAGATTGCGCGAACGACTTCCATCTCAGGCCGACATTCTCGTTTATTCCGGGAAAACTGAAGCGGAGATTTTGCCGTCAGTCCACAAATTTCCGGGAGTGATCGATGCGCTGATTTCAGAACCGTATCTCGTCGCTGTCAACCAGACAAAACCGCTCATGGGCAGCGACAATCAGCGGCTGCATTTACTCACACCGTTAGGACAGCGGCGCTATCAGGCATACCAGCGACTGCGCACTCCTGAGGACGATCGTCTCGATATTGACTTCGACACTTCCGGAACCGTCTGGATCGCTGGGATTCCCCGTCGCGGCGATCTGGAACGATTGCGCAGCCTGCTGGCTCAGCAGGGAACCACCATCCAAACCAGTGAGCAGACCGTTCGATGAATCACTCCGGTCCCTATCGTCTTTGCCCGAAATGCCGAACTCGCCGCAGTGTCAGCGAGTCTGTCTGTCAAAGGGTGGTTGATGACCTCCTGTGCGGCTGGGATCTCTTGGAAATCGAGATTCAGGATGATGCATTCGCAACTGAAGCGCCGCCTCAGGTATCGTCGGTCGTCGGCAGAGAGACGCATCGTTGTCCCAATGGACATGCCGTGGAGACTGGTGATCTGATCTGCCCCGAGTGTGGCGCGGACATTTTCGAGCCGCCAATCAGCGCCGCCTGTGCGGCGGCAGAAACTCCTGAAAATATTCTCCAGGATCAGAATCTGCCGGAACTGGTCGCCGGCTGGGAAACCATCCTGCCGGTTCCAGCAACCGACGATGTTCGGCAACGTTATCATGTCCGGCGTCTCCATGACGGATGCGAAGGGTTACTGACGATCTACCACGCTGGTTCTCAGCCTGATTCTCAGGTCTACGAGGCACTTCAGAACCGGGTTCCACGCGAACACATTGTTGAGCTGATCCAATACGGGGAATTGGACGGTCACAGTTACGACATCACCGAACGCATTGAAAACGGCAGCCTGGCCAATTTGCGGGTCGATCCAACCGACTTTGATACGGTCCGGCAGATTGTCGAAGAACTCAGCACGGCTCTGGCCGCGTTCATGGAGGTAGGGCTCCGGCATCGGACGTTGCATCCCCAGAAGATTCTAGTGCGATCGATGGCACCGCTGGACCTGGTGATTACCGGCTTTGAGTCGGGCCGCCTGTCGGATGCTGACCTGGAAACCGAATCACTCTTGGATGTCAGCCGTTACACCGCTCCCGAGGCCGTCATGGGTGGTGTGACATCTGCTTCGGACTGGTGGGGACTGGGCATGTTGCTGCTCGGCATCCTCACGGAGAACCGATGCTTTGCCCATGCGGCGGACCAGCTATTCCTGATTAATGTTCAGGCCAGCGGGGTTACCATCCCGGAAGAACTGGATGCGCGATTTCAACTGCTGTTGCGAGGCCTGTTGACGATCGATCGCACAAAACGCTGGCAATGGAAGGAGGTGCGGGAGTGGCTGGCGGGCGGGTCGCCTCACGTTCGCGATGGTGGGCAACAGCAGTCGGAGAAACAGGATGGCCCGGTCATTCTGCTGGCAAACCAACAGATTCGGGATGCACGCCGATTTGCCATCGAGGCGTCTCGCGCGACGCATTGGGAAGATGCTTGTGAATTGCTCTGTCACGGCCGGCTTGGTCTGTGGGCAGAAGAACTGAAGCTAGATGGTTCGATCGTCGCAGGTTTGCGGCAGTTGGGACGCATGACGGTTCCCGATGTCGGGCTGCGATTAGCCCTGGCGCTGCAGTTGTTGAATCCACATCTCCCGTTGATATATGCAGAAACCATCGTGAATCCCGCCTGGCTCCTGAGTCATCCGGAGCTGGGCTATGAGCTGATCACCAGTTCTTTGCCGGGACTGATTCAGCAGTACGATATTGAATCGAACGACTGGCTGTTGAGACTTTCCCGCCGTGTGGATTCGGTGCGAGCTCGTGCTGAACTCCAAGAAATTGAACTGAATGTGAGTGACTTTCAGGTTCTGGTACTGTCGGCGTCGCATCCGCTGTTAGCACGTCAGTGGCAACAGCGGCGATTGGAATTGCCGGATGCGTCCCATCCGAGTCTGGCGTCATTGATGGAACGCGATCAGCAGACGGATGAAGACCTGATCCTGTTGCTGTCCGCTGCGGTGGGACAGTTCATTCCTGCGGAAGAAATTCTTGCCAAAGCGAATGCCTTAGCAGAACCACTGGAACTGCCAGAACTCTCCGAGGAATGGGGGCGAGAGCAACTGCAGCGGCCGCGCCGGGAACTCTATGTGGCAGTGGACGACCGTATTAAAGGGTTTGCCCGCAGCGGCCATTCCCGTCTGGATGCCTGGGCCGATCACTTTCGCATGGAACGTCGGCTGCCTCTTCCGGAAGTCCTGCTCCTACTGGTATCTCCTGCCGCTTCCTGGCAGAAGCCGGAGAATCAGGACTACATCGCTTCGATTCTGGGTTTCTTTGAAAAGAAGGTCTCGACATCCACCGGACGCGGTCCGCTGGTGAGAATGACCATCGGCAAAACCACTCCGCGCGTCGATATGCGAGAACTGGCCCCGGACCGTGATTCAGCCACAGCGCTCGTGACGAATTTGCTGCAGAGGACCGAGAAGTCCTATTCACTGGACTCGCGCATCCTGCTGGACGAAGATGGACCGGAGCGTCGTCTCCGCAGTTTGTTGTCACGAACGACACAGTATCTGCGGGATACCGGGATCAACGGGGCTCACATCGGATTTCCCTTTGCCTTATTGCGTCCAACCGGAACGCAGACCCGACCACGACTGGCTCCGATTCTGCTCTGGCCGGTTAAGGTGGCGGGGGAGATCGGCGCCCGGACGAAATTCTCACTGACTTTTGACCGTGATCGGAGTGGCATCAATCTCAATCCGGCTTTCGAGGGCTTGTTCGGGATTGAAGAAACCGCCCAGTGGAAAGATATTGCCGAAGAACTGCTGTCGCGCAGTTCAATCAGTCTGGGAGAGGTCATCGACGCGTTTGGTTCCAAAGCGATTCCGGCGGGTCGGACTCTAACCCGACTTCCCAAACTCGATGCGTCATTGCAGCCGAAAACCGATCAGATTGTGTGCAGCGCAGTCCTGTTTCACCTGGAATTTACCGGGCAATCGCTGGTGGAAGACCTTCGCCAGCTCAAACAGCGTCCTGTGGAGGCAACTCCATTGGAACAGATGCTGCGGGTCAGTGAGGCGCAGGCGGCTGCATTAGCCAGATCGTTGACGCAAGATCATCCTGATTCCACGAACGGCAGTCACCAGCAGTTTCTGGTGACTGCCAGCGATCCGTCCCAGGAGGAAGCGATTGCCAGTTCCAGCCGTTTACCGGGTCTTGTCATTCAGGGACCGCCCGGCACCGGGAAAAGCCAGACGATAGTCAACTTGATCGCGAATGCGATCGGGCATCGGAAGCAAGTCCTCGTCGTCTGTCAAAAACTGCCGGCGCTGGAAGTCGTTCGTAAACGCCTCGTCGCTGAAAATCTCGGCGAGCGCATCGTGATGCTGACGAACATCACCTCTGAGCGCAGGCCGCTCTTGCAAGAGATCCGTTCGCAACTGGACGGACTGGAGCAACGAGACTCGCATACCGCACAACAGCAGGAGCAGGAGTCGCAGCACCTGGAATCTCAGATCTGCCGACTGGAAGCCGATATTGACCGTCATCATGCGGCCATCTATCAACAAGACCTGGCTTCTACTCGATCGTATCGTCAGATCCTGTCGGAATTAATTCAGATCGAAGACAAGGCAGCGACATCCATAATGGATGTCGTTGGCTTACGGAAGTTATTTCGCAATCGGTCGTCAATAGAATTGCTCGACTGTGAAGAGGCCTGCGGCTCAGTCGCTGAGGCATGGTATGCCGCTCACTACGAAGAGAGTCCACTGGAAGCGGTCCAGCCCTATGCCCACGATCAGGCATCGGGGCGCGAACTGCAGCGTTTGCTGGAACTGTTGGCTGCTGCTGAGCAGGAGCGAGAAGCGATCCCGCATCCACTGAATCCGGAACAGGGGGATGAGTGTCCGGAAGGGCTGTCAGCCTGGCTGGAACAACATCACGAGTCTTTACTGCAGTGGTCCGACGATTTGCTATCAAACGCCGTCCCATTGTTCCCTCAATTTCGGCCTCAAGGGCATGCCGATGAATTCAAGAAACTGATGGAGCGACGGCTGGAACTGTTGTCGAGTCAGGGAACGCTGAGGAAACTCTCCACAGGATTTTCCGGTTGGATCTCCCCGTTCGATGTCGAAGACGTTGATCGCCTGGCTGCAGACTGTTCGCGGTATGTGCCGTTGTGGTTGTCTGCCCATTTTGAAAACAGCCCTTTGGATGTTATTTCTCTCGAATCGCCAGCGGTTGCTGATGTCAGCGAATTCTGCGATCAATTCCGAGATCTGGCCGATGCCGAGGAACAGCGTCTAGCATCATTGCGTACGGATGTTAACGCGATTTTCGTCGATTCCCCGGAGCCATTGGAGCAATGGCTGACGGCAGCGGAAGATTCGATTCGCCTGGCGGTTCAGACTGCCGGAGATTCGCTGGAGTCGCTGCTGCATCTGGAGGAATACGGCGGGCATTGTCGCCGCTACGGACATATTTTTCAGGCCTGGTGCGCCCAGTCCACGACAGTCCCCAACGATGCGAGAACATTGCCCCAACTGGAGCAAATACTTCAGCCGTTCGACGAACCGGCGCTCAAAACACTGATTCAACAGTGTTCAGAAGTGATCACGCACTGGATCAAAGAACCACTGGACTCTCTGCTGTTGAATGCCATCAGCCGTTTCCCTCACAACCAGATGGAATGCCTCGCCGTCGAGGCTGCCATTCAACACTATATTGATGCCGAACACGCTCGAGATGCCTTGTTTCAGAAAACTCCGGAACCAGTAGCCCTCAGCGACACGGAAGCCTTGCGGCAGTGGCTCGGTAGTTCGGAAAAAATTCTCACGCAGGCGACTGAGAGCACGTTTACTGATGCAGGTCGCTGGCTGCCGCTCTTTCGGACAGTCGCAGGCCGTGTTTCGCCGGCTCAGGAGCTCAGCCAGCAACTCACGGACTCAATTCCACAAATAGAATATTTCTCACGCATCGTCGTCGACCAGCGCTTTGCCGAAAAGCTATCGCCCTTAGACGATGAGTCATTGAAGGAACTCTCCACGCTGATCGAACAATGGCATCACACGCGTCCTGGATTTCTGGGATGGCGCCGCATGTTCGCCGCCCGACCGCTGCAACGCTGGTTGCAATCACATGCACTGCCGATCGATCTGAAGGAAGCTCAAACGCTGGACACTGCGCTGCAGCAGGAACGGAGTCGTCGCCGGGTGCTGCAGGAATTAAATCTGCTGGTCCAAAAAATGGCACTGAGCATCGACTCCTCAGATTGGACCGGCCTGATCCAGCAAATTCAGGACATCTGCAAAAGACTGACTCGAGCCTTCCAGATCTGCAAGGTGACCGGCAAGTGTCCGGACGACCTGCCCAAATTGGCATTAGCTCGTCAGGAAGGGCAAGCCGCCATTCTCAAAAGTGTGCAAGACGTGCAGAGTTCGCTGCAGATTCAGGATGCCATTCGAGCTAGTGAGCAGGCGCTACAAAGGTTGAGCGATTTCATGTCAACCGCCTGGATGGAATGGCAGTCGCAGAACCTCAATCGAGGACGACTGGTCGCAGTCCATCGGGGGTATCTGGAAAGCCTGGCTGCCGCCTTACCAACTCTGGAAGATTCCGCCGCGTTGCGAGCCCGTCTCGCCCATTGCCACAGCTCGATTCCAGCCATCCTGTCGGCTCTGGACCCCATCCGCACATTGCTGGAATCTCTGTCATCGGAGTCGGTCGCAGAGGAACTCTCCCACATTTTGCGCTGGCATTGGCTATCGGCCCGCAAACATGAACTGGAAGCGATGGCACCGCCAATACAAATGATGGTCTTCAAGATCCTGCCGGACCAGCAGGATCTTGAAAACCGACTCGCCGCGGTCTGCTCCCTGGTCCCACAGATCGCCTCTTGCCCCATTCCAACAATTTTCCGTCAAGCATTGCCTCGATCCTCGTCGGACAATATTTCCGAGTTCTTTGAACGTTGCCGTCTTGGAATAATGCAAGCGCAGACCCGACAACGCGCCCTCCATGCGCTGTCCATCCTGGAAGGCCGGATAGATGTCATCTGGATGAACGCCTGCCAATCGGCGATACTCGCCCAGCAGTCCAATCAGGGGCGGCTGTATCCCGTTCTGGAACGCCTGCCGAGTTTGTCGGCTTATCTGGAATTCCGCCAACGGCATCACGACTTTGAACATCAACTACGTGAGGCTTTTTCATTTCTCTCAGACAGCCGCGAGGCACTCCTGGAACTGCCCCCCAGCGACCTGAGTCGAGAAGTGTCACAGGCCATTCGCCTAACGCACTTGCAACAGAAACAAACCCGGCTGGAGCAGCAGGAACCCGTTCTACGCGATCTCTATGCGATTTCCATTCCGGATACAGTACGCGTTCTTGAGCTATTGCAATCCACTCGTGAACTGCTGCGTCAAATCGAAGGTTGTCCCCTGGCACCCCCTTTGAGATCCGCTGTCTACACAGGTTCCCGTCAGCGGCTGGCTCGTGTTTTACAGGATTTCAAGGCTCGGCTGGTGCGGTCTCAAGCCAAAGATCGGTCTCTCGCTTGCCTCGATGAACTGCGAGATTGGATGGAACCTCAATGGATCGCCAATTTCCGCTTGATCATTGTGACTAATGGCTTACATCTCTCAGAACTTCGTTCCCTGATTGCAGCGATCCCTCATTTGCGTCCCTATCAGATGTTTCGAGCGAGAGCCGCCCTGTTGTCGGACCTGGACTTCAAAGTCTTTCGCCTGTTGAGCAACCTCCGCCCGGAATTGGCTGCTGCCGTTGCAGGGGCAGAGGGTTTCGACCTGGGGTGGCTCATCAGAACGCTCATTCGTCGTGAGGCGTTGCTCTCCTGGAAGATGCAGATCGAATCGCGCGCACCGGATCTATTGACGAATCGCCAGGCCATTGCCGCCAAAGTTGCCAACCTCGAAGAACTGGACCGAAAGCTGCGGGCACACAACCGCAAGCGAATCAGCACGGTCCCCCTGGATGCCATTCGCCCCGGCAACGAATGGGAGGATATCACCCGGTTGTCGGGGCCAAGAGCCCGCCGACTGCGCGAGTTCTTCAGCATGGGGCGTGAGCGCGGCCTCCTGGCTCTGAGACCGGTCTGGATGATGACCCCCGATGTGGCCAGCCAATTACTACCTTTGGAAGCGTCACTCTTCGATCTCGTGATCTTCGACGAAGCCTCGCAGATGCCGGTGGAATATGCGCTGCCGAGCCTGTACCGGGCGAAGTCCGTAGTAGTCAGCGGCGATGAAAAACAGATGCCTCCCTCGGCATTCTTTACCAGCCGGATGGAGAGTGACGAAACCGAATGGACCGACGAAGAAGAACTCGATGAATATGCCAGCGAGCAGGAACGGAAAATTCAGGAACAAACCTGGAATCGGCGGGAAGTCAAAGATTGCCCCGACCTGCTGCACATGAGCCTCGCCTCACTGCCGCAAACGACCTTGCAAATTCACTACCGATCGGCTTTTCGTGAATTGATCGCATATTCCAATGCCGCGTTCTACCGGAATGAACTCGGCGTACCCGTCCGGCATCCCGATGACGTTGTGCGTCAGAAGCGGCCGATCGAATACATCTCTGCCGGCGGAATCTATGAAGGGCAGCAGAACCTCGTCGAGGCTCAACGCGTCGTCGATACGCTGGCCAATACCTGGCAGGAATCGAAGAAACACAGGCCATCCATCGGGATCGTCACCTTCAACATGAAGCAGGCCGACTTGATCGAAGATCTGCTGGAGAAGCGAGCCGAAGAGGACGTAAACTTTCGTCAGATCTATGCAGCAGAACAAGATCGCAAGGATCAGGGCGAGGATATGTCCCTCTTCGTCAAGAATGTCGAGAATGTGCAGGGCGACGAACGCGACTACATTCTGTTTTCCACCACATTCGGCCGGAACCGATCCGGTCTGTTCCGTCGCAATTTCGGTGTGCTTGGACAGGCCGGTGGAGAACGCCGACTGAATGTCGCGGTCACGCGAGCCCGCCAGAAAATTATCATTGTCGGCTCGATGCCGATTGAAGAAATCTCGGATATGTTGAGGACTCGCCGACGTCCCGAGACACCACGCGATTACTTGCAGGCTTATCTGCATTATGCCACGTTGGTCTCGCAAGGACTGCTTCCTGAATCCCGGAATCTCGTCGAGCGGATTGCCGCTAATCCCTCCCACCTGGCACAGAGCCATGATGGGACTCTCGACAGCTTTAAGCAGTCCGTCGCTCAGTTTGTCCGGGAGTTGGGACACGAACCGGTCTACACCGCCGACGATCCGGTGCTCGGAGTCGACTTCTCCCTCCGCGATCCCAAGTCTGGAGAATTCGGACTCGCGATTGAATGTGACCCGCCGCAACACCGGCTGATCCGCCGTGCCCGTGCCAGAGAAATCTGGCGTCCGTCATTGCTGGCTCGTGTCTACCCTTTCATTCACCAGGTCTCAGTCTATGCCTGGTATCATGCTCCCCACGAAGAGCGACAGCGTTTGCGACAGCAGATCGTCCAAGCCTTTCCTAATCGCGGAGTAAGGACATGAGCGGTCCCAAAGTGGTGCGAACCGTGACACGGGAGGAACTCGTGGAAATCGCCGCCGTGCAATTGGCCATCTTTCATGTGGCATTGAGGCGCTGGCAGGCTGAAGTTTCCGACACGGACAACGAAGCCGCTGCCAGAAAGCTGCAATTTCTGACAGATGGGGCCGTCATCGAAGCGGCCATTGCCACCAGACAGCCGGAGGAGATTGTTCGTCGGACCAATGTCCTGATTCAGTCAATCAATCAGGACATCGAGCGCCTGCGCGAAGCAGAGTTTGTGCAGCAGGCCAGGGTAGCCACACAGTTGCGTTCCCTCCGATACATGTCTCGATCTTTGCTCAAGCGTGAGCAACAGACCGGCGCTGAAATTCCAGCGGAGTCGCGGGTTCTCCTGAAAGCTGCAGTTGATGGTCAAATTAGAGACTGCGATCAACTGGCCCAAGTGATCTCCCGGTTGCTGAAACAATCGCTGGAAGCGGACAATCAACAGGGTCAGATTCGTCACCGAGCCTTGGCCGAGGCCCTTCAAGACGGGGCACCACTGACATCTGCCAGTGATTTGCTGAAACAGCTGGAGGCCGAGGAGCAAGATCCCCGAATCACCATTGCTGATCGACAGATCGCAGAACTTCGGAAGCTGGGCGACGACCCTGCAGGCAAGCAGTTCGAAAACCGCCTGGCAGAACTGATTGCACAAGCATCTGCTGGACAGACCAGCCAGTTCAGTCTTTCGCTAGATTCGCTCGGGGCCGAGTTGGCCAGTCGCATCAGGCGGGCGCGTGTTCAGGCAGAGCTTCGTCGCGAACTGGAGCAGGAAATGGCAGCGGCAGCCGTTACTCATGATACGGCTGCCTGTCAGGCTGACTTCGATGCCATCGGCGCGGAAATTCAATGTGACAATCCCGAATCGGCACGGGAGCAGCTTCAATCCGTGCGCGAGATGCTAAAGGCCCGCCGACATTCACGAGCCGCAAATGCTGCGAGGTCAGCTATCCTGGATGGGCTGAGTCAATTGGGATACACCGTACAGGAGGGAATGAACACGTCTTGCGCCGACAATAGACGCCTGATCATTCAGCATCCATCCAAAACAGGTCTTGCCGTGGAACTTGCTGGGAATGCCGAATCCAGCCGCATTCAGATGCGAATGGTGGTCGTCGACGGCCTTCTGCGAAGCGAACAGTCCGATCTCGATGTGGAATCCGAGTGGTGCCAGGAATTCGAGCAGCTTCAGAATTCGTTGGCGCAATCGGGCAACCGGACTACGATCGAACGAGCAATCCCCGCGGGAGCTCAGCCACTGAAAGTTATAGCAAATCAATGGACACTTAAAGATCCGGCGAATAAGTCTCTACAACAATTGCACCGGCGTGAATTAAAGTAAGAGGCTATCCGAGAAGTGATCTTCCCGTAAATGCTGACTTTTGTGATACATGTGCTTTCTCAATTTGGAAATGTCTTGCATGGAGGCGGTGACCCGGAAGTCGTATCCAAGTATTTTAACGGATGGGCAGTGGGCGTTGATTGAGATTCTGATCCCGGCAGCCAGACCTGCCGGCCGTCCGCGCGGAGTGCCGATGCGGGAAGTCGTCAATGCACTGTTGTACTTGAATCGATCGGGGTGGCAAGCAGGGCTTACGCATCAAACTTAGCGTGTTCTAGCACGCGGAGCACGTAGGTGGGGTCGAGGGCTGCGGCCAAGCGTTTGGTTTTGGCGCCGCGAGTGAGTGTTTTGTCCTGGCACAGCAGGCCTGCGATTTCTTTTCGGTGAAATCCATCACGGCCCGCGGGATTCAAGAGCTGTATCTGCTGGTCTTCCTCTGCATTTTATGTGGTCCACCAAATAACATGCATTCTGTGGCCGAGTCTGTTATGTGGTCTCACCGGTTGATAATAGGCCAGCAGGCGATGAAGGACGGGAATGAACGCGTCATCGCCCGTTTCCAGCAAACGGCCTTCGGTTCCGTAGGCCGCCAACCGAATGCAGCGGAAGTGAGCGCCAAACGCCTAAAAAACAGGGCTGATCTGAGTTCCCGTCAACGCTCTCGGCGTTTCCATAGCTTCCATATTCTTAGAGAGTTTCCATCCGTTATCAAGCTATCAGTGACAAGCTTGGTGACGCGACCGGTCTTCGGTCTTCCTCCAATCGGCTGATCTGGGCGACTTGTAACGCCCTTGAAAAACTGATCTCCGAGAGTTCCAGCGACTATCGGTCGCGACACTTTTCTGCTGCACAAATCGCGGTACAACGAATGTGCAACTCCTTCCAGAATACGACGCCAGGACAGTACTGCGGTGGGGCGAAGTTTTCACCCGTTGCTGACGTTGATCGCTTCTACCACGGATCGTGAACTGGCGAAGTATGTCCAGTTCCTGAAGGAGGAGAAGATGATCCTTCGATAGCGGGCTGGGGGGCGAAATCCACACCCGGCCAGAAGTCGTCGCCGACCTCGTGCGGCGGCGTTGGCTCCGGGAAGGACTGATCGTCACGGGCTACGATGGGGGCTGCGTCCGCGTGTCCCGGCACTTTCCCCCTCGGAACTCCCTAACGCACTCTCGGCAGGCGGCGCTTCCGCTGGGGCGTGAGACGTGTGGCAGCCGGCCGCAGAACCAGCATTGCTGGAGTGTTTGCCGCAGAACGAATGGCGGTTATCGAGATCCTTGACCTACTCGATCAGGTCAGCATTGTGTCTCCAGGGCACTAACCTGGGGAGGGAATCGCCGAGTTCCGGTTTTGCCACAGCCTGTGGCAAAAGTTCGACGGAGCGGGGGTAGACCCAAAATAAGGCGATCATCCGATTGAAACTTCGTTCCGACTACCGCAGCCCGCCCACTCCACGGCGACTCGCCGAGAGTCGACCGTGCTGAAAAAGGTAGCTGTACATGGGCTTCCGCGCCTTTATACTACCTCCGAAACTTGCAGCAACCTGCAACTTCTCGGAAGACATCCCTGATGTACCTGAAGACGGTGTTCGTGCGGTTTTACAAGTCGTTCAACTTTGATTATCTCCGCAAGTTCGATACAAACGTCACCCGGCACGAGCCGTGGGAGACCGTTGACGACTTATGGTACCCCTTCGTCAGCATTCCCATCGATCGAGCGATCACGACCGTGGTCGGTGCGAATGAATCCGGAAAGACACACCTCCTAACGACCATTGAGAAGGGAATCAGCGGCGATGGGATAGAGCGGGCCGATTTC
>VFQN01005708.1_pt1 | contig 14950 bp, 12 predicted proteins | sample 3512371 | NCBI WGS metagenome assembly VFQN01 (sample SAMN10412370, study PRJNA504923) | tailings metagenome | isolation source: Replicate 2 from Balatoc abandoned mine | place: Philippines: Itogon, Benguet | collected 2017-08-28
GTATCTGAGCCTCGAATCCCGCAGTCACGATTGAATCGGACGTGTAGAGCAAGCCGAATGCCCCGGGGCTGGCCACCGGGGGGTCCACTCGGCCGGTTCGCAGATGCGCAGGCGGAGACACCCAGTCGCCATCAGGTTGGTGGCGAAAAATGCGGTACAGCCGCGCACCTGCGACAAGCGCATAGCCCGGAAGCGGGCCATGGCTTGTCGGGACCTCAAACGAGGTGGCGGTTGTCAGCCAGGTCACGACACCGCCCGATGCAAGTCCTCTTCCGCCACCTCAAGGAATAGTCCAGCCAGGTCGTCCGGCTCGAGGTCCTGGAGCGCGGGATTCGCAACCCGATTAAGCAAGAAATCCACGCCGGTGCTGCCGCCAAAAGCTTCGTGGCGTGTGCGAAGGAAGTCCCAGTACAAGGTCATGTCCCGGCCACGCGATGCGTACATGGCGATCGCGGTCTGGTGCAGTTCCCGATTGAGCCTGGGGCTGAGCTGAAAACTCGGAAACCGCCTCCCCCTCTCTCTGCCGGGAGACAGCACAGCGATCAGACGCCCAGCTTTCTCCTGGTTGTATACGGTCTGGTCTGCCACGCCCATGCGTTCGGCAAAAGCTTTGGCGTCGAGCAGCTCGTAAGGTGACTCGTCGACCCCCATGACTTCGGGTTCGGGGTCTTGACGAACAAGGCCCTCGATCACGGCGTTCACCCGCTTGAAGGCGTCCATGAAGATGTGCGTGGAGATCCTTTCGGTATCGCGATACTCCCCCTGCAGGGCGCTTAGCTCCCCGGAGAGCAGCCCTCCTTCCATCGCAAGCACGATTGGGGCGTGGGCCCAGGGGTCTTTGGTCGACGTCTTCTTGTGCAGCGTATCCGCCTGAATCAGCTTGCAACTCGACAGCCAGTTATGCGAGTACGTGCGTGCGGCGTTGCGGCTAAGGACTGTCTCGAAGGATTCGAGATGAACACTGCGTGGCCATGTCGCCTTGAAGGTCGTCAAAGTGTGCTGATGTGGTTGGGATGGCAAGGATGCGCCGAGAGCCATTGGCGCCACCGCCTCCCACACGCCCAAGCGCTTGAGCGTCGACCTTGACACCAGCACGAACACTTCGCCCTCGGGCGCGGATTCGCCAGTGCTTCTCTCGCGGCGCTCGTTCACGCCACCCTCGTCCAGCAGTGGGTTCGTCAGCCAATGGGCTAGTTGCTCGGGCGCCTGATCACTCGGGAGCGCACGCGCAGGTTCTTCATCTGAGCCCTGCGGTCTTCCAAAGCTCCAGACGTAGGACAGGTATTCCATGACGACTCCTTCTCCCGCTGCGGCATGGCCTCGCGGTGCGGCTGGGTCCTTCAGGAGCGATGGACCATCGGCAGCAGCCCTGCATTGTGCGCTCGCGGGCCAAATAAGCCAAGTAAGCCAAAGCTATTTATCGTCGCCGTATCACTAAGTATCATTAGCAGTACGCCCGATTAAAGCTACAGTAAAATAAGCCGAAAAAGTGCGACCGCTCGTTCGACGGCTCCCGCACCAAAACCTCAACGAGATCAAGCACTTGGCCGACTTCCTCAAGCGCCTCGCCTCCCTCGCCGGCATCGCCCTGGCGCTCTTCGTCATGCTCGGCGTCATCGCCAACGTGGCCCAGCTGGTCGACTACCTGTTCCCGCTCCTCGCGCTCGCCGCCCTCCTGTACTTCCTCGCCAGCTTCGCTGTCGACACGGTGCGCGAACGACTTCGCCCCCCTACCCCACCACAGCCGCCTGCAGCGCCGGCGTCCAGCGCAAACCCATGGGCAGACTCGTCACCAAGTCAGGCTCGGGTGATTGAGTTCCTGATGGAGCAGGATGAGCGCCTGCGGCACGCCTTCTTCACCCTGCCTGAGCAGGAGCGAGCGAGCCTGATGCAGCGCGCCGGCGCCGTCGTGCGCGAGGTCGACGCAATCGACCGCTGGATCGAGGAGGTCAGAACCTGGCCTCAGCACCAACGCGATAGCCTCGCCTCGCAGGCGCACCACAAGCTCGAGCAACGTACCCAGGCCTTGATGGGATTCGCGCGCGACGTGGTGGCCACCCGCAAGCGCGTGGCGGCCCAGGCCGATTCGTCCGGAGACCAGGCATGCAAAGCGAGCACACCCTGACTGAAATCGAGCCGCCTGCGCCAAAGCGTGGGCGCGGACGCCCGAGAAAGGCTCCCGCAACCGGCGGCGCGCCCTCCCCCGCCTCGGCCGCGCTGCTGCCGCGACCCCGAGGCCGCCAGAAGGGCTTTCGCCTGCCCACGTTCGCCGACCTCGACGAACTCACGCTGGAGGACTTCTCCTTCGTGCGCGGCGTCTACAACGGCATGGAGATTCGAGAGTCCTTCCTGCGCTTCTACGCCAACATCCACTTCGACGCCCATGGGGCACCAGAGGTACCGCACGGCCTGAGCCTGAATGCGCGCTTCAGGCACCTGGAGGACAAGATCGTGGCCGCGGCTACCGCATCGGCTGAGGCGCGGTTTCTCCAGCATGCCGAGACGCTGACCGCACCCCTGCCCGAGCAAGCGACCGACCAAGCCCAACGGCGCAGCCTGCAAGAGATCTGGACTGAGTGGGCGGACACGCTGCCCCAGGACCGGTACTCACAAGCGGAGATGATCGAGGAGTTCCAGATCTACCTGCGCGACAACGACATCGAGATCACGACGCAGCAGAGCAACGAGGTCACTCGCGCCACCATGATTGAGCGCAGGGTCAAAGCGCTCAATGAGTTGCAGACCGCCCTCGCCTACCGTCCACGCCAGGACGCGGCCACAGGGATTTGGCTGGCAAGGCCTATCCGTGTAGCGCTCATGCGATTGCAGGTTCACACCATGGGCCAGCTGGTGCGCTACATCAGCGCTGCCGGGCGCAACTGGCATCGTGCCGTCGCGCGGCTCGGCGCCGTGCGAGCTCAACGACTGCAGGCCTGGCTGCAGGACCACGCCGACACACTGGGGCGCATCGATCAATCAAACCCTGCCTGGCAGGAGCACAAGCCGCTCAAGCGGGTCATCGAGCCACTGCGGCGCGCGCCCGAAGTGGCATCCCTCACGTACGAGGCCGGGCAGCAGGTGGCCACTCCTCGCGCAGACCAGATCGTGCAGCGAGCGGGCATCGCGCCGCTGGAGTTGCTTCGAGTGCCCCCTTCATTGGACGGATCGCACGGCCTCTTTCGCGCGCAAGCGCCGAATCACTTCGGGGCGCGCAACGATATGGAGGCGGTGAGGCTGTGGCTCTCCACCTTCCTGACAGCGGGCAAGACGCGCACGTTCGAGGCCTACCGGCGAGAGGTCGAGCGCTTCTACGTCTGGTGTCTAAACGAGGCGCAGGTCGCCCTCTCTGACGTCAACACATCCCACGCACTTGCCTACCAAGCGTTCCTGGCCAAGATCCCAGCGGCATACATCGGCCGCCACGGCGTGACCCGCGACGATGCACGGTGGCGCCCGTGGCGCGGCCAACTCACCCCACGCAGCCAGCTCTACGCGCTGACCGTCATCAAGGTTTTGATGGAGGCGCTCACCAAGGCGGGCTATCTCAGCGCAAACGCCTTCGATTCGCTCAAGGCAGTGGCCACGGTCGAGCGGACGATGGACACCAGTCGCTCGCTCAATCGCGGCGACCTGGAGTGGGCGAAAGCGCTGCTGCAGCGTCACGAGGAGGTGGCGGCCCTCTCGGTGGCAAAGGAGGAGAACGCACAGACGTTCGCCGCGGCCCCAGGCAAGCCCCCTGCCCTGCAGGTCGCGCGCGCGCGCCGACTCAAGTTCCTACTCAACATGCTGCTCACGACCGGTGTGCGCCTTGAGGAGTTGGCAAAGGCTCGGGTGGCCGATCTGGTGCCGGTACAGCCAGAGGCTGGCGCCGCACCAGGCGAGTTTTTGCTGCAAGTGCTCGGCAAGGGCAAGAAGGTCCGCAGAGTTCTGCTGTCGGCACTGGTGCATCAACAGTTGGCCGAGCACCACGCGGACGTCGAGGCTCTTCTTGCCGCCAGGCACGGGCACACCAGCCAGCAATTGCTTGCCTTTCGCATCGAGCGCCCCTTGGTGGCATCGCTCGCGCCGCCACCCACCCCTGCCGGCGTCAACGCAAGCAAGCGATCGCAATCGCAAGCACTGAGTGCCCAGGGGATATATCGGACGCTTAAAGCGTTCTTTCGAGCCGGCGCTCTCAGGGGCCTTCGCAGCACGCTGGCAGCCAAGGCGGCAACCACCAAGAAGCAGAAGGACGCTGGTGCCGGCGCGCGCGCAGAAGAGTACGCCGCGCTCTCGTTGGAGCTCAAGCGCCTGGAGCACGATGAAGCCATGTGGCGCCGCCGACAACAGATCAGCACCCACTGGCTGCGGCACACCTTCGCGAAGGAGGTACTGCGGGCCAACCCAAGCGACACAGGCCTGAAGCTGGCACAGCAACTGCTCGGCCATGCCAACATCACCACCACGGGCCTGTACATCAAGCAGGATGACGCCGAGAAGATCAAGGCAGCGAGGTTGGTCTTCCCAGGCGGACTGTAGGCCCGGGGTAGATGCGCCGACTTCAACCGTCTGAAGTCCCCGGCGCTCGTTCCGCCGGCCAAACCCGGTGGCGCTTCAGAGCGGAACTTCAACCGTCTGAAGTCCAGCCAGGCCAGGGCGGGCCTTGTCGCTGGGCCAGGGCTCGCAGCGCTGCTGCCAGCCCGCGCGACGTTTGACCCGAGTCAATAGCAAGGTGACGGTGGTCTGAATCGACTTCAACCGTCAGAAGATCACCCCGGCGCAGACGGCTTTGCGTCGCCCGCACTCTTCACGCCGAACTTCAACCGTCTGAAGTCGACGCATGTCGAGCCCGGCAAGGCCAGGAAATCGCTGCCCGACTTGGGCGGCAGATGTGATGAACTTCAACCGTCTGAAGCTCACCAGCCCAGCCGGCATGCGGGTGCCCCGTACGCGCCCCAATTCAGATTGCGTAACTTCAACCGTCTGAAGTCGCTAAACGCAACGCGCTGAGCGCGACCCATGGCACCGGCGAGTACGCGAGCGGCCAAAGCCATGTCAGTCGAATAGATGCGCATCTGCAACAGAAAGGGAGAAAAGTGCGGCGATGCGTGTCGACGACGGCGGAACTGCTTCCATTGTTCGCCACAATCAGATGAAAATAGCGGACACACAAGGAGAAATAATGGCAAGCAATCCGCTTGGGAAAATCGTCACTGTGTTCAACCAGAAGGGCGGGGTGGGCAAGACCACCACGACCTGCCAGCTCGCCGGAGCATTCGGCCATCGCGGCTACGACGTGCTGGTAGCAGACCTCGACGCTCAGCAGACCTCGGCGTCTTGGTTGTCGCGAATGGACGGCGCCAACTTCCCCGCAACCCTGTGGAGCGGCTTTCGCTACAAGGACAGCACGGCCGCCGAACTGGGCAAACTCGCCGCCAAATACGACCTAATAGTGGTTGATTGCGCGCCCGCCGTGGACCAACCAGGCACCTGGGCGTCTCTGCTCGTCAGCGACCTCGCGTTGATACCGACCAAGCTGAGCCCGGCAGATACCGATGCGCTGCCAGCAGCGCTCGCATTGGCCAAGAAGGCTTTGGTCACCAGCGGGCGCGAGTACCCCGTTCGCATCCTGCCCACCGCGTTTCGCCGCAACCGCGCCGACGAGAAAGCAGCTTTGGAGGTAGTAGCCGCCGACAAGGTCTATCCCGAGTTTCCTGTGATGAAACAGGTCCTTAGTGACCGCGTCGCGTTCACCCGTTCGATGCTCTATGGCGCAACGGTTCACTCGATGCCAAACGCCAAAGATGCAATCGCCGAGCTGGACGCGCTGACCGACGCCGTCGCCAAGCTCCTGAAGATCCCTGCAACGAAGAAAGGTTGACATGGCTATTAAGAAGCTCAAGCTGGACCCCAAGGCAGCCATGCAGCGCCACCAAAGCGCCGCTACGACCGCGGCGGCCGACCGCTTCGCCATCGCAGAGCGGATCACCAAGCAGCAGCCCACGGGCCTCAGCGCGAATGAGGGCGGGCAGGGAAGTGCGCCACTCGCCCCAGCAGCACCTACACGCCTTTCCGCAACGAACGTGCAAGCGTTCGACCTCAGCGCGTGCGTGCCAGGCGCAATTGTTCAGGTGCCTCTGCACCTGATCGACGCGAACCCCCTGAGCCCGCGACACATCTACACGACGGAGGAGGTTGACAAGATCGCCCGCACGATGCCTGAAGGTCAAGATGTGGCAGCAAACGGCTACGTCGAAGCTGGCCGAATCAAGCTCATCGATGGAGGTACGCGTTTTCGTGCCGCCAAGATCACCGACTGCTCGTACCTGGAAGTGAAGATCGAGGAGGCACCGGTCGACAAGCTGGCCCTCTACAAGCGCGCACGTGCGCTGAACGAACAGCGCTCGGCAACCACCGCACTCGACTTCGCCCTGAGCTTGCGCGCGCTCATCGACCAGGGTGCCGTGGCCAGCCAACGCGAGCTCATTGAAAAGGTCGAGCCCCCGGGCGGCGGCAAACTCTCTGAGGCGGCAGTCAGCACCTACATGCGCATCTCGCGTATGCCCGAGAAGGTCCAGCGCGCGATGAGCGAGTCGCCGGAGACTTCCACCGTGGTCGCCCTCTACGCGGTCAGCGAGTTGTTCCCGGAGGGGTTGGCCGACGCCGAGTTGGAGGCCAAGATCGACCTCGCCCTGGAGATCATGGACGAGATTCGGCGCAAGAAGCTCAACCGGCACCAGATTGCGGCCCTGGTGAAATCGAAGATCGCCGGCCCGAAGCAACGTGAGCGAAGCACCGTGCACCCGCTCGAGTTTGGCGACCACAAGGGCCAGATCAAGATGTTCGCCAAGAAGGGGCAAATCGACCTGTCGCTCAAGGGCTTGTCTGAGGCGGAAATGCCGGGCCTGCGCAACGCGCTGGTACAGGCCCTGGAGACCTTCATGGCTACCACGCGCCGCAACGCATAGGTAGTGGGCGAGCTGGCGTGAGGTGCCCGAACGGTAACAGGTGGCGGACAAGCGGCTCGCGGGGCGGACGGGCGGCCGTGCGTCGGGAGAAACGGCCAATTTCCTGTTGACATTGGTAACGGGCTCTGAGACAGTTACGTCAAAGACGCAGTCCCTGACAAGCGGGAATATGGGGCTGCCGCCATCCACGCAAGTGGATCCCACCTGGAGTGGGTGTAAAGAGAGCCCCGCATGCGGCAGCCACCCTCGGGTGGCTGTTGTCTTTTCAGGCCCTGATTGGCCGCCCTTCGTAGACCGCTCTGAGCAGCACAGGCAGGTTGACCTTGCGGGCGTTGGCAAGCCGCTGCGTGAGAGCGTCAAGGGCATAGGCGGTCTGAACGCGCAACAGAATGCGACGTTTGCGGCGCGCGTCCTTGTACACCTCGAAGAAGACCGAGTAGTAGACGTGGCGCCCATCGCGATCAACCGTCTCGAACGAGAAGAAGTTGGGCTTGGCTCCCCCGACGACCTTGATGTGGCGACTGCCCAGCTGCCGGATGAACTCAGGAAGAAACTGGCGCGATAGGTGATAGCGCTCCGGACTCAGTATGCGAAGCGAGTTGCCTTCCCAGAAGTACTCATCCGCCGGAATGTCGTCGCGCTCATCGCGCTTGCGGCCATGGGTGAAGCAGTGGCACGAAAACAGCACCACCACATCAACGCTCAAGGCATCGCTGAGCACGGCCCGAAAAGCGAAGGGGTCCAGGTGCGAGAGATCCCACGGCTCTCCCTTGTACACAACGCCGGGGAAGCGATGCCCCCCGGTAACATCTGAGTGCGAATCGATGGGCACCGGCTCGTGTGTCATTCCCCCTCCATTGAGGGGCAGATTCTGCCCGCAGCGGGGCGCCCTCGCAGATTCTCTGTCCGAAGCTGCTCGAGAAGGCGGCCGACAATCGTGCTCTAAGTCTCGATACGTACGGAACCCAGCATGCCTTTCACACCATTCCACGCTGGCCTGGGAATTGCAGCAAAGGCCCTGGCGCCGGCCACGGTGTCGCTGCAGGCGTTCACGTTGACTCAGATCACGATGGACATTGAGCCAGGCGTGCAGATGCTGCGCGACGCTGAGCCCCTTCATGGGTGGACGCACACGTTCCCAGGAGCGCTGGTCGTAGGCGTGGGCACGTTTGCGCTGTGGCGCCTGGTTCAGGGGCGGCGCATCTACCGGTGGACGGTACCGCAGATCTCCTCGGCGTCTCTCGCAATATCGGTGCTCCTCGGGGCCTGGTCGCATGTTGCGCTAGATGCCTTCATCCACCACGACATGGTGAGCAGCCGCGAGCTTCTCGGCCTGGCTCAGCAGGCAGTACAACCTCATGGGTTCGCGGAAGCCCTTTGCGTGGGAGCGGCGCTTGCCGGCGTGCTGACCTTGGCCTATCGCTGGCGCCGAGAGGGCATCGCCAAGGTGTGGCGCGAAATAGCCGACAACCTTGCGCGCGCTCCGCGTTGGTTTACACGTGAGAAGTAGCCTTCAGGGCCCCTAGCGAGCGTCGCTCTCGCCATCAATGCGCCAAGCCATCCAGGCGGCGAAGTCAACGTCTTGCGGCAAGGGCATCAGCAGCCGAAATCGCTCCGGCTGGGTGTCAAGAAGCCACTTGCGCAACAGCGCGAGAGCAGGGCGGTTCTGAGGGCCCCAGCCCTTCGCATAGAGCGCCTGAACAGTTGCGGCAGTGTTCGCGGCCTCGAAGTCAGCGAACAGGGCAGAGCGCGCTGGCTCATCGAGGGAGAAGACCGATTCGGCAAAGCGCTGACTGCTGTGCTGTTCGAAGGCCTCCTTGAGCCGCTCTTGACGCAACTGCGCGGCGCGCTGCGCTTCCCGCGCTGTGGCCTCTTGTTCCAGGCGCTCGTCGTCGAGTTCGGCCGCGGTGGCGCCGGCAGCGATGTTCTCAAGAATGCCGTTGAAGTAAGCCTTGCGCGAACTGATGCGCTTGCCCAGCTTCTTCAGCCGTGCCTCGGCATCCTTCATCCGCACGATCGACTCGGCCACCTCCTCATAGGAACGGCCTTGGCTCAGATCCTCGATTTCCTTGGCGTCGAACCCCAGGTTGTCGAGTAGGGCAACTATCTCTCGTGGCCAGGTCAAGGGTATGCCCAGTGATGGCGTGTCCTTCGGGATGAACTTGAACTGCAGTCGCACAACCCGCGTGCCCGACTTGATCTCCTTCAGGGCGAGCGTGTAGCTCAGCGCCGGGTTGTCGTTCACCCGGCGCAAGGCATCGAGAAGCACGCGGCGCTTGAAGTCGGCGTAGCGCACGACCCGCACCCCCTCCTCGGGGTCTCGCTCCAGGTAGCCACACGGGCCCAGCAGCAGCTCAACCCAAGTGGCCGTGGGCAACGGCGCGGTGACCTTCTGGTTGGTCGTAACGTAGCGCCAGCAGTTCTGATACAGGGCATAGCTGGCCGCTGTGGTCAGACCCTCATGTGCCTGCAGGGTCAGGGTTGCCCAGTTCGACGGCTCCAGAATGATCTCCAGCACCTGGGGGTCGAAGGAGAAGCGAATCAGCCCGCGCTTGTGACCCTTCCCGTAGCCCAGCGAACTCAGGAAGTGGCTCTTCATCTCCCACTCGACGTCCTGGCCCTCACCGATGATGTTCCAGCGCAAGATCATCTCGAAGAGCCGGTCGAGCTCGCTGTAGATGCGCGTGTAGTTCTTTCCCGGGATGCCCGCAAGGCGCGCCAGGTCAGTCACGCGCGTCTCAAACACCGGGCTCAGCCGTTCGGTTTTCACTCGCTCCAGCGCCTCGGGCCCGCGCTTGCGAAAGTCGATCTGCGCGAGAAGGATGCAAGCGTCGAAGAGGCGCCGACTGTTCAGGCTCTGTGCGTGCTCGGCCTTGATGGGCGTCGCGTGGATCGCTGCTACCGCCTTGCGCATGGTGCGCAAGGTCTCGGGGATGATCAGATCCGAGGTCGGGAACAGCGACTGCTGGCCGGTATGGCGCTGCCGGGTGTCAAAGCCGGCAATCTCCTGAGTTGGCAGCGCCGCGGACCCAATGCCTGGTTCATCCTCTGGATCGATGGCGTCTTGGTCGGGGGTAGGCACATCAAAATGGTAACCGATGGCAGCAGAAGCCAAAACGGCGCCATCACAGCCTGGCGCCCTCGCCAAGTATGCAGAACCGCCATCGAAGGCCCACCCGACAGCCATGGCCGGTATTCAACTGTGCCTGATGAGGTACGCAATTCCGTCGACGTCGCCGCAGTAGCGCCACACATAGTATGCACAACCGCCAGCAACAAAGGGTTAAGTGGTTGATTTCAAAGGCGATTTAGGGCGGGAACAGATGGGATGTTCTTGAAACAATAGAGACATCTGAGAGGCCGTGCGCACCGCTCGCCCCCCCGCTGCAGGGATGCTCCCGCCTTGTTTGTCGTCTCTGAGCACATCAAGAGAGCCGCAAGACCAGGGACAGGCCCCCCTGGCGCCATTGCAGATATGGCGCCTTTGCATACTTTTTAGAGTTACTGACACGTATGGAGATTGACCAATCACACGCCGGTACCGGGTGCCAATACAGTTGACCGTATTTGGTAGTATGGGAATCTGACGCATTCGATGCGTCCTGACGGGATGGACAAGAGCGAGGAAGAACTGAACGCAATCGTTGGGGCCGCCCTCAAGGGGCTGGTTGGAAGCGGTGCGTCCAGCGCAGCCATCGGGGCTTTTGCGGCCGAGTTCCGCGAGGAGGTGGCGGCAATCCTCGGGCACCAAGCACAGAAACCGCAGGCGCCCGATCTGCTTGCCCTCGTCACTCAGGCTGTGCAACTCGCACTTGATGGATCAGGAGCCGCACCGCGCAGGTCCCGTGCCCATGCGAAGCGGATCTACGTCGAGTGCAATGGGCACGCCACCTCCGTTTCGCTTCCCCAGGACCTCCTGGACAAGCTCGATGGCGTCACCGGTAGCCGCAAGCAAACCGTACAGACCATCAAGGACATCGCGCGTGCGGCGCCCGAAGACGTGGCCAATCGCTCGCGCTGGGTGCGCGAGCGCGCGCTCAGCCTGTCAGAGCAGGCAGTAAACCCAACGCCTCAGCACTGAGCCAGGCGGGCTGCAGCGCACGGCCCAACCCAAGGGGCAACCCCCCGGGTTTGTCGAGCGCTCGCCGCGCACACGTCAAACGTACACCGTGGCCGCCTGCGCCAACGCTCATCCCTATTAGCGAAGCAGCACATGGGCGAATGCGATATCGAAAACAGGCGCGACAGCAGTCAGAAAAGGCGAAAGTAACCGCTTACATAGAAGATGAGTTCCGGGTCGAGCATCGGCCAGTCGGGCTGAGATTGGCGTGCTGCAGCGCTAGTACCTCAGGGCCAAGTCATGGTGCTGGGTTTGCAGCGGTTCACGGGCCCGAGGCAGTGGGGCCGGAGGCCGGGGGCGTGCTGCAGCGCTAGTAGCGCGGTGCCAACAAACGGAATGGGACGGCGAAAACCGTGCTGCAGCGCTAGTACTGGGACCAGGAGCGCGCCGATCGCGCTGGGCGCGCCGCGTGCAGCAGCGCTAGTACCTCCCGCCGCAGGCCGCGAAGACACTTGTATGCCAGGCTGCGATCGTGCTGCAGCGCTAGTAGTTGAGCCAAGCCAGCGAAGGGAGTAAGGGGCCGTGCTGTAGCGCTAATAGCGCAGCAGCACACTCGCGCTCGTGGGCCTGTGGACAAATGCTGCAAAGGCATAGCGGTGTGCCACTGCGCTAGTAGCGGAGCGCCACAGCGCTATTAGCGCAGTGCCACCGCGCTAATAGCGCAACAGCGCGCGAAACCCGCTGCAACCCGCATGAACACTAGGTTTGCGCCAACCATAGTCTTCTCTTTAATTGGTTTTCAAGTCGTTTCTAATCGGGGCGGGCGCGAGACCTCGAACACCTGTGCTCACCAGCTGCCCTTTTGAAGTTTTGAAGAAGACCAAAGCCAGCAAACCGTGCTGCTGCGCTAGTACCTGCCGTTGACCGGCTCTTCGCCGGCACGGTCTAATCGCCAGCGACACGGGACGCACATGCCAGCCAGACCACAACGCAGCACAACAATCGACGTCGGCAAGATGCAGGACTTGCTGGCTGCGCTACCGTCATCGCTTGCCGCCGCCGCAAAGCAAGTTGCAAGCTCAGACCCGAGCCCCAAAGGAGACAAGCATTCTCCACGTGTTCGACGTAGCAAGAGCTACGACCAGGCGCTGGCCGAGGTGAAAGCCCGCAGTGCAGAGGTGGTGGCGCGCAAGGCCCTGGACTACGAGGCGCGGATCCTGCAGGACTCTTTCCCATTCTGGGACGATGACAACCGGGGGGTACCCAACCCGCTCATTCGCGGTGGATTGTTTGGCGTGGGGACATCGGCAAAACGCGAGTTCCTCCCCAACATGCACATCGGCAGCCTCAGCAACTACGAGATCACCTACACCGGACAGGATCTCCAGCAAGATGACCTGAGCGTGTGGATGAGCCTCATCAATCTCGCTCGCCAGTCGCCGCTGTCCGACAAGGTCCGCTTCACCGGCTACCAACTGATTCGCGACCTGGGCTGGCGCATGCACAGCGAGAGTTACGAGCGCGCCCAGGAGTCGATTGAGCGATTGAAGGTGACGGGCATCAAGATCGCCACCAAGGACAAAGCCGAAGGGTACTCAGGCTCCCTGATTCGGGAATACGCCTGGGCCGATGCGGACGAGCACGGAAACACCCGCTGGATGGTTCGATTCGAGCCGAAGGTGTCGGTGCTGTTCATGAACGACACAACAACCATGCTGGAGTGGGAGACGCGCAAAAGGATCGGCACGCGAGCGACGATCGCAATGTGGCTTCACGCGTTCTACGCCACGCACCGAGAACCCTGGCCACTGTCTGTGCAGAAGCTACACGAGCTGTGCCGCTCGGACGCTCAGCTGAGTACGTTCAGGCGCAACCTGCGCACTGCCTTGGAGCGCCTGATTGAGGTTGGCTTCCTTTCCTCGTACCAGATCATCAATGACCAGGTGCACCTAGTGAAGGCAAACAAGGCAGCGTTGGCCTTGGTTGGCAAGAAGTAGCGAAGCGTCGCGCTTTGCCGCGCGTGGCCACCTTGTGGCAACGATCATCGCGCACACCCCTATCAACTCCCTAGCTCCCACGATCGATACGCATGTCTACAACTCGCACGTTTGGTTGGCTGCTGCTGACCGCTGGCGCACTTCTCGCGATCTACTCCCTCGCTGTGTTCGATCCGAGTGTTGCCAGCCCTGGTGGCATGCGAGTGAACAACCTGGGGCTGCTACAGGACAAGCAGAACATGCTGATTGCGGGCTCGGTTGTTGTCGTGATCGGGGTGCTCATGGTCCTGCTGGGCCAACAGAGCAACGGCCCCTCCCAGCGGACCGCCGCAAGCACAAACGACCCCGTACAGCAGCTGCGAGCAGCCATTCGTGACAACGACATGCCCTGCGTTCTGGCTCTGCTGTCCACTGGCAAGGTGAGTCCAGGGAGCGTAGAGAGCGGGAAAGCGTCCTCCCTCCTGAGTTACGCGGCACAGTTGGAGAGACTGCAAGCCGTTGAGTTACTCCTGAGGTACGGGGCAGACCCGACCGCAGTGGACGGCACCGGGCTCAGCCCTTTGCAGGCGATGGTGAACCGCACGCCGCCCAAGGGAACGCAAGCGCGGGCGATCCTCGATCTGATGCGCAAACCGCCTGCCCTTGAGCAACCGGTAGCAAGCCAGGCGCCGGTCGCCAACGAAGCCGCGGCAGATCAAGGTCTATCGCCGGCGGGGGCAGCGTTGATGCACCATCTCGAGCGACTTGCTCAGATGCGCACAACCGGACTGCTGTCTCCCGAAGAGTACGCGGCTGCAAAGGCCAAACTCCTGGCGAACTGAGGCGTACCGCGCGTCTTAGATTGCCGACTGGCCCGCCGCCCAGGCCCGTGTGGGCGTGAACTGCTGCCAATGCTCGATCTCGATCTCACCGTCGCTGCTGAGATCGGGCCAGTGCCCAGTGGTGGCACAAGCCTTGTAGACCGAGAGGCATTCCTGAAACTTCTTCGCCCCGTTGGTGAGAAACGAGCTGCTGGCCGAGAGGGTGTGCACCGAGAACGGCTCATTGCTTTCGGCGGCAATGAACACGAACGGCTTGGTGTCGCTCGTTCCCTCGTACAGAGAGCGGCCCAGGGAATACATAAACGCCTGCAGGTCGTAGTCGAACTTGACGGCATCCCGACTGAACATGTGCACGCTCGGGTGGCGCGTGGACTTCAGGTCGAACGCAAGATCGGGGTGGTAGATGTCATGGCGCACGCGCAGCCGTAGGCCGGTGGTGGGCTCGGTGAAATAGATGCTCACCTCGGTCATCGACTCATCGATGAAGTGGCCCAGTGGGCGTCCCTTGTAGCGCGTCTCACGCACCTTGTCGGCCAACAGCCGCGCCGCCGAGAACGTAGGCTCGTCCACCACCAGCTTGAGCGCGTTGGTTTCCACGAACTCGCGATAGGCCTTGCTCAAGGGGTGCACGATCTCGGGATAGACCGCTACTTCCTGGCCTGCGAGATGGGGCTGCAGTAGCAACAGGTGCAGCAAGGTGCCGAAATCCTTTGCGTCACTGTCGCTGTGTGTGGCGGTCAGCGCGGTCTGGAAGTGTGCGGGGGAGACGAGGAGCGGCTTGAGCAGCGAGCAACTCAGCGCATCCCTGTCTGCGTGGTAGAGGTGCGCCGGCAGATCCTTGTACAGCAGGCTGTCTTGCGCAAAGCCAGGCAAGGGCCGAGCCTCCTCGGTGGCATCGGCAACGAGGTCGAGCGCAGTGCTGAAGTCGGTGAAGGTGTCCATGTGGTGATCTCAAGGGGTCTGAGAACCATGAGAACACGAGCGCGCCAAATGTCAAATCACTGCGCATAGCAGGGCCAACGATATGGGATCTGCCATTCCACTTGATCGGTGACCTGGGCGCGCTACTGTGTCTCTACCCTTCAGATGGCACGAGAAACGACAGGCGACAGAAGGCGCTAGAGC
>VFQN01005709.1_pt1 | contig 14949 bp, 12 predicted proteins | sample 3512371 | NCBI WGS metagenome assembly VFQN01 (sample SAMN10412370, study PRJNA504923) | tailings metagenome | isolation source: Replicate 2 from Balatoc abandoned mine | place: Philippines: Itogon, Benguet | collected 2017-08-28
TCAGCGCGCTGCCCTCGTGGCTGCGCATCGCGCCCTTGGGCTTGCCGGTGGTGCCCGAGGTGTACATCAGCGCGCTCATGTCGCCGGGGCGCACCATCACCGCGGGCGCGGCCTCGCTGGCGGCCTCGACGATCGCCTCGTAGCAGCGCCAGCCGGCCGGCAGTTCGCGGCCGAAGGCGATGAAGGCGCCGTGCGGCACGGGGAGTTCGGCACGCACCGCGTCGATGCGGTCGGTCAGCTCGTCCTGCGCGATCACGGCGCGAGCCTCGCTGTGCTGCACGATGTAGGCGATCTCCGGCGGCGTGAGGCGGAAGTTGATCGGCACCGCCACCAGCCCGGCGGCCGACAGCGCCGCGTAGATCTCCATCCACTCGGCGCAGTTGTAGGCCAGCAGCGCCACCCGGTCGCCCTTGGCCAGGCCGAGGCCGAGCAGGGCGTTGGCCAGGCGCTTCGTTCGCGAATGCCACTGCGCATAGCTGAGGCTGCGGCGCGAGTCGCGCACGGCCAGCTTGGCGGGCGTGAGGCGGGCGTGGGTGGCCACGGCGTCGGCGAGAGTGAGCAGATGGTTCATGGCGAAGCTCCGTCGATGCCGGCATTGTAGAACTCTGAATGCAAAATGCATTGGTGCAATCCCGTACTTTCGTACTCTGAATTCAGAATGCTAGACTAGAGCACCTCTCAGGAGAGCCCCCCATGAGCACCCCCGCCGTCACCGAGAAGAGCGCTGCCGCGCTGATCGCCCGATTCCTCAAGGCCCGCGGCGTCGACCGCGTGTTCGCGCTGTGCGGCGGGCACGTCATGCCCACCTGGATGCGGCTGGACGCCGAGGGCATCCGCATCGTCGACGTGCGCGACGAGCGCGCCGCCGTCTACATGGCGCATGCCCACGCCGAGCTGACCGGCGGGCTGGGCGTGGCCCTGGTCACCGCCGGCCCGGGCGTGACCAACGCGATGACCGGCATCGCCAACGCACACGTGTCGCGCGCGCCGGTGCTGGTGCTGTCGGGCACGCCGCCGCGCGCGCAGGAGAACCGCGGCGCGCTGCAGGACATGTCGCACGTCGCCTTCGTCGCGCCGCTGACGCGCTACGCCCGCACCGTGCGCGAGCCCGACCTCGTGCTGCAGGAGCTCGACGAAGCCGTCTCGCGCGCCTTCGGGCAGGGCGGCGAGCCCGGGCCGGTGTTCCTCGATTTCCCGGTCGATACGCTGCGCGCCGAGGTCTCGGCCGCCGTGCAACTGCCCGAGCGCTTCGCGTCGCCGCCGAAGCCCCGCCTGCTGCCCGACCCCGAGGCGGTGCGTGCCGCCGTCGAGCTGCTGTGGAGCGCGAAGCGCCCGCTGGTCATCTCCGGCCGCGGCGCGCGCGGTGCCGGCGCCGAACTGCGTGCGCTGCTCGAGCGCACCGACGCCGTCTACCTCGACACCGGCGAGAGCCGCGGCCTGGTGGGTGACGACCACCCCTCGGTGGTGGCCGCCATGCGCGGCGCGGTGATGCAGCAGGCCGACGTGATCGTCACGCTCGGCCGCAAGCTCGACTTCCAGCTCGCCTACGGATCGCCCGCCGTCTTCGGCGACGCGAAGTTCCTGCGCATCGCCGACACCGCCGCCGAGTTGCGCGACAACCGCCGCGGCGCGGCCGAGATCCTCGCCACGCCGGCCGAAGCCCTGAAGGCGATGCTCGCGGTCGCGGGCGATCGCGCCAGCGCCACCGACCGCGCCTGGGCCACCGAGATCCGCCGCCAGCACCTGGCCCGCGCCGACAAGCTGGCCACCGCGATGGCCACCGCCGCGCCGGGCCGCGACGGCCTGATGCACCCGAACCGCCTCGTCGCCGCGCTGCGCGAGGCGCTGCCCGCCGATGCGGTGGTGGTGGCCGACGGCGGCGACTTCCTCAGCTTCGCCCGCGTCGGCCTGCCGGCCTCGACCTACCTCGACCCCGGTTCGCTGGGCTGCATCGGCGTGGGCACGCCTTTCGGCGTGGCCGCCGCTCTGGCCTGCCCGGGGCGCCTCGTGCTGGTGGCCACCGGCGACGGCTCGTTCGGCTTCAACGCGATGGAGATCGACACCGCGGTGCGGCACCGCGCGCCGGTGCTGATCGCGGTGGCCAACAACGGCAGCTGGGCGATCGAGGTGCGCGACCAGCAGGAAACGCACGGCAAGGTGGTCGGCACCCGGCTGCAGTTTGCCGACCACGCGGCGATGGCGCGGGCCTTCGGCGCCTTCGGCGAGCGTGTCGAGCGCGCTGACGATCTGCCAGCCGCGATCGCGCGTGCCAAGGCGGCCCTGGCCGAAGGCCGGCCGGCGCTGCTCGACGTGCTGGTGACGCCGGAGGCCGCGTCGTCCGACGCGAAGTCGGGCCTGGCCTGGGTGCCCGACCTGCAGCCGCTGGCCGCCTGGGACGAGGCCGAGCGCGCCTGGCGGGCCGGCGACTGAACGAGAGGAAACGAATCATGATCGACTTCAGCCTGACGCCTGCGCTGGCGGACCTCCAGGCGCGCGTGCGCCGCTTCATCACCGAGCAGGTCATCCCGCTCGAAGGTGATCCCCACCAGGGCGCGCACGGGCCCGACGACCTGCTGCGCGCCGAGCTGATCGAGCGCGCGCGCCGCGCCGAGCTGCTGACGCCGCACGTCGCCCCCGAGTACGGCGGCCTGGGTCTGTCGCACGTCGAGCGCGCCGTCGTGTTCGAGGAGGCCGGCACCTCGCTGCTCGGCCCGGTGGCGCTGAACGTGTTCGCGCCCGACGAAGGCAACATGCACCTGCTCGAAGCGGTGGCCACGCACGCGCAGAAGGAGCGCTGGCTCAGGCCGCTGGCCGCCGCGCAGATCCGCTCCTGCTTCTGCATGACCGAACCGGCGCCGGGCGCAGGCTCCGACCCGAACATGCTGGCCACCACCGCCGAGCCCGACGGCGAGCACTTCGTCATCCACGGACGCAAGTGGTTCATCACCGGCGCCGACGGCGCGAGCCTGGCGATCGTCATGGCGCGCGTGCCCGAGGTCGGCGCGACGATGTTCCTCGCGCCGATGAGCAGCCCCGGCATCGTGCTCGAGCGCAACATGGACACGCTGGACCGCTGCTTCCCCGGCGGCCACGGCGTGGTGCGCTTCGAGGGCCTGCGCGTGCACCGCGACGACATCCTCGGCGAGATCGGCCAGGGCTTTCGCAACGCGCAGGTGCGGCTGTCGCCGGCGCGCCTGACCCACTGCATGCGCTGGCTGGGCGCGGCGCGCCGCGCGCACGAGGTGGCCACCGCCTACGCCCGCGAACGCCACGCCTTCGGCAAGCCGATCGGCCAGCACGAGGGTGTCGGCTTCATGCTCGCCGACAACGAGATGGATCTGCACGTCGCCCGGCTGACCACGCTGCAGGCCGCCTGGGTGCTCGACCAGGGCGGGCTCGGGCTGCACGAGTCCAGCCGCGCCAAGGTGATCGTCTCCGAGGCCGTGTGGCGCGTGGCCGACCGCTGCGTGCAGATCCTCGGCGGGCAGGGCACCACGTCGGAGACGGTGGTCGCGCGCATCTTTGCCGACATGCGCGCCTTCCGCATCTACGACGGCCCGTCGGAGGTGCACCGCTGGAGCATCGCCAAGCGCATCCTGAAGGGGCTGGTCTGATGGCGCTGCCCGACTTCAGGCTGGATGGCCGCACGGCGCTCGTCACCGGCGCCTCCAGCGGCCTGGGCCGCCACTTCGCGCGCACGCTGGCCGCGGCCGGCGCGGCGGTGGCGGTGGCGGCGCGGCGCGCCGACAAGCTCGAGACGCTGGTCGCCGAGATCACCGCCGAAGGCGGCCATGCGAGCGCCGTGTCGCTCGACGTGACCGACGGGGCCTCGGTCCGCGCGGCCTTCGAGGCCATCGCCGCCTGGCGCGGCGCGCCGCAGGTGATCGTCAACAACGCCGGCGTGGCGGTGTCGCGGCCCCTGCACGAGCAGAGCGAAGCCGACTGGGACGGCGTGCTCGACACCAACCTCAAGGGCGCCTGGCTGGTGGCGCAGGAAGGCTCGCGCCGCCTCGTGGCCGCGGGGCAGGGCGGGGCGGTGGTCAACATCGCCTCGATCACCGGCGAGCGCGTGGCCGGTGGGGTGGCGCCGTACTGCGCTTCCAAGGCCGCGCTGCTGCAGCTCACGCGGGCGATGGCGCTGGAGCTGGCCGGCAGTGGCATTCGCGTCAACGCGATCGCCCCCGGCTACGTGGCCACCGAGCTGAACCGCGACTTCCTCGCCTCCAGCGCCGGCCAGCGGCTGATGGCGCGCATTCCGCAGAAACGCTTCGGCGAACCGGCCGACCTCGACGGTGCGCTGCTGCTGCTGGCCAGCGAGGCCGGCCGCTTCATGACCGGCAGCGTGATCGCCGTCGACGGCGGCCACCTGGTGAGCAGCCTGTGAACGACGCCGAACAGCAACGCCTGGCCGACTGGCTGCGCACGAACGTGGCCGACTTCCGCGGCGGTGTGCGGCTGCAGCCGCTGGCCGGCGGGCAATCCAACCCCACCTACCGCATCGAGGCCGGTGAGCACCGCTGGGTGCTGCGCCGCAAGCCCCCCGGCGTGTTGCTCGCCTCGGCGCACGCGGTGGACCGCGAGTACCGCGTGATGGCCGCGCTGGCCGGCACCGGCGTGCCGGTGCCGCGCGTACACGCGCTGTGCGAAGACCCGGCGGTGATCGGCTCGACCTTCGTGGTGATGGACATGGTCGAGGGCCGCGTCTTCGTCGATCCGTCGCTGCCCGGCATGGCGCGTGACGAGCGCGCCGCGATCTACGCCGCCATGGCGCGTGCGCTCGCCGCCATCCACCGCGTCGACGTCGAGGCCGCGGGGCTGGCCGGCCATGGCAAGCCGCAGCACTACCTGTCGCGCCAGATCGAGCGCTGGACGCGCCAGTACCGCGCCAGCGAGACCACGCGCATCGAGGCGATGGAGCGCCTGATCGAGTGGCTGCCCGCGCACTTGCCGCCGGGGCTGGACGACGAGCCCGGCACGCTGGTGCACGGCGACTACCGGCTCGACAACCTGATCTTCCACCCCACCGAGCCGCGCGTGCTGGCGGTGATCGACTGGGAGCTGTCGACACTCGGCCACCCGCTGGCCGACCTCGCCTACCACCTGATGGCCTGGCGCGTGACGCCCGACGAGTTCCGCGGCCTCAAGGGCCACGATCTCGCGGCGCTGGGCCTTCCCGACGAAGCGGCGCACCTGACGAACTACCTCGCCGCCGGCGGGCGCGAGCCTGGGGCGCACGTCGACTACGTGATGGCCTTCAACATGTTCCGCATGGCCGCCATCCTGCAGGGCATCCTGGCCCGCTCGCTGCAGGGCAATGCGGCGGCGGCCGACGCGCGGGCCACCGGCGAGCGGGCGCGGCGCATGGCCGAGGCCAGCTGGCGCCAGGCACAGGCGCTCGGCTGATCCGGGGGCGTCGGCGTGCAGCAGATCCTGACCGTCACCACGCCGTTCTTCGCGCTGGTGCTGCTCGGCTGGGCGGTGGTGCGGCTGCGCGTGCTGCCGCTGGACACCATTCCCGGCTTCAACGGCTTCGTGCTGTTCTTCGCGCTGCCGTGCATGCTGTTCCGCTTCAGCGCGCTCACGCCGATCGCCCAGCTGCTCGACGGCGCGGTGGTAGGCGTCTACCTCGCCGGCGCCGCGGTGATGGTGGCGCTGGCCTTGGCCGTGGCGCGGCGCCGGGCGCTGCGATGGAACGACGGCGCCTTCGCGGCGCTGGTCGGCGCCTTCCCGAACAGCGGCTTCATGGGCGTGCCGCTGCTGGTGGCGCTGCTCGGCCAGGCTGCCGCCGCGCCGGCCATCGTCGCGCTCGCGCTCGACATGGTGGTCACCACCTCGCTGTGCATCGCGCTGTCGCAGCTCGGCCACGCCGGCAGCAATGCGCGTGCCGCGGTCGGCCGTGCGCTGCGCGGCATGCTGAGCAACCCGCTGCCGTGGTCGATCGCGCTGGGCACGCTGTCGTCGGCCACCGGCGTGCGCCTGCCCGGGCCGGCGATGCAGGCCGTCGACCTGATGGCCACCGCGGCGTCGCCGGTGGCGCTGTTCGCGCTCGGCGCCATGCTCGCGCGCGGCCAGATGACGGCCGGTGCGGCGCCACGCACGCGCGAGGCCGGCGCGGTGCTGGCCATCGTTGCCCACAAGCTGGTCGTGCATCCGCTCGTGCTGTTCGCCGCCGGCGCCGCGGCCATCGCCGCCGGGCTGCCGCTCGATCCCTTCGCCGCCGCCGTGCTGGTGCTGGTGGCCGCGCTGCCGAGCGCGAGCAACGTGCCCATCCTCGCCGAACGCTTCCAGGCCGATGCCGGCCGCCTGGCGAGCGCGGTGCTCGTCAGCACCATCGGCGCCTTCGCCAGCTTCACCGCCGCGGTGGCCTGGATCGACGCACCCTCGCGCGCGGCCCAGCACGGCGCGCCGCCCGCGCGCTGACCCCTCCGGCGGCGCCGCCGCCGCGGCGCCATTCCGACTTCGGCAAGGCCGCGTTGCCGAACTCCGAATGCAGAGTGCCGGGATTACCCGGAGTGTAGAACTCTGAATTCAGAGTACATTGAATCCAAGTCGTTCAATGGAGTGCGCATGAACCATCCCCACGCCCCCCAGGTCCCTTGCGGCTGCTGCGCCGCGGAGCAGGTCGACGCACCGCGCCGCCGCGTCATCCGGATTGCCGCCGTCGGGCTGGCCGCACCGCTGGCGGTGGCCAGCCGGCCGGCCGTCGCCGCCGTCAGCGGCGACCGCCTGGTCGAAGAAGACGCCGAAGGCGCGCCGCAGCCACTGCGCGCGGCCGACCTCAAGCCGGGCAGGCCGATGCTGGCCTACCCGTTCGACAGCAAGACGGGCAAGCGGCGCGACGAGACGCGGCTGAACAAGCTCGTGCTGGTGCGCCTGCCCGAGGCCGAGATGACGCCGGAGACGCGCGCCCGCTCCGCCGGCGGCGTGGTCGCCTATTCGGCGATCTGCACCCACCAGGCCTGCGACGTGAAGACCTGGCTGTCGAAGGAAAAGGTGCTGGTGTGCTTCTGCCACTCGTCGAAGTTCAACCTCTTCGACGACGGCAAGGTGGTCGCCGGCCCGGCCTCTCGTGCCCTGCCTTCCGTCCCCCTCAAGCTCGACGGCGACCAGATCGTGCTCGCCGGCGGCTTCAGTGCCGACCCCGGCGGCGCCGCCTGACCACGTTCCCGACCCGACACCATCCCAGAACCCCCAAGGAGACAGACGAATGAAGCCCACCCTGAACCATCTCGCCGCGGCGATCGCGCTGGCGCTGCCGCTGGTGGCCACCGCGCAAGGCGAGGTCGACCTCGCGCCCTACGTGCCCGTCACCGACGCGCGCCTGGCCAACCCCGAGCCGGGCAACTGGCTGCAGTACCGCGGCAACTACCAGGGCTGGGGCTACAGCCCGCTGGAGCAGATCACCTCGAAGAACGTCGGCAAGCTGCGCCTGGCGTGGTCGATGTCGACCGGCCAGACCGAAGGCCACCAGGCGCCGCCGATCGTCAACAACGGCTACATGTACGTGACCACGCCTGGCGCGCAGGTGATCGCGCTCGACGCGGTCAGCGGCATCGAGCTGTGGCGCTGGAAGAAGGAACTGCCCGGCGACCTGATGCAGCTGCATCCCACCAACCGCGGCGTGGCGCTGTACGGCGACAAGGTCTACGTGGCCACCGTCGATGCGCACCTGATCGCGCTGGACGCCAAGACCGGCAAGGTGGCCTGGAGCAAGCAGGTCGGCGACTCGAAGGCGCTGCAGTACATCACGCTCGCGCCGCTGGCGGCCAAGGGCAAGATCATGGTCGGTTCCTCCGGCGGCGAGACCGGCGTGCGCGGCTTCATCGCCGCCTACGACGCCGCCACCGGCGCCGAGGCCTGGCGCACCTTCACCACCGCCGCCCCCGGCGAACCCGGCGGCGACACCTGGCCCGGCGAGTCGTACAAGAACGGCGGCGGCAGCGTGTGGATCACCGGAACCTACGACCCGGCCACCAACCTCGCCTACTGGGGCACCGGCAACCCGGCGCCGTGGCCGACCGAAGGCCGCAAGGGCGACAACCTCTACACCACCAGCGCGATCGCACTGGACGTGGACACCGGCGCCATCAAGGGCCACCACCAGTACCACCACAACGACGCCTGGGACTGGGACGAGGTCAGCGCCCCCGTGCTGATCGACACCGAGGTCAAAGGCCGCAAGGTCAAGGCCGCCATCCACGCCGGCCGCAACGGCTACCTGTGGATGCTGGAGCGCCAGCCCAACGGCAAGATCGGCTTCATCGACGCCCAGCCCTACGTCTACAACAACGTCTTCACCGCGATCGACAAGAAGACCGGCCGCCCGAGCTACGACCCGGCGAAGACCCCGGGCATGGGCAAGGCAGTGGGCTTCTGCCCCTCGCTGTGGGGCGGCAAGGACTGGCCGCCGGAGGCCTGGAACCCGAAGACCGGCCTGTTCTACATCCCGGCCAACAACAACCTGTGCGCCGAACTGCCCGAGGCCGAGCCCACCAAGTACAAGAAGGGCGACCTGTACATCGGCTACCCGATCGAAGGCGTGCTCGGCAGCCTGCGCTACAAGGATGGCAAGAAGCCCTCGACCATCGGCGAGCTGCAGGCCTGGGACCTGAAGACCGGCAAGATGGCCTGGGTGCACAAGTTCGACACGCACCTGTGGGCGCCGCTGCTGACCACCGCCGGCAACCTCGTCTTCGCCGGCGGCACCAACGACCGCAAGTTCCGCGCATTCGACGCCAGCAACGGCAAGGTGCTGTGGGAGACCGCCACGCCCTCCGGCGTGACCGGCGTGCCCACCTCGTTCCAGGTCAAGGGCGAGCAGTACATCGCGGTGCAGTCGGGCTGGGGCGTGGACGCCCAGCGCATGCAAAGCGGCATCGACAGCCTGACCGGCAAGCCGCTGGCCGTGCCGCAAGGCGGCACCGTCATGGTCTTCAAGCTCGAGAAGTAATCCCACCCCGTCAACAGGAGAGATCACATGGACAAGTTCGAACGCAACTACATCGACGGCGAGTGGGTCAAGCCCGCGTCGAGCAAGACCCTGCGCGTCGACAACCCGTCGACCAAGGAATTCATCGCCGAGGTGCCCGACTCCAGCGCCGCCGACGTCGACCGCGCGGTGGCCGCCGCGCGCGCCGCGCAGCCGGCCTGGGAGAAGCTGCCCGCGATCCAGCGCGCCACGCACATCCGCACCGTCGCGCAGAAGCTGCGCGAGCACAAGACGCGCCTGGCGCGCCGCATCTCGCTGGAGCAGGGCAAGATCCTGCCGCTGGCGGAAGTCGAGATCGATTTCACCGCCAACTACATGGACTACATGGCCGAGTGGGCGCGCCGCATCGAGGGCGAGATCCTCAACAGCGACCGCCCGGGCGAGCAGATCTTCCTGCACCGCCGCCCGATCGGCGTGGTGGCCGGCATCCTGCCGTGGAACTTCCCGTTCTTCCTGATCGCCCGCAAGATGGCGCCGGCGCTGGTCGCGGGCAACACCATCGTGATCAAGTCGAGCGAGGAGACGCCACTCAATGCCTTCGACTTCACCGAGCTGCTGGCCGAGTGCGGCCTGCCCAAGGGCGTGTTCAACCTCGTCACCGGCGGCCGTGACACCGGTGCGGCCCTGTCGGCGCACAAGGACGTGGGCCTGATCTCGTTCACCGGCCACGTCGGCACGGGCATGAAGATCATGGAAGCGGCGTCGAGGAACCTGACGCGCGTGAACCTCGAGCTCGGCGGCAAGGCGCCGGCGATCGTGCTCGACGATGCCGACCTGGAGCTCACCGCCAACGCCCTGTTCAACAGCCGCGTGCTGAACACCGGGCAGGTGTGCAACGCCGCCGAGCGCGTCTATGTGCAGCGCGGCATCGCCGACAAGCTGGCCGACCGCGTGACACGCCTGATGGCCGAGACACAGTACGGCAACCCGCTGACCGACCCCAACCTGCACATGGGTCCGCTGATGAACCAGGCGGGCCTGGACAAGGTGGCCGCACTGGTGGAAGCCGCGAAGAAGCAGGGCGCGCAGGTGCGCACCGGCGGCCGCGTCGCCGACCGGCCGGGCTTCCACTACGAACCCACCGTGCTGGTCGGCTGCAAGGACGACATGGACGTGATGACCAAGGAGATCTTCGGCCCGGTGCTGCCGATCCGCGTGGTCGACGATCTCGACGAGGCGCTGGCGCTGGCCAACAACTCCGAGTACGGCCTGACCTCGTCGGTGTTCACGCAGAACCTGAACGCCGCGATGAAGGCCGCCAACGGCCTGCGCTTCGGCGAGACCTACATCAACCGCGAGCACTTCGAGGCGATGCAGGGCTTCCACGCCGGCCGTCGCAAGAGCGGCATCGGCGGCGCCGACGGCAAGCACGGTCTGTACGAGTACATGGAGACGCAGGTCGTCTATCTGCAGACGCAGTGACGCACACCCGGAGTCCATGACGGCGACGATCGACGCGTTTTCAGTCGGGCTCCCGGGCGCCGGCCTGCAGGTTCATGGCCTGCAGGCCGGTCGCGCTGCGGTGCCCCTCCTGCTGCTGCACGGCTGGCCGGAGTGGTCGCATGCGTGGCGTCCGGTCATGAGCCGGCTCGCGCACCGATTCGAACTGATGGCGCCGGACCTGCGCGGCTTCGGCGACACCGAACCCGCGGTGCTCGCGCCGAGCCGCGACGCCGGTCCCGATCGCCACGCGATCGATCTTCTCGAGCTGGCCGACGCGCGCGGCTGGCAGCGCTTCGGTATCGTCGCGCACGACGTCGGCTCCTTCGTCGCGCAGGCGCTGGCGAGGCGCGCTCCCGAGCGCATCACCGGCCTCTTCTTTTTCAACTGCGCCTACCCCGGCATCGGCGCGCGCTGGTTCGCGCCGCGCCAGGTCGGCGAGGTCTGGTACCAGTTCTTCCACCAGCTGCCCTGGGCGGCGGAACTGGTCGGTTCCTCGCGCGAGGCTTGCCGGATCTACTTCCGCCACTTCCTGTCGCACTGGTCGCACCAGCAAGGCTGGATCGAGCGCGAGCTCGACACCTGGGTCGATCACTTCATGAAGCCGGGCCGGCTGCAGGGCGGCTTCAACTGGTACGGCAGCGTCTACGAGGCACGCCTGGCGGTGATCGAGGGGCGTACGCCGCCGGCCGCGCCGATCGGCATCCCCACGCGCGTGCTCTGGGGCGCACACGACCCGGTGCTCAAGGCCGAGTGGACCGACCGCCTCGGCGAGTTCTTCACCGACCTGCAGCTCGAAGTGCAGCCCGAGGCCGGGCACTTCGTGCACCTGGAGCAGCCCGACATCGCGGCCGAGGCCATCGCCAGCTTCTTCGAGCGCCTGGCCGCGCGCTGAGCGACACTCGCCAGGCCATGCCCATCGCTCCTGCGCGCGCCGAATTCACCGCCCGATACCTCGTCGAGAGCCCGTTCCCGCCCGAGCAGGTGGCCGAGGTGATCGCCGGCGAGCAGTCCAGCGGCACCTTCCTCACGCTGCCCGGCGAGACTGACGAGCTCAAGGAGCGCTCGCGCGCCCGCGTGACCGCCGTCGAGCCGCTGGAGCCGGTGCACGTGCCCACGCTGCCCAGCGCCTTCGCCGAGCGCCGCGCGCACGGCGGCGTGTTCCACCGCGCCGAGATTCAGATCGCCTTCCCGGTGGCCAACGTCGGCGCCAACCTGCCCACGCTGCTGGCCACGGTGGCGGGCAACCTGTTCGAGCTCGGCGAGGTCACGGCGCTGCGCCTGCTCGATCTGGACCTGCCGGCCGACTACGCCGCCCGCTTTGCCGGCCCGGCCTTCGGCATCGAGGGCACGCGGCGGCTCGCCGGTGTGCACGGCCGGCCGCTGATCGGCACCATCGTCAAGCCGAGCATCGGCCTGACGCCGGCGCAGACGGCCGAGCTGGTCGACAGCCTGTGCGCGGCCGGCATCGACTTCATCAAGGACGACGAGCTGATGGCCGATCCGCCCTATGCGCCGTTCGACGAACGGCTGCGCGCGGTGATGCCGGTGCTGCAGCGCCATGCCGACCGGCTCGGCCGCATGCCGATGTATGCGATCAACGTCTCGGGGTCGATCGACGACATGCTTCGCCGCCACGATGCGGTGCTCGCCGCCGGCGGCAGCTGCGTGATGGCCAGCATCAACGGCGTCGGGCCGGCCGGCATCGAGCACCTGCGCCGCCACGCGAGCCTGCCCCTGCACGGCCACCGCAACGGCTGGGGTGCGCTGACGCGGCACGCGGGACTCGGCTTCTCCTTCGCGGCCTACCAGAAGCTGTGGCGGCTGGCGGGCATCGACCACCTGCACGTCAACGGCATCCGCAGCAAGTTCTGGGAGAGCGACGCGTCGGTCATCGCTTCGGCGCGCGCGTGCCTCGCGCCCTGGGCCGGGCTGCAGCCGCTGATGCCGGTGTTCTCCTCCGGTCAGTGGGCGGAGCAGGCGCCGGACCTGCACGCGGCCCTGCACAGCACCGACCTGATGCACCTGGCCGGCGGCGGCATCATCGGCCACCCGGATGGCATCGCGGCCGGCGTGGCCAGCCTGCGCGAGGGCTGGGAAGCGGCGGTGGCGGGCGTGCCGCTGCATCGTTATGCCGAGACGCACCCCGCGCTGCGCCGCGCGCTCGCGCACTTCGGCAAGACCTGAGCCGGGCCGCGATGGCGAAGCTGGCCTTCTACGGCGACGACTTCACCGGCTCCTCCGACGCGCTGGAGGTGCTGGCCTGTGCCGGCCTGCGCTGCGCGCTATTCCTGCGCGTGCCTGATGCGGCGATGTTGCGCGAGGCCGGGCCGCTCGATGCGATCGGCGTGGCCGGCGCGAGCCGGGCGATGTCGCCGGCGGAGATGGATGCGCAACTCGCCCCCGCGCTCGCCGGCCTGGCACAGCTCGGGGCGCCGATCGTGCACTACAAGGTCTGCTCGACCTTCGACAGCTCGCCGGCCATCGGCAGCATCGGCCGGGTGATGGACCTCTCGCGCGCGGGCTTCGGCGAAGCCGCGATTCCCGTCGTGATGGCCACGCCGGCGCTCGGGCGCTACGGCGTGTTCGGCCAGCTGTTCGCGCGCTCGGGCACCGATGGCCGCGTGCACCGCATCGACCGCCACCCGATCATGAGCGTGCACCCGGTGACGCCGATGCACGAGGCCGATCTCGCGCGCCACCTCGGCGCGCAGACGGCGATGCGCTTCGAGTCCTTCACGCTGCCGCTGTTCGAGCGGGAGGCGCCGGAACGCGAGGCCGAGCTGAAGCGGCTGGCCGAAGCCGCACAGGGCGGCGCGCTGCTGTTCGACGGCAGCACCGCCGCGCATCTCACCGAGACCGGCCGGCTGCTGGAGTCGCTGGCGCGCCGCCGTGAACGGCCGCTGTTCTGCGTCGGCGGCTCGGGCGTCGAACATGCGCTCACGCAGTGGTGGCGCGAGGCCGGCCGCCTGCCATCGGGCGGTACGCCGCGCGACCGGTTCGAGGCGGCGCCGCAGGTGCTCGTCCTCTCCGGCAGCGCCTCGCCGCTGAGCGCGCTGCAGATCGACGCGGCGCTGGCCGAGGGCTTTGTCGAACTGCCGGTGGATGCGGCGGCGCTCGTCGCCGGAACCGGGGCCGACGGTGAACTCGCCCGCCTCGCCGACAGCGCGCTGCGCTCGCTGCGCGCCGGCCGCAGCGTGATGCTGCACACCGCGCGTGGCCCGCAGGATCCGCGCATCGCGGCCATGCTCGATGCGCTGGCGGCGCAGGGCCTGGACCAGGAACACGCACGCCACGAGGGCGGGCGCCGCCTCGGCCAGCGCCTGGGCGAGCTGGCCGAGGCGCTGCTGCGCGCGCACCCGCTGCAGCGCCTGGTGGTCTCGGGTGGCGACACCTCCAGCCTCGTGATGCAGCGCCTCGCGCCCGACGCCTTGCGCGTGGCCGCGCGGCTGGCGCCCGGCGCGCCGCTGTGCCGCGCGGTCTCGTCGCGGCCTCACCTGGCCCGGCTGGAGATCGCGCTCAAGGGCGGCCAGATGGGCCAGCCCGACTACTTCGTCCGCGCGCTGCGCGGCACCGCCCACTGAACAGGAACTGCAAGTGCCATGACTGCCTCCAGCGAATCACGCGTCGCACTCGTCACCGGCGGCGCCAAGGGCATCGGCGCCGAGGTGGGCGCGCGCCTGGCCGCCGCCGGTCACCGCGTGCTGGTGGCCGACCTCGACCTCGACGCCGCCACCACCACCGCCGCTGCGCTGCGCGAGGCCGGCGGCCAGGCGAACGCGATCGAGCTCGATGTGGGCCGGCCCGACTCCATCGCCGCGGTGTTCGCGCAGGTCGAGCGCGAGCACGGCCGCTGCGACATCCTCGTCAACAGCGCCGGCATCGCGAAGGTCTTTCCCTTCCTCGACTTTCCGCTCGACAACTTCCTCGCGACGATGAACGTCAACGTCACCGGCACGCTGCTGTGTTCGCAGGCGGCGGCGCGGCTGATGGCCCAGCGGCGCTGGGGCCGCATCGTCAACATCGCCTCGGTGGCGGGCATGCGTGCGGTGGGCACCGGGCGCACCGCCTATGGCACCTCGAAGGGCGCGGTGATCGCGCTGACGCGGCAGATGGCGGTGGAACTCGCCGAGCACGGCATCACCGCCAATGCGGTGTCGCCGGGGCCGGTGGACACGCCGATGACGCAGGTGCTGCACAGCGCGAAGTTCCGCGAGGAGTACTCGAAGTCGATCCCGATGAACCGCTACGGCAGCACCGGCGAGATCGCCGCGGCGGTGATGTACCTGGTGTCGGAAGAGGCGCGCTACACCACCGGCATCGCCATGCCGGTGGACGGCGGCTTCCTCGCCTCGGGCGCGCGCGGCCTGTGAAGGCCTAGCTGGCGCTCAGCGCCGGCTCGGGCGAGAACTCCGCGCGGATCGCCGCGCCGTGGGCGTCCAGCGCCGGCGCCTCGGCGAACTCGGCGCCTTCCCACTCCACGCCCCAGGGCGAGGCCGGCACCTCCACGCTGCGGCCGT
>VFQN01005710.1_pt1 | contig 14948 bp, 12 predicted proteins | sample 3512371 | NCBI WGS metagenome assembly VFQN01 (sample SAMN10412370, study PRJNA504923) | tailings metagenome | isolation source: Replicate 2 from Balatoc abandoned mine | place: Philippines: Itogon, Benguet | collected 2017-08-28
GCAAATTAATTGCCTCCCGGCGAGCATGGCAATTAAATTTGTGCCACTACGGTACTAGTCCCGCGGTCAATGGGACGAGCAGTTGGGATCAGGCCCTGTCTGGCCCAGGCGCCAGGAGGCCGATTCCGTCACCAGCGGTCGGCGTACCGACCTGGATCGAACAATGAACACCTAAACCACGAACACGCACAGGCTGACGGCGTCCTGATCATTGGTTGCGCAGGCAGTCACAAGTACTGATACGCCACACAGCACACGCGGCCGACCACAACAATAGCCCCTGCCAATCGCTGCTTTGCTTGTGCATGCACGGCAATCGTCACATCAGGTCACATTAGCACATGAGCAGCCAGAACTGCACTCCGCTAGACAATTGCAGTTTGGCCACAGCCTGCCCTCCACAGCCCACAACGACAAACCCGGCGGGCCTACCCTCCGTGTGCGCCGTCCTGCCACCACGCCCTCCCAACCCCCACTCCGTCCGCACGCACCCAGCAGTTTGCCCATGGGTCCTTCTCCTCGTCCTCGTCCTCCTCGCTTCCCTCACCACAACTCCCAGCGTCGTAGCAAGGCCCCAGCTCCGCACCCTCCTGGCCCCCGCCGCTGCCGCCACCGCCATGGACACCGCAGCACCTTCCCACCCCTCCAGTGCCCCCTAGCTTCGGCGCCCGACACTCCAGCTCGTGAGCTGCCTTCAATTTTTCCTCCCCTCGCTACGCTGCAGAACGCTCCTCCTCTTCACCTCTACCACCTACCCCACCCACATCCGTATTCCCAACACCTTGACCTGCCGTCCACACACTCCCCGCTTTGCGGACCCCGGCCTTGGCTCTTCCACCCAGCTGCGTGCCCCGTCCTCCACAACAATCCCGCCACACAAAGATAGCGTCCCCGTTACGCGGCCACAAGTCCCAAGAGAGAGCGCCACATCCCATCCGCCGCCAGGTACGTGCCCCCATGCTTGGCCTTACGGGCCCTGCTGGGTACCGTGACGCAGTGGATGACACGATGCTGCTGCTGCTGCTCCTCATGCCGCCCTGCCGCCGCCGTCCCACGACCCCTGCTGCTGCTGCCCCTGCACACACCTCCACCTCGACGGCCTGCCCATGCAGCAGCCCCCCTGCAGTGGGCCACAGCACCGTGACCGCTCCGGCCCTGACGCCCACCTATGCGCGCCAGACGCAGCCCACCAGCCCACCGCCAGAAGGGCAAGTGCGCACCTGGCACCTTGCCTCTTGCTGCTGCTGTTGCTGCTCCTGCTGTTGCGGTTGTGGTAGCGGCCGCAGCGGCTGCTGCGGCTCATGTGCACCCGAAGGCCCTGCTGCGCAGTCCACCATGTGCCCTTGCGCGGGGCAGCCCTCCCGCAGCCGCCGCCAGCGCTTGCGAAGGGGGGGCACCGCCTCCTGTTGCACCTCTGCCCGTCGCTTCCTGTCCTGTCCTGCAGACGGTACATCGCTTTGCTCCACTCGCCGCTGCGACTCTAGCACGGCCGCATGGGTACCCCCGCCAACCCTTAGCGTCAGGCGCCCGTCGGCCAGGCGGCGGATCACGACCTGCTCGCCGTGCTTTGCGCCGCGAGCCTTGAGCAGGGGCACAACGCCAACGAGGTGCCACGAGGCGGTGCGGCCGCTTACAGCCAGAACGCGTGCCTCAACTACTGTGTGCCCGCTGCACAGCACACCCTGCCCACCGCCGCCTGCACCCGGGTCGCTGCCGTTGCGTGCGCCAGCAGTTCCGAAGTCCACGTGCAGGGTCACGGTCACAGACGGCTGCACCTCTCCAGCTGGTGTCTGCTGCATGAACTCCGGGGCCCAGAAAGTGCGGGCCCTATCCCTCGGCAGGACTACACTTTTGGTGTTCATCCAGCCGACAAGGCTCCCCGGCCCGCAGGCCTTCCCTGGTAATGCGTCACTGGACTCCGCCTCCTGCTGCTGTTCCTGCTGCTGCTGCCGCTGCAGATGTTGCTCCTGCTGCTCCTGCCGTCCTTGCCGCTCCAAGCGGGTTTCCGCTGTCATTTGAGCCCCATGACTCACGCTGAAAGCGCCACCTGTTTGGCCGGGAGTCCCAAGGACTGGCCTGGCAACGCCACACTCATCAGCCGCTGACTGTGGGTCGCGGCGGCCCGATGCTTCATCCCAGAGCAACTTGCCGTCCGATGCGCTCGCGAATCCAGTTGCAGCGGAAGGCTCCCGCCCTGCGGCTACTGCCTCCAGCTCTGCGCCAAGGGACTGACGCCGGCATATACCTCCCGCAGCCGCTGCCGCATCACCCAGCGCCCGGCGCTGAAAGGCGCTGCAGGCCATGGCGTGCGAACTTGGCAGCCAAGGTGCCACTGCATCAGCCACGGCCTGTGCTGCAGAGCCCACCACTTGCCCAGCTGCCTCCGCCGCTGCCGCAGGTACGGCCTCAGCTATCTGCCCGCCCGCAGCCACCACCTGCCTTGCAGCAAGGCAAAGTCCTGCACTCCCAGCTACGTAAGCATAAGCTGCCGAGTGAGTAAGTCTTATCGCAGAATGCTGCTGCTGTTCCGCTGCCGCCCCCGCCTCGTCCCCCGGCAGTCCCGTGGGCTTGCCGTCGCACAGGCGCAGCCTCAGGGCACCCCCGGCCCCGCGCCACAGCTGCACCCAGTGCACGCCCGGGACCGCGCCCTGCCCACGCAGCCAGGCGCCCAGGCCACACAGGTCGCAGTGCAGGGAGGGCGGGGGCTGTTGGGGCGGGTCTGGGTTCTGACCGGGGCTTCCCGAGGGTGCTACAAGGCGTAGTTGGATGGGTGTGGGAAGCCGCTGTTGTCGAGGCTGTAGCAAGGCAGCCGCACGCAGTCCTGGGTAGTCTTGCGTATCGCAGTGTAACGCCCCGATGCCAAAGAATTGTTCCGCGGTGCTGTGCTTAAGGCGTAGGCTGCCGCTGGACATCGCATCCTTGCTAACTCGGAGGGCGATGCCGCCGACAACCATGTTTGACATATGACCTAGATATATGCGCTCATTTGTCAAAAATGTTTGTACCCATCACACCCAAGTTACCCGGGTTTGGCGCGCTGCCCCTGTCGCTTGGCGCGCCATAACATGTAGGATTACTACAGTACACTATCTTGACCAAAATAGCTGTAATGAAAAGTAACGAAACACCGGGAAATGCCAGTATGTTTGCCATGGGCGTCGAGGCAGGGGGGCCTCCCCTGGTGCCCTGGGGAACAGCGCCCAGACAGCTATTGGGTACGCAATCTCCACCATTACGGAACAGCTGTCGACCGTACCGTCCGCACGCACCAGCGCACACCCATATTATGCATGTCAAGCGGACATGGGTGTGCCAAACCACGAATGCAACATCTTCAGCCGCGGGAGCTCAGCCGCGGGAGCGCAGCCAGCAACAGACCAACCCCGGATCCCTTGCGTCCCTGCCTCCGCTCAAGCCCGCCCATTCGGCGGTCCCCGGCCCTGCCATGCCTTGCGCGGACTCGCTCAACTCCCGGCAGTCACTGCAGGTGTCCAGGAAACACCGAGGCGTCTACCAATGTGCGAAGCAGGAAACCTCCTCTCCCAAGCCGCCCTGCCCTCGTACGGCACGCACCGCACCGCCCCGGGCCCTTCCTAGCACCAAGCTGCTGGCCTTCGGCCCACCACGGCCCGGGCAAGATCGTAGGTTTTTATTTCACTGCTCCCACCCTGCCTGTTGCCCCTCCCCTCCGATATCCGTACTGCACAGGGGATCACCTGATACAGCTGTACCACCGAGCCCACTCCTGCAATGACATTCAACATTGAGCTCATGCATTCTCCGCTCCAACCACAGCCGCGTGCTGGCTCTCCCTGCCCGTTCCCTTGATTCCTCACGGACTTGTCGCAGTGCAACCCCGTACAAAAGCGACACCCCAACCTGAGCATCCAGCTGCCTTCGAAAAGCACCTCAGCTCACGCAATGCCAGTATGCCACTCGCACCACCGCTTCCGCCCCCTGCCCCTGCTCTCAATCAAGTGTATGCGTGTGTCACGTTATGCCACGTGCCCAGGACAGTGCCAGTCACAGTGCAGGTGCAGGCTCTTGCGAGTGCGCCAGCTAGCTACTAAAATGCATCAGCACACCCTTTACACAGCCACGGTCAATTTTAGATGCAATGCCTCAATGCTCATGCCTCGTCACGTCACCGGCGGACTCACCCTCCAGGGCCTCCACCGCCACACCGCCCACCTGCACACCGCCCTCCCCCAACAGGCCGCCCTCCCTTCCCCCCGCAGGCAGCCAGCAGCTCAGCCCCCGGTCCTCCTCCTCAACACCACTGTCGTCCCCTTCCTCCTCACCATCGACGTCGCCGCCAGCCCCCACCTCTTCACGCGCTCCCAAACAGCCGCCGCTGCCTCCCACGCTACCCCGGCGCCAGCCCGCCCCTCTCAACCCATCCATCCCTGAGTCGCAGTACCCAGCGCTCACTCTCGCTCCTCCCTCCGTCTCTCCTTCCCTGACACAGCCCTGCTGCTCTTCCCCACCGCCCCCGCCATCATCGTCTTCCGCGTCCTGTTCCACACCCTCCTCCTCCTCCTCCTCCCCCTCCTCCTCCTCCTCCTCCTCCTCCTCCTCACTGGTGTCGCTCAGCTCCCACTCCTCCCTATAGGGCCCACCAGACCCCCGACCTCCCGCGGCTCCACCCCCGCCACCAGGCCCCCGCCATCGGGGCACCGCCCCATGAGCACCGCGTCCCCGTCGCGCACCCCCAGGGCCCGGAACAGCGACGCGCAGCGCCACAGGCGCCATATGTTACGCCCCCTGTACCCGGCACAACTCAGCCGCAGGTGGTACGGCACGAGCGCATGCGGCTGCCCCTCTGTCCCGCACCCATCACCCTCTACCTTCGGCCCGTGCACCACCACTTCCATGGCCTGGCCGTACGACAGCCGTACGGGTGTGGGGAACAGGGCTGCCACGGCTCCCTGCCGTAGGTCCACGCGTCCGCGCCACGCAAAGCCAACCGGCATGCTGCCCGGAGGGGGAGGCACGGCACGGGCACGGGGCCGGGGCGGGGGCGCGGCGTCCGCCGGAGGGTTCCCGTTGGGGCCCTCCCTCCCTGGGTGCTGCTGTGGCAGCCACGGTTGCTGCTGCTGCTGCGGCGGCGGCTCCTGCTGCTGCTTCTGCCCTTCCTGCGGCAACCGTTGCTGCAAAGCCACAGGAGCAGAGACCTCCGCACGCCTTGGTCGCTTGGCCGGCCGTTGAGGGCCGTCCCCAAACGGCTGTGTACGCACCAGCAGATGCTGAAATGAGCCTAACGGCAGCCCTGCAGCCGCCTCCGCCTCCTGCTCTCCGCCGTCAACCCGCTGTATTGTCACCCGGCCGTCCGCCAGGCGAGTCAGCAGCACACGGTCCTTGTCCACCGCCCCCAGGGCCCTGACGACTGCAGGAGCACCACTTGAGACATACCAGCGGAGGCTCGAGTTTGACCTCTGCGCACATATCACACGCACGGTGTGCACGGTGGAAGGCATTTGCTCCTCCTGCGTGTCCCGGTGCTGTCCGTCAGCACCCGGGGTAACGCCGGCCGCTGCAGTCCCGCTTCTCATGATATGCAGCTGTACGAGTGCAGACCCCATCGGCCCCGGGAATAGTTCCCGGCCCCAAAACTTGGAGGCGCCTGCTCCCTGCAAATTAATGTAATGGCGGTTGAATGTACCCCGTAGGCTAAGGACCCCCGGCTCCGCATGCTGACCGTGCTGCTGCAACAACTGCTGGTGCTGCTCCTGCTGCTGCTGCTTCTGTGAAGACAGCTGCTGCTGCTGCTGCTGCTGCTGCTGCTGGTATTGATTCTGCTCCTGCGAAGACGGCTGCTTTTGATGCCGCTGGAGTGGCGACGGCAACGACGATGGCTGCTGCGGAGTCGGCAGCTGCTGCTGCGGCGGCGGTGAGAGCTGCGGCAACAGCGGCGGTGGCAGGGGCGGTGGCGGCAGCGGTAACGGCGGCAGCTGCAGCAGGGGTGGCGGGGGTGGCGGCGGCAGCGATGACTGCATGAGCAGCTCCAGCGGTATTGGCCGGGGCGGTGGCGACAACGGCCGCTGTGGTGGCTGCAAGAGCTGCGGCACGGACGGCGCCGGGGGTGGCGGTGGTGACGGCGTCAAGGGCTCTGGTGGCGTCGGCGGCTGCAAGGGCCGCAGCAGGGGCGTCGGCGGCGGCATGAGCGACGGCGTCGGGGGCTTTGTTGGCTGCTGCTGTTGCCGCCATAGCCACAGCCGCAGCTGCAGCTGCCAGGCCCACACTCTCCCGCTGATGTCCCCAGCCAGGCTGAAGGCCTCACCCGCCAGCCCCACGCCGCCCAGCGAGAACGACGAGGCATCGCGCCTCGTCAGCTGGGCTTGCAGCTCCACAACCTGTGGCCGTTGCTCTGCAGCCCCTCCGGGCGTACGGCTACACGTGGCCAGGTGCACCCTGACAGCCATCGACTGCCCAGGTTGCAGCAGTGCCGCTCCAGGCCATAGGTCCAGCACCTCGTTGCCTAGCCGCCCCAGCCCACCATCGCTTATCCGTATAACATGCACGGCGCCCGCCTTGCCGCCTGCGGCTGTGACAGCTCCATCCGGGGCCACCCCTGCTGCTGCTGCTGCTGCTGCCACGGCCCCAGGCGCAGGATCACCCGACGGAGCGTCACTGGCAATCGGCATTGCGGGTGATGCGATCGCTGCTAGGACCGATGCTTGAAGGCTGTTGTAGCTAGTAGGGCCTGAGTTGGAAGGCGGTGACGGGAACGGTGGTGCAGGGTCAGGCGGTTGTGGTGGATGTGCGCCGCATGCTGGAGTCGGCATCGGCGCCAGCGGTGGTGGTGGCGGAGACGGCGGCGGCGGGGGTGCGTCAGGAATTGAGGTGGGTGTCGGCGGCCGCGGCGGCGGCGGGAACGGCGGCGATGGGTGTGGAAGTAGTGGCATTCGCGGGGATGGCGTTAAAGGCGGTGGGAGCAGTGGGGCCGTCGGTAATGGCCAGCAGCCTGTGCTGCTACCATTGCCGTCGTGGCTAGCACAAAAGAGCATTGGAATGGGCGAGGTGTATGCGTAATTGGTGCTCCGTTGGCCTCCTACGCCATCAGGGTAGCCGGAGGGGTCGCCACGGCCCTCTGCCTGCGCACGCGCGGGTGTCAGCCCACCACGCCCCTCGTGCATTGCGTCAGGCAAGTGCGCAGCCCCTGTCACAGTCTGCGAGCTGGCGGCGCCCAGGGCTGTGGCAACAACTGCATCAGCAGCTGCAGCAGCAGCAGCAGCAGCAGGCCGACCCAGTTCCTCCGTCCCCGCCCCTATCGTCTGATTGCCCCCTGCCGTGTCGGTTGCCACGTGCTCCGCCAGCCGTAACGGTCCAACGGACACGCGGATGCCAGGTGGTGCGGAAAATTCCCATTCTGCAGCTGCGTCTGCCACGGCCTGAGCTGCGGACCCAGTCAGCTGCCCTGCGGCAACCGCTGCTGCCTCCTCCGCTGCCGCAGAGCCTTGAGCGCTCTGAGCCCCAACGGCTGCGGACGGGAATGCAGGCAGAGTGGCCGGCCCCGGCGACGTCCCAACTTCGCAAACCCCAGACACCGCCTTTCTGTGCTGCTGCTGCGGCTCCTCCTGTCCGTGCTGCTGCTGCTGCTCTCGCTGCCTGTTGTCGTGCTGCTGCGTCGCCGCCTCCGCCTCCCCCCCCGGCAGTGCCGTGGGCTTGCCGTCGCACAGGCGCAGCCTCAGGGCGCCCCCGGCCCCGCGCCACAGCTGCACCCAGTGCACGCCCGGGACCGCGCCCTGCCCACGCAGCCAGGCGCCCAGGCCGCACAGCTCGCAGTGAAGGGGCGGCTGTTGGAATGGGTCTGCCCGCTCAGGTAGACGCAGGTGAAAGTGCAGGGTCGGGAGGGTGTTGCACCCCGAAGGCGTCGGCTGCAAGAACAGGAGGCGTTTACCACAAGAAGCATGACTTGCGGCTTCGCTAACCGCGCTAGTGCCGAAGAACTGTTCCGCGGTGCTGCGCTTGAGGCGGAGGCTGCCGCTGGACAGCGCTTCCTTGCTAACGCGGAGGGCGATGCCGCCGACAACCATAGTAGGAGCAGAATACTATAGACTATAGACCAAACAAGTGCAGCAGAAGGTTTGGCTTGTGAAGCACGTCTTCGTGGAACACAGTTCGGCGCCAGCAAACAACCGCGATGAGCGCCTCCTTAACATGCTGAAACAATCATCATTCCTAGGTACAAGCGAAGTTCAGTCCAGGCACCCTGGATGCTGCGAATTTGGGCAAGGTAGGAGATGGCAGGGAGGTACAGGTGGATGGCCGTAATTCGGCCAGTGCCCTAATTCGGCCACTTGCGTGTAGAAATTCAGCCAGGCGTGAAAATAAAAATGTAAACAGGTAACATGTTGCTTATATGTTAAAAGAAACTGTTTATATGCTGTTGAGCTGTCGTCGCTCGCCTGGGTCGGGCAGTCGGCGTGACGACCAGCGGGACGGCAATCTGTCGCGCATGCCGCGTAAACTTGCTTGGGACCGCGACCAACACACATGAAACAACTTATGTATACATATGACAACTGTGGATGTTGCCTGTCTCAAGGAGAACGGCCATTTGCGCGCGCTTTCCCGCTTGGCTTTCTCGTCCGGCACCAAAGCAAAAAAGAGCTAAGTAGCACCGCAACTCATTGCCACACACTCGTGATCACAACTACGGCATCTATTCATATATACAAAAACTGTTCCAACAGCTTCCAAGGCAGTTTGCGTGTGTAGCGATGGTCAAGACCAAGGTGCCGGGGTGGCAGGGGCAGGCGGGGGTGCGTGGTGGGATAGCAGGAGGGTGAAGGGTTGCATACTGGCATGGGGAAGGGTTTAAAGTGCAGACAGCAAGGGCGTGTCCGTAAAGTAGATGCATGTACGCTTTCGAGCACTTGGAGAGCGGCAGGTAGCGGCAGGAGATCGTGGGTCGACAGGTTTTGGGCGTGCGCCATGTTGTCCGTCGAGGCTTGGGGCACGTGTGCTGGACCAGGCTTGGGGCACGTGCGCTGGACCAGTAACACTGATGGCATTTCCCCGTATATGACAGCGCGATGTATGTTCCTTTCGCTGAACCATGCGCTTGCAAGGTGCCGTTGTTGCCTGCTGGCCATGCTCCGCTGACGATTGATGCCAGCCGGGCTGCCGAGGTCCACCACTCGCGCGCAGTATACAATAGAACACTTATATAATGATACTATATCACGAAAATGAGCGTCACTCTACTTCAGGGTGATAGAGGAGCGCGAAAGACTGGGACTCTTGAAGTGGCCGAATTTCGGACCACTGAAACGTAGGGCGGCGTTTTGACACGTCACAGGAGAACGGCTGGAAGACATGTTATACTTGGAGTTTGACTCCCCGGCACCAAGAGGACCCATGGGGCTATCCCCTGGCTGCTTCAGCACATAAGTTGGGTATGGCCCTGATTTATGGCATCAACTTTAGCTTAAAAGTGGCCGAATTACGGCCATCCACCTGTAGGATGAACTGCTTTTGGGCGTGGCTACTAAACCTGGCAGTCACGTGTTGGCAGGGGCAAAAGACCAGGCAGGGGAGCTGCCCTGAGCGAAGACTCCTTTTGAGCACCCCTCCGAAACGCCAGGACCTTCCAGCAGGCTTTGGGAACACAAATGAGCGAAGACCCAAACACGTGTGATATGTGCTGCAGGCAGGGGTCGTCGTCCAGGGCTGTACGCATCTCGCATAGTATTCGTCACAAGTCTGAAGCTCCTGGTTGATTCGTGTGCAAGGCCCTGGAAGGCGCCACCAGGAGTCGATGCCAGGCACGCTGTGTTGATCATACAGCTTCCTCACAATAGTACATCTTTAAACAACCAGTCAGCACCCGGCGCAATGAGGAATGGAAAGGTTTTGAAACCATGGTCGTACTGGCAACTGGGCTACCCTGGATTTGGGGAAGACCCGGATCCAGAAACCCACTCGCCAGGGACTCGGGGAGTGCGTGCCGGTACTGCACTGCAGTGAGCAAGGGATGCCGCTATATCATCCCTACAAGGAGACCTCCCCTGACGGTGTCCATCACATCCCACGCTGCCGTATACCATACTGACACCGTCTGTGCTGAACGCAAAGCCCTAGGTCCTCGACAGCTGTTTAGCGGTACGATACCGACAGCACACTCTGTGGGTCCCGCCAGATCCATGCAGTTGCCGACTTTGCTTCAAGCAAGGAGTTCCCCTAATAAGTGCCCACACGGGTCCAGCCATGCAGGTCAACGCAGGGTCAACACTACGATCCCGTACTGTCCTTAGCTGTATACGAGTACGCGCTGCATGCCCCCTCCGTCCACACCACCACAGGTTGCTGCACAACACCCATGAAACCCTCTACTGCGTCCTGATACACGGTAGCCTTCCTGCTTACTCAGCCTAAGCACGCAAATTCAGCAGCCATCGCAGCGCTGAGGCCAAGCCAACGTGCAGGCAAGTACAGTAGCCCGTTGTGTCCATGGCAATCCATTTACCAGCACCTAACGTGCCCCCTGCCCTGAACTGCAAGTCCGCCCAGTTGCACCATAGCGCTGCATGCGAGGCATCACCTCCTGGCGCTGCCCCTCACCACCATCTCACTGCTCAGCCGCCTCACCCTCCAGCAGCCCCCGCAACCACGCCTCGACCTCTGGCCTCATCTGCTTCTCGAACCGCTTCCCCTCCTCAATCAGCTCGGCAAGCAACTGCCGAACCTTATCCTCGCTGACGGGTGGCCCCTGGTCCACCAGCCACTTCAGGGCAGGCAGCGGCGCCCAGTGCCGCACTGCCTCGGCCACCACCTCCTCGCCCAGGGGCGGCCCCTGCCGCTGCAAACACGCCAGCGTGCCGCGGTCACCGTTCCGAGCAGCAGACGCATACCACTGAACTTCCACCTCCGGCTGCTTGTCACGCACGCCCTTCCCCACCAGAGCCTCCAGCGTCGCCTCGCAGCCTGTGCCAGCTGCCCCCAAGACTGCCTGCAGCCACTCGTCGTCCGGGGCGCCTTGTAACGCCAGCATGTCCATCAGCGCCTGCAGCACCGGCCAGGGATGGTGCCCGCATGTAGCCGCCGAGAGGGGATGCGTGGCGCCCTGGCCTTCCTCCCCCAGCAGTGGCACGCCCACCCCAGCCAGCAGCCGCAGCACCTCAACCAGCCGCTCGCCGTCCTTGGGTGTGTCGCTGGGCCAGACTTCTAGGATATCGGTCACACAGCGGAACCCCCTTGCGGGGCTGCAACCGGCTTGCAGCAGCCAGCGGACGGTTGCCAGGCTGCCGCTGCCCACCGCCTCCAAAAAAAGGTACCCCTGCAGCCTACGCCCCTCTCCTTCCAGCCATGGTGTTGCTGCCTGTCGTACAGGTGATGGTTCCTCCCCAGCAGCTGTAAGGCTCAGTGACAAGCCGTGCTGCAGTGTGTGCAGCTCAAACAGGAGGAACTGCAGCGCCTCCAGGTTGCCGGACGCCGCTGCAGCACGCAAGGCGGGAAACAGACACCCCAGGTCAGCCCCCCGGCAGCCCAACAGCCACCGCAGCTTGGCAACGCTGTCGCAGGAGGCCTTTGCAGCGGCAGCCAGCAACCACCTGGAGCGCCAGAGCTCATCGTCTGCCGGGGGCAGGTACCCGCCGTCCTGCTCCAGCTGGTGTATAAAACTCAGCTCTGCGTGCTGCACCACCGCCTCCAGAGCCTCCCACGTGCCCCACGAAAAGCCGCGCTCTCGCAGCCACTGCAGCCGGGCCAGGTCCCCAGAGCCAGCGGCCGCACCGCACACGTCGGCGTGCTCCACCGGGAAGTGGTCGTTACCGTGCACCTGACCCATCTCCAGAACCCACTCCATCTTGGCGACGGCGTCTGCGGTTGGGGAGCCCGCTGCAGCCACCATCACCCGCCTCCACACCCCAAGCGCCGTGTGCTTCCAGCAGTCCAAGGGATAGTCCTCCTCGCCCGCAGGGACGGGCTTCTCCAGAGCTGCACGTGCGCACACCTGCGGCCCCAGCACCTCCCACGCCCGCTGCAGGGCCACCAGGTCGTGGAGCCGTGCCACAGCCTCCAGGGTGGCCCCGGCGTCCACAAGACCCGGGAAGCGCTGCGCCAGGGAGGGCAGCAGGTGCAGGTGCCCTGCCTCCACAGCTGGCGTGGCAACGTCTGCTGCTGGTGTGTGGTGCGGCACAATACCGCCGCTGTGGTGCTTGCCCGCTGCTATCCGACCGTAGTGGACCGTATGCAGCAGCTCGGGGAACACGTGCGGCTGCAACAGCTGCCAGGTAAAGTCGATGTTGGCCTCACAGCCGCTGGCGGCAGCTCTGCAGAGCAGCTGCAGCTTCTGACACAAGGTCAGCTCACGCAAAGCAGCAGAAGCGCTGGCCGAGGACGTGGCATCTGCGGTGACGTGGCCTGGCAGCGGCTGGCCCAGCCGCACGGTGAGGTGGTGCGGCTCGCTGAAGCGCTGTGCGGCGTCCTTGCAGGCGAGGCGGCCGCTGAGGGCCAGGTCGTTGGGTGGCAGGAGGGCTATGATGCGCAGCAGGCGCAGCTCGGGTAGCAGCAGCTCGCTGTGTTCTCCGTTGCTGCCCGCGGTGTCGTCCATGTTGAACTAACCAAGCTGTTTCCTGCTTTACCGCGGGCGTCCTGCGATGCAGCAGGGAGGCAGGGTCAACTGTCAAATGTCATGCTCTTGTGTAGTCAGCATACAAGGTACGAACGAGCAAGCTTGGCTGCGTGTTCCACGCTAGGAGAATTTTGAGTGCAGCTGAGCTTTAGTTCGCGGTGAGGGACCAGCGGCGGGGAGCGAGGGACCAGCGGCGCATGTTTGGCGCGATGGGCACCACCCGCTCACATTGTACAGCTTGGTGAATGTATACTGATCCACGGCTTTATATGAGCTGGTAAGGACCTTCCTAGGACTTCACGAATGCTTAACAAAGCGCAGGAGAGCGTGAAAGCGACCACGGGCAGCGAAAGGCCGGTTCTTGGATAGTTTACCGAGGAACACGTACACTGCCATCTTAAAGGGCATATGCAAGGGACACGCCATAGCTTCGCCGCAGGAGATGCTGAGATTCCGACGAGCGAAGCAGCTGCCTCGAGGCCCGACCGTAGGGCCAACGACGCTTGGGCCCAGGGGAGCTCCCCTGATAGTTGGGCTTTCGCGGCCTTGTGCACAAGGTGCTTGCTTACGCACAGACGCATCGTGCAGCTACTGCAGTTTATCCTTGGGTGAGGACAAAACCTCTACCACGGCTGCATACCGGTACCGCGAAACGGCAAACCGGTTTTCACCAGCAGGCGGTCCTGCACGCTAGACCTGGTTGGCACGGCCTGCACGCCTCACGCCGCTGGGCAGGGCAGGGCCCCTGCACACCGCCACGCAAAGCAAAATGCAAGGACACAGCTGTACCGGCAGCATGATGTTACCGCATGTGCGACCTGCTGCTCGACGGCAGGGCTGCAGCTTCACCGTGACCTGGACCGGCAGAGCTGCAACCGGCAGAGCAGACCGGCTGCAAGGATCCACAGCAGCCATGCGCATTGCATGTCCGGTCTCCAGTGTGCACGCTCCTTCTCGGCCCCACACGCCCACAGGTGTCAGGAAAGCGCCTGTGACGCCCGCCCCGAAACCACCAGCACGTCCAGCTGCACTCGTGCATACTGTACACTTGCCGAGTGTTTGCCACCCATGACCAGCACAGCCTGTCGTGTGGTGCACTAGTAGCACAAGTCACCGCTGGCTGCATGCTAGTATCAATGGCATACGTCTACTGCATGACATGATACGGTATACGGTATGCTGCATCCTGGCAGGTGCAACGCCCGTGCGAGCCGCAAGGCCCAAGGGCTACCACACCGCACAGCAATTTTAATGTTTGTGGCAAACGCATCCGTGCGCAGAAGCCGGTTGAGTTGCACGAATACAACGGCCCAGGGCCAGCCGCCGTTACCCCTGTCCTGTGGGCCCAACCAGGCCCAACACCGTTTAACTCCTCCTCCGCCCTGAGGGTAGGGACTCTAGTGGTGTCCCCCGCCACGTCCCCGCCACGTGCCCAGCCCTGCCCGCCACCATGAACCATGCCACGGTGGGGGCGCGGCAGTATTCCTAGTCGTGCCCCCCTTCCCCCTTCCGCGCGTAATTACTGTCGTTGGTGCTGCTGCTGCGGCGGCACCAGCTATCCACCAGCCAACGGCCCACTCCAAAACCACATTGCCTGGGCCGCCGACAAACTCTGCAACCATGCCACCGCTTCACACCTGGGCGCCTGTGCCCCAATTCCTTATTCAGCCAAGTACCCCAGCAACACAGCGTCGGCAACAGCGATCACAGCCACCGACCTGCCACCTGCCTGCTTCGCCTTGCCACACTCCGTCTCCCAACATTGTTTGCCTGTACCTGTCTCAGGCTTAATATGCCTGCATCCCGCACCGCATCCGCTACACAGCGGCGCCGCCTGTGCCCGCCACACTCGCCGGCCCCTGCTGCGCCAGCCACCGCAGGGGCGGCATGCGCGACCGTCTCCAACCGCAACCTCTCCCACCAGCCGCCTTTCCTGCTGTCCTCGGCACTACTGGAAACCATGAGCCACACCGGTAGCCCCTGCTGTCTGACCGCACCACCCGCTGTTCCAGCCGTGTCGTGGGGTAAACGCCCCACGCAAGTGGGCACCTCTGCCGCCCCTCCCCACACTGCCCCTCGACAAGGGTTAGTCTCGCCGGCCTACGCATCCCCGTCGTTGACCGACCGTGCATGTGCCCCACCAGCTGCACCACCACATAACGCCCCCTTCCTCAACTAATTGTGCACCTACCGGTGTCCCCCGCCTCCGCCCCCGCCTCCGCCCCCGCACCCACCAACCCCACTTCTGCCTCCGCACCCACCTCTGCTCCCGCCCCAGCCCCCGAGCCAGCCCCCGCCCCACGCCCCTGGGCCTTGGCCTGCCCCCCCCCCCCCCCCCCCCCCCCCCCCCCCCCCCCCCCCCCCCCCCCCC
>VFQN01005712.1_pt1 | contig 14944 bp, 14 predicted proteins | sample 3512371 | NCBI WGS metagenome assembly VFQN01 (sample SAMN10412370, study PRJNA504923) | tailings metagenome | isolation source: Replicate 2 from Balatoc abandoned mine | place: Philippines: Itogon, Benguet | collected 2017-08-28
TCATTTGAGTAAGTCCGTAGAGGCACAATCTCCTCTAAACCTGCCATAATTGCAAAGAAACTTCAGGGATAAAAGTTCACTTTATTTAAAAAAAGGAAATGAAACTGCCAAAAAGTTTCGGAGTTTGGAAATTTCGTATACCGGTAACCTCCATTATTACCGGCATATTACCGATTTTTGTTCGATGAAAATAGAGAAGAAAATGAGCCATTTTCCTCTTATCCTACTTCGAATCCTGCTTCTTTTCTATCTTTTCTCGTTATCTGAAGCAATTGTTTCAAGTGTAACAGAAACTTCATCTGGAACATTTGGTACATGGGTTCAAAAGAAAGTTGGTTTGGCGATTAATGGTATTGTTAATATAGATTATGATATCTCTTTAAAAGATAATACTCTCCCATATGAAAGTTATATTCTTATTTTAGTGATCTCTGAGGATCAAAGGGTGGGTTATTACACGAATTTAGATAAATCAGACTCCACCATATCTTCGAGTATTAGCTCACTGTGCACAGCCCCTTCAATGCACAGAAAGATTCTAACAACTGCACCTTTGAGTGGATCTTATAATTTTACTGTTGATTATAATAATGGTGCAACTGATATTTACTCCGTTGCTCTCCTTCAGTGTCGATCTGGTTATAGTAGTAATCCTGTCAGAGCACATGTGCAAGTAACGACAAAGAATCCTGCACCACGTGGAGATAGTTACAATCAGTTGCCTATAGATTTAGTTATGTTAGTAAGATTATACTTAGGTGAAATATTTGTTTATTCACTCCTGTTGTTGGGAATTATTGGTCAAATTATTCTCGCAAAGTAAGTAACGTTAATATCGTTTTCCGTCTCTATTCACGCCAATCGACTTTTTCCTTGTATAGAAATTATGCCTTGGGTCTTCATAAGTTGTTTGCGGTAACTGTACTCTCGTATTTTATTTTGTATATCATTAAATATGTTGGTAAGTCTTTTCTACATTCCAATTACTTCACAGAATCACATACTACCATTTAGAGGTGAATTATGAAAACAGTAATGGAGATACTAGCCTTGGATTGGAGGTAATATGTTTCTATTGATAGCAAAATAAGTTTCCTCATCTCTTCGTTGCTTTTAGTATACTTCCAATATTGTACAAGTCTTTGCTGATACTCTTTCTTTGGCGAGCTTATTCTATTTATCCCTTGGATGGTATGCTTTAGGAATACCATATTTGTTAAATTTTAACTCTAACTTTTAGGTCCATTTTGCGCCAGCAATTAACTCAGAAAGAGCATAATCTCATCACGTATGCTATTTCTGGATTCTTTGTTTTTGACATGGGAGCAGCGATATGTACAGACAGTGACAATGTAAGCCTCTTTCCCGTGGTACTTTTTATTGTTGTTATAAGGCACTCTTTAGCAAGCGTGTCAAGGGTTATCGTTAGTCGCTTTTATCATCAAGAGTTTGGTTTTGTTAGCGATTATTATTGCAATGAACTTCACAGTGACTCAGCTTCGAGCAATGCTTACTCATTCTCCATGGGTCCCTTCAACTCCTATTCAATACGCTCGATGTAAACAATTACAAGTGTTTCGATTGTTGTTCATTCTTTACTTACTGCTTCCAACCGCTTTCCTGATTCTCGATGTAAGTTTCTCTATCTTTTGGTTCGTACGAATGATAATTTTTCTGTAGGTGACAATATTTACATGGGAAGATAACTGGGTTCAAGTTGTATTGAATGATTTTTTGGTAATATTGATGATATTTCATATTGGAGTAACCTTCAGTCCACTGCAAGAGCCGCTCTTAGTTAGAGCATTTGATGGGACAGCAGCACCTCGCCCTCAAGGAAGAACTGAATAAATCAGTCACAAAAATTTAACAAGTAGGAATCATTTTACTTTGGGCATACTATGAATCTATCTGTAAACTTACAAAGAAGCGACCCTGTGAACTCCCACATTTTTCTACCATATACCCTTTTCAGCCGATTCTTATCCTTTTATCCTCCTTCAAAGTTGTTACTAGCTGAAATCAATTGTGTTGAATTCGATATTTTGCAGTCTTTATCTTTTCGAGAGGGAAAAATCGGGGAAAACATTTGACAGATTTTTGTGGCGCACATTTTGCACGACACTACACACTGCCTCTCTTTTCTTGCATGTTTTTCTTTTGGGAAGTGCATCTCAATTTCGTTAACTTCAAAGCAGTGCAGAAGTGAGTCGTAACTCATAACTCATAACATCCTTCCATCACAAATTTATCGAACTATTTTCATGATGCGACCAACTATCAGTGCTACTCAAGCAATTCACAGTCCCAGAGAAGAGGAGAGGCGTTTGGAGATCTCAGAAGCGTCTTTCCTGACTACTACGCTCTTCCTTGGTGACTTATCTGTTCTTTGTAATGAGAGCAGTATTTGTGAACTCTTTGGGAGATATGGGGAACTTGAGCGTGTGCAGCTCAAGCGAAGTGATCGAGACACTCAAAGGGCTCACTTAGGTTTTGGGTTTGTTAAGTTCGTCAGTCGAGCATGCGCGGAAAGAGCGTTGGAAGAGCTCAATGGTCAATTCTTTCTTGGCCGTGCTTTGAGAGTGGGATGGGCCGACGAGAACCAAAACCGCATTGCAAGTGTTTTGAAAGCAACGGATCCTAAGAAACATCACCAAACAGCTCAATTACATGTTTCATTTATGACTCGCGATCTCAAAAGAATCGTGTCAGAGATGGACTTAGGAGGAGTTTTTGGTAGATTTGGAAATGTGGTAGATATCGCGGTAAAGAAGAACTTCTTGAATAAGGTAAGTTATTTTAATTATTTCGATTGTTCTATAAGATTTAAACCTTCCCCAGTCAGGTTGTCAATCGGGATATGCTTTTATCCATTTCAGTTTGACCTTGGAAGGACTTGAATCGGCTCTTATGGCATCAGAACGAGTGAATAATTGTACCATCGATAGCATTTCGTACAGATGTAAAACCGATCAAACTTTAATGAATCAATATCTGTTATTCAAGTCATCCAGTCCTTCTGCGCACACTAAATTCGAGTTTGAACAACTTCATCAGACTAAAGCAGATGACAGAAGCCCGTTTACACATCTCGAATCTGACCACAAAATGATAGTTCCTCGACCCAAACCTACTCCTTTCCCTTTAGCCTTCAATACCTACAGAAAATCTGAAGAAACACCAAGAACAAATGGCTTTAAAAGTATGTTGCATACTTCAAACAGTGCTTTCATTACATCAATTGGTGATTCTAGAACATCAACCTATTCACGTTACGCAGTAGTACTTTCACCTTCAATATCTCGCAGCTCTTCATCAATGAAAGAAAATTATTTCCCAGCAGCAACATTAAATCCATCAATTTCAAAGTCAATTTCATCATCTATTTCTTATGATGAATTTCCTTATTATAGAAGAGGAATGATGAAAGATTCTTATTACAATCCAGTTTGAGAAATCAGAATTGTGACTTCAGGCTGTTTACTCAGATATTGTATTTCTTTTACTAGTCATCGGGCTTTTTAGTACATAACAACAATTTACATGAATTCCCTACAATCCTCTACAATCCCCAACTTTTATTTGATGATATTATATTTCTGTGGTAATTTATTGTTTTCTTTTCCTTTTGTAGTAGTAGTATAAATCGTATTCAAAGACTATAGTTCATAATGCATCAGTGAATACATGTTGTTTTCACTTCTTTTGCTTTTTCTTATTGCAGTCTTCGTTTTCTTATGTTCGGTCATTGTTCATCTAATAATGTGCGGTGATTAAGATCGATTTCTGAGAAATTATGTTCATTCTATTCTAATCGCTCTTTACTTCCAAAATTTCTTTGTTGAATTGTCAGGTTTTGATGTTTGCTTTATTATTATTTTTATCATTGGTCACATTGGCATCATGTACATACGCACAAGCCATTCATTCGCAACTTTTCAATTCTCTCAATTTCGTATAAAATCGTATTTAAAGAAGTATTTGATTAACATTCACTCATTCTGTCCAAATGAATATCTTTTATTTTAGCTCTTCTTCACTTTCAGCTTGAATAGTAGCTAACATGGTATGTTCAATCTGTTTAATATGATAGCTAATAAAGTGAATTACATGAATAGGCATGTTGACCGTTAGATGAGTCTTTTTTGTATGAAGAACAATTTCTTTTCCCTTTTTTCTTTTCCTTTTTCGAATCCCTATAATAACTCTTTCTTCATAACTTAAAAAAAAAAAGGGAAGAGGCAAATTAAGTTTCCATGGTGTGTGATACAAAAAAGTCGAGTTAAAAGTCGACTCATTCTCTCATGCCCTCGCCCTTGCCCTCAGGAAGGCTTCTCACTTCAACTCAACAGAGATCCTTCATAGCAGGAAACATTATTCCTTGATCTCATCTCCTTGCCCTAGCGAACTGACCTTCACGAACACAATTTAATTGCAATTTCTACACGCTTGCACTTGTAATCGAGAAAAAAATTACCAACGCAAAAAGAAACCATGGAGCACTTAAAGCATGACTTACACGCAATGATTCAACACTGCAAGCAATTGCCTCCTGATCCAACTCACGAACAATTAGAGGCCAAATGTAAAACACTTTGTCATGCACTTGAGAAGGACACTGTCACTTTAGCTCGTCGTGTAAAGGACATCATTCAACAAGGTTTCGTCACAATCCTCGGTTTCGATGCTTGGAAGAAGGTAATTGTTGATCATCCTCTTTTCATTGCAGCAAATCTCGTTGCTGCATTAGAACATATTTATGCTGAAGTTGAAAATTGGTCACCACCTGTCCAACCAACAACAGAGGAATTAAACAGTTTCTCTGAAGCATGTAATCGTTTATGGGATTTAGATATTCATCGTTTAATCCCAGAAAAAGATTATATTCTGAATGTACAAGATGGTAAATTTATTTATGAAGAAGGTGATGCTGCACCTGATCGTTTATTTTCATTTGTTGATGAAAAAGTATTAAATAAACCGACATATGCTGCATTTATTGCATTATTAGATAATTATATTGCTGCAACTGGTGTAGCAGAAGTTGTGACAGAAGAAGAAAAACGTGAAAATATGGATTTTTTAAATTTAATTATGGATACTGCAGTCATGCAATATGTTCATCAATATTTATTAGCAAAAGGTAAAACTCGTGCGACAGATCGTAATGAATTTATACGTGAATTAAATCGTGTATGGTTTGGATTATATAGTCGTAAAGCACGTAATGATTCATCTGGTTTTGAGCATGTATTTGTTGGTGAAGTGAAAGAAGATACGAATGAAGTCACAGGTTTCCATAATTGGATTCAATTATATCTTGAAGAAAAGAAACATGGTGGTTCATTTGATTATCTTGGTTATATTAGACCAAAGAGACGTGGACATGGTACACATATACCACATGCGCATGAACAATTTATTTCTATTCAATTTAAATGGAAAGGTTTTGTAAAGAATGTTTCTTCGTCTTTTATTGGTACTAGTCCAGAGTTTGAAGTGGCTTTGTATACTTTATGCTTTTTCATGGGTGAAACTGATAATATTGTGCGATTAGGACCTTATCATGTCAATATTACTTGTCATCGTTGGCCAGCACATCCTAAACCAGGACAACAGATCTTTATCGCCTCAACCTTTCCTTCTGAGGCTCCAACTGAAGGATCAGCAAAGAGTAACTCCTCCTCCTCCGGAAAGGTAAGAATATGATTGAATTTTACTCTCGTTTTCTCATCATTTGAATCTTTATCCTTTTGTAGGCGAAGACTCATCACTAAGCAGTGACATATGCTACAGGGTATTATAGTATTTTGACAGTGTATTATAGGATTTATTATTCCTTGTCTTTTTTTAAATTAGAATAGTTAACATCAAAGAATTGTTTGAAGTATTAATAAATACAATACGAGTTATCACCTACCAGCATTGTTCTGAAAGCCATGATGATTAAATGATACAAATCCTTTCTTTTGAACAAAGATTCCTCGAGTGAAATAGTTAGGGTTGTCTTCGAATCCTTCTCGCAGGTTACCATGATAGGATGAATCGAATGGTTTACGCCATGTAAACACTCCTTGTTCAGCTAAATGACGTAGTTGAGCATCAATTGCATGTGTATAACAAGTATCATAATATTTCAATATTTTAGCAACTCCAGCACGTGTTATCGCATAAGCATGAGTGCACATTGGCATAAACCGTCGACCATAACACCATCCTAAAAATAGGTGATCCGTTGTCATAGTAGACAATTCCTTCTTCAAAACTTCTTCAACATTATTAATAGCTACAACAGCATCATCTTCTAACATGATGAGAATGTCTTGATCGGATATATCTTGTAGTTGATTGGCTAGCTGTTGTTTATTAGGACGTGGTGATCGGATTCCTTGTATATAGAAATCATGCCAAATTTGAAAATGCGTTAATGATACACCACGATCATTTCCTTTGGTTTTCCTGTTCGGGCATGCCGGCGCATGTAGTGAATACCTTGTTCGAGGACGAGTTATTAGCATTAGAAGGAGTTGAGACATACGGTTACCTACCAGAAATCCACAGCAAAAGGCAAGTTGTTTGCAGTTTGCTTTGCATGATACATTCTTTGTTCAGCATTTTGCCGTGCTGTTCCATTCACTCCTTGAGGTACACGATGGAAATCCCGACCCAAGACTTCAGCAATATCAGGATCTGTCAATATCATAGCTGCATAGACAGTTACGTTACCAAATTTTGTACTTGTCAAAGGCTTGGCACTCAAAGCCATCTTAGACACTAAGGCAATGATCAGAAGGAATAAGATATGGACATCTAAGCTTTGAAACTTCATTTTCAAGAAATAGTACTATACTAATACTCTAAAATGAAGAAAACTCTCGATAAAAAGGACATCTACTATATAAAAAGAGATTGAATTTTTATAATTTACACTGTAAATACGATCAATACTTCAGTTTACGATCCAATACTAACGAGATATGACTACTCTGATGTTTGGCGAAGAGAAGAGAGAAGTGTAGAATCAACTTTATGGAAAACATTGTTTATCTCAAATCCAAACCTATCGGGCTTGGCTTTTGTCGGTCCAATACCCCAACATTCTAAGAGCTCTTTCTTCAACCTAGTAATTTCATCCTCCTCTGGGTTCGGTGATTCGATGGGCAAAGCCCAATTTGCATTATTTCTCTTGCGTCGAATGAACTCGCATAACGTGCGATTCTGAAAGACCGCATAAGGCTCAATCTCCAGCTCTCTGCATCGCAATAATCGCCATTTCTTTAATTCTACATAAATTTGGAATTCCACATCGTCCAGCTGCTCTGGATCTTGCGGCATTCGATCATAGTCGATGACATCGTCACTTTCAGACTCTTCTTCTGCCTCTTCTGGTGGCGACTCGACCTTAGGTCCATGCAATCGAGGCGATTTGCGTGTACCTTGGGGTATCTCTTTGGGCACAACTTCCTTCCTCTTCCGTTTCTTTAATTCTGCCGCCTCTGCATCCTCTGACTTTTTTGCTTGATTATTCAACGGCTTCACTGCAGAAATACCCATTTGCAACAAAAATGCTTCATTTCTCTTAATATTTTCAAGTCTTCGTAACTCATACTCGCTTAAATCATGTGGTAAATCGTCTTTCCCCATTCTCTTTCTCTTCAAATTTGAAATCCAAATATTTTTCTCTACTTTACGCCATACTAGATAAACGGCCTCTCGTCGGCCGAAGTCATAGGAGATTCTTTTTGCAAAACGATGACGTGGGCTGGAGTATGATTTGATGCATCAACAACAACTAACAACTACTACTACCACTACTACTTCAGACTACTCTGATTACTATTCCTAGAGTATTACAAGAAAAGTCACAAAGTACTCACTCGATACCTCCTCTTTATAGAACATCGATACCGTAAGAGAAAATATATCAGTGAAGAAGATGATGCAGAAGTTGATAGTTTTGGTTGCTTTTCTCCTACTATTTGTGAGTAATGTGATGGGATTCTTTCATCAAATCTCGCGAAATGACGTTGGATTCCTATCAACCGCTCAAGTAAGATGATGCACAGAGATGACGACTTTTCTGATGTCGTGTGTTTAGATTCAAAGGAAAGTGACCTCGAGAATGTACCTTAAAGAGGAAGACAATATTCCAGAAAATGAGACAGAAGAAGAAATGTACATAAGGCTTAAGTCTAAAGCGAGGAAAATGATGTTCAACTCTAAAGGAGTTCCATTTGCGCCATGGCTCATGCGTCAGATTGACGAAGATGTAATAATCTTGATCTCTTGTCGTCGATGAAATGATCTTTCCTTCTCTTTCTCTGTAGGCGATAGTGAAGGATTTGGTAAGGAAGGAGAAGGGACTTAAGAGAGAAAAGACCAATGCTAATTTACTTGATCGTGGAGAGATTGAAGCCTCTGAGGGAATGAGCTGGAGAATGAAAGGGAATCAGGTGGAGTTAGGCTGGACTACCTCTAATGAGAGTGGGAATAAAGGGTTTATCGTCGAGAAGCGTCCTTCCTATGGAGGTGATTTTAGAGAAGTTGCTTCTTTCTATGAAGTGAATCAGTTACAAACCCAAGGGCCTGCTGGTGGTCGATATCGTTATATCGATCCTTCCACAGCCAAAGGTTCCTGGATCTATCGAGTGAAGGATTGTGATGTTTCTGGAAGTCAAAATACTTTATGCCAATGTTTTGTTGAGGTTCAAACTGAAGAAGAATCCAAATTCCAAGGGGTAAGCAGTAGTGTTATTACATTTCTCTGAAGAGAGGATTAACTAGTGTTTCCTGTTTTAGGCTTTGACTATAGGGTTCGTCCTTGCAGCTGTGGCCGGAATATTAGTGACTTATAACCTTGATCCTCCTCGTTAAAGAAAAATGGTTAATACTAAATGAATCTTATTTCTTTCGTATGTATGATTGTTAGTCGTTAATATTTGGAATGATTTGTTGCTTTCATTCATTTCATCTTTGTCATAATATAAAGAGATAGAGAAATGTTAATTTTCTATGTCCTATCACCACTATCCAGAATTAAGAGGAGGTGATGATCCTCTTATCATGCTTTTGTTCTTCTCACCTCTGTGATGTCATTCATCTCTCATGACTAATTCTAGAAAAAAAAAAAAAAGAACTCTCTCGATATAGGAGATAGAGTCTTCTAAGTGTCGCGCTATATAAGAGATGCTTCATCAGAAAATAAGAAAAGAATTAACACGAAGAAGAAGACGACTTTACAGAGTAAAACATCAATATGGGACGATCCTATGGCTATTATAGTATCACTTGGGTAGTGTTGCTATTTTTTGCGTCATGGATCCTTCATAGTAACTCGTATCAAGTGTTTAAAGCTCAAAGGAAGAGATTAGCTCCAAATCATAAAACTCTTATCCCTGTTATTGTCTTACAAGCACGACGAGATATTGTTGGAAGAGACCTTTCTGACATATTTGGAGATGGATCTAACCCTGAAGAAGATGAAGATGACCTCAAAGCTGCCAGGGACAGGTTTTATCGCTCTTCTTCAAGACGAAGGGACTTCATCGATGTCGAAGCAGAAGAAGTCGATTCATCCCGAGGAATAAAAAGAAAAGACACCAACTTCGTTGAAACTACTATAGACGACGTTGACAGTCCCCCAACCCCTTTGAAGAGAGTTGTGTCGAGTGCTGTGGATCTCGCTGCTTCCACCGCTAAGGCAGCATTGAAAGGAATCTCATCATTATTTGCCGGAAGCCCAGAGGAGATAGAAGAAAGGAAACGTCAAAAAGATATCAAGAAAGAAGAGAAAAGAATGCAAAAAGAGATTAATAACGTGTTAGACGATGCGTTCAAAGGCACTGGATTACTCGGAGGCATTGCAAAGACTGTTCTGAAGTCAGCATTAAACTCTGCTGCCTCCGCTGCTGCTGAAGCTGGTTCGTCTTCTTCTCTTACTAAACGACAAGGCAATGGAGAGTATGAAGATGATGAGTTATCGTTGATGAATAGCTTCTTCTCTTCCTCTCTCACTGAGATGATTTCTACTGCTTCTCAAGGAAAGGATAGCATTTCCTTGATTCAGGATACTGCAGCAAAAGTAATACAATCAGATTCAGAGTTAATGAATCTCTTTGGTTCTCCTCTGCAATCAACGATGCCAGCCTCTCAGTCGACCTCCACCATAGTAGCTAATGGAGAAACTATGACTGAGGTCTCCATGCAGTATTCCCTATCTGGACCTATTGGCACTGCACTGGTATTAGCTAAAGGCAGAGTAATCGATGGTACAGTGAGTCTAACGAACCTTATCGTTGATTTCCCATACGGTGAGAAGAGAGAATACTTCTCTTATGAACTCGATTCCATCCTTAGGAAGCTCAGATCAAACAATCTTAATCCACGCAATAATAAGAAAAATGACAATGATGACATCATAGACACAGAAGTTATTCGATGAGAACCATTCATTCATTCATTGTTTTGATACTTGTCTGTCCATTTTAATTAATCTATCATCATTATTAATAATTGTAAATAAATAATACTTCATCCCCCCCCCCTACCAATCATATGATAAATAACATCAAACCACTTTCACACAAAACTCTATTTAATTATTATTCATTAAGATTCATGAGAGAAATAAGAAACAAATAAGAAAGAAATAAGAAAGAAAGCAATGAAGAAACATCGAAGAGAGATAGAAAGAAACACAATCATCATCATCATCATCATCATCATCTGACATCACATCCAAGCACTAATATATTACAAAATTCACAATAAAACATCATCACTACTCGTATAATACATCTACACCACCCACCTCCTTAAAATACTCTACCTATCTTTGATTTATCGTCCTTTCCTCTTCCATTGGAAAGAACATTAAGAAAGATCTTCACACATCCCTGAACTATCTAGATGCTCCATAATTGCGAGGATGTCATTATTTATTCAACTATTTCTTTGATGCATAAGTGAAATGTCTCACAGAGATACTCTTCCTTGATGCACTACTTAGTAGTTTATTCTTCCCATTTGATGCATCCATCAGATGCATCATATTCTCTAATGCTTGTGGAGGATAATGTCCTAGCTTATTCTGATATGAAGCGATTCTTGATAAAAGTTCTAAATAACCCCACAAGGATAAAGAAAAATGACCAATCGTGCCTTTGAAATCAAACGGATCTGCAGGATCTAAATCATGAGATCGAGAGACAACAGAGGCAGGATATCCTCCCATACCACTACCTTGAAGGTTTGAGAAGGAAGAATACATCGACTATGGAAAATATCAGAGATAAGAGAAGTCAAAACAAAGATTAAACAATGTTTGTTACCTTTGTCTCTGAATGTTCATCACTACTTGGAGAACGTTTACTATTTGCAACACGAACAACAATCTCTCCAATTTCCCATTCCCAAAGCTTACATGATCGAAATAATCGATGAAATGTCTATCCATACAACACATAGGTAAACAATATATTAGATGAGTTCTGCTATAACTTTATTACCTGAACATCAATAAGTTGTGGTAAAAGTTGAAAATCTTGAAGCATTTCTTTACAATTATCAACATTCATTAATAGTTTTAATGGTCCTGAACCAAATCTTCTAGATTCAACTGCTGCAGCATAATAATTATAAATCAAACGAATCTAGAAGACCAAAGAACTTTAAAAGAAGAGTTAAAGAATAGAGATCATATATTTCTTACTTGATCAAGATTTCTTTCCCATACTTGTCGCACATGTTCAATGTCATGATCAGAGTGTATTCGTATATTTAATTTTTGTCCCATTCTTTGAATTTCTTCAAGTCTTGTTGGTGCTTGTAAGTATTTGGAATATGGTGTTCGAAGAAGAACACCACTCACACTCATCTATGGCACAAAAAAACTCAAAAATGAAACAACCAACAGAGAAAAGACGACAAACATTACCTTTGCTTCGAATATTAATTGTTCATAAGGATTCAAATCACGTTGTATTAATAAATCTTTAAAATAGGTTGAAACTCTCTCTAAAACATAATTTCCCTTTGCATTAGCAGCAGTAGATGTATTAGAAACTGATGCAGATGATGATTTAAGCTGGGATGAGTTAGAGGTAGTATTAGAAATTGTCAAAGATTTTAATAATTCAATAAAAGCAACAAATGATGCATTATTTAAAGAGCTAGGATCAGTCCTAGGATTTGCTCCAACCACCACTTTTTTGCCAGTTTGAATAATTGCCATGGTACCAGTTTTCGTCATAATTGGCGCTTTCACTCCATGGCTAACTGCTTTCTGAATAATCGAAATAAAGGCAAAAAGTAATCATAGAATGAGGTCAAAGGAGTGGTAACTTTACCTGGGCGGAGAGTCGAGCATGAATCTTTACTAGCTGTAAATCAAGTTGAGTAGAAGGAAGCTTCATAATTTTTGCATCTTGTAATAATCTACTGACCTGTGTTGTTCTAAATGAAACATTAAACATATGAAATTAAGAATGATATGAAATTACTTCCCAGTGAAAATACTTACTTTATTTGTTTGACTAAAATCCCTTCGGTCGTCCCAAACAGCTGAAAGATGAGCCACGCAATAATCTCTGGTGGCAAAAGAGAATGTAATAGATGTTTGCGTCCTCTATAACCACGTAGTGTTGAATCTTCCAGATATTTCGCAGTCAAGAGGAAAGGATAAAAGTAATTTACCAATGCGGAAATGTCGACTAATGACGCCGATGCTGTTGGATCTACTCCAACAGACAACATTGAGAATGGAGAGACGGTATCCAAAACATCTTCGTCGTCATCATCTTGATGGCTTGTGTCAAGAGTAACCTTCTTTGGCGATACTCGTTTTTCGATCCCTTTCTTCCTTTCTTCGCTATCCTTCTCCAAGGGTTTCTCTTCATTTGCTTTCACATCGGAAGCTGGTGAAGTGATGAGCATCTCATCGATAGTTTCTTCTTTCTCTTCACTGATGTCGATTTTGTCATTCGAAATAACAGCTAATGGAGCGTCAACTGTTGGAATAGTTGTTGGAATTCCGGTTTCTTGCTTGATTGGATTCTCATCTTTGTCTTCGTTAAGTTCATTGATGTGGAATCTACCACCATCATCCTCCTCTTTGGGTTTCTTATTTTTTTCGGTCTTCTCTTTCTGAATTAACTTCAATTGTTCTTCTGGTTGAGGGGATGACGTGGAAGAAGGATTGATAATATTTTCAGTTGCGGTTGCGGTTGCGGTTGCTGTTGGTTGCACGATGACAGGTAAGATATCAGAGTCGGGAATTTTTTTGGTTTCAGGCATTTCTTGAGAAATTTTGGTAGGTTCCTCATCTTCATTAACTTGAGAGGATATTAATTCGGACATATTTACTGGAGGTTCTGTCTCTAAAATATTCAGGGGAGACGCTTGTCGAAGGGCTTGAGATGTTTCAAAAATTTCGGGTTGGTCCCGAGATTTTTCAACGGCTTTCCTTCCGTGCACTTTTGGTGATTCATGAACGCGAGATATTGTAGCAGCCTCTGATTTCTGGCTTCCTCGACGAGATTGGTGCTTTGGAGAAGGCTGTCGAACGTTATGGGAGGAGTTTCTTCCCCTAGAATTCGACCTCTGAGAGTCAACCGAAGTATTATGGCGAGATGAGTTCGTTGAACGAGTATTTCGATGTGTAGTTGATGGTGGCAAATAGGAGGGCTCATGTTCGATATCTGCATATTGCATATGGGTTTCTAAATTCTTCTCTACCATCATTAAATCAGAGTTCATTGAAAGTGGAGAGACGACTTCCGGGCGACTAACATCAATATAATCAATAGAAACATTGAGTTCATTCTTGATTCCTTCGTCGGGTTGGAGATTTCCAATATACGGATTTTCGTCAATAACTTTCTTTGCCGGGGTAAGATGACCAAAGTTGATTGGTTTTGTGGCTGGTGTATCGGTAAAGACAAACCGCTGTTTCGCTGAAGGCGTAGGATGCTTCGCGAGTTCAAAGAGATCTTCTGGAAGTGTGCCAACAGAATCATGTGGCTCTGCAGTCTCAGGTATGACTGTGAGAGGTTGCACTTCAACAAACTCAGCTTTGCTATCGCTTTCAGCAAGTTTGATCTTTAATTTCTCATTCTCGTCCTCGTGCCTAATACTTTCGTTTTGAAGATGAGGAGAATCGATAAAGTTTTGTTCTTCCTCATCTGCAAGAGCAGGCAATGGGCTTTGAGCTAGATCTTCAACGAAATTATCCGTTTCAAACTCAGGATAAACAGCTTCAGAAGATTTTTGATCTGCTTCGTCAAGTTTTCTTTCGACTTCCTCGATATTAAGAGCTGCTAATTCTGCTTCGACGATTTCTGGCTGCTCTATCAGACTACTGTGAAGTGCGGATGCTTGTTGATCAATTACCACCTCCATGCTAACGCTTTGCAAATCTTTGAATCTTTCCTCCTCTTCATCATGCTTTCCCGATAAAAGTACAGTATTATCCTGGTCTTTTGAAGTTTTTGATGGAAGCAGAACTTCTGGAACGGTCTGAATCGCAGTCGCTGTGTCATGATTTTCTAATGTTTCCAGCGACACTATTTCATTTGATCTACCCACAAGTGATTTCATTACTTCAGTTGATTGATCCTTCGGAACCACATTTTCAGCGTGATCTTTATTGATACTGCTTCGTGGAGTAATTTTCGTACCAGGAGCGCGAGGTTTCTTAAAAATCCCGTACTCTTCAGATTGCAAAGTTGGAATCGGACTCGACGAATTCTCACGAGGCTTAGGGCTCCCAATTTTCATCTCTTGATACACGTCATTTCCATGTTCACGAATATCTGAAGCAGGTACAGATGAAGTGACTATTGGTTCAGGAACGGAAGGAGGATTCATGAGCATCTTCCTTCGCTGCTTTAGTGCTTCAATACGTTTGACAAGTGAATTAGATTTGCTTCCACTGGATGGTCCATTA
>VFQN01005713.1_pt1 | contig 14942 bp, 16 predicted proteins | sample 3512371 | NCBI WGS metagenome assembly VFQN01 (sample SAMN10412370, study PRJNA504923) | tailings metagenome | isolation source: Replicate 2 from Balatoc abandoned mine | place: Philippines: Itogon, Benguet | collected 2017-08-28
CTCTCATGTGCTTGGCTTCTCGTGATAGCTGTGCAGCATTTGGTACAACACTTGGTGGTTCTGGAGCTCCTACTACATTTTCAGTAACATAAAATCATAATTAGAAAGTCATACGAGGATTTAAGAGCATTTCTTTCACCTGGTTGTTGCATTGATGATGTTCACTCTGTACTTTCTTATCGTGCTCTCAAAATCCAACTCTTTGGGCTTTGGGCGAAACTCGGGTTCTTTCGAAATCCGAGCAATTTCGAAAAACGATCTCAAAAGATACAAAGTGAGTGAAGAAAGAAGGATCATTTGATTATTCGTTCAGGAAAAAGTCTGCTGATCGCGTTTGAGAATTTAATTGAGTGGGAAAGCTTGTGAGGTTTGTGTTGAAGTGAAATTTAGTAGGGAAGTAGAAAGGCACTTACAAAAGTGATTCTTCAAAATGGAAGTGAAGATCGACTATGAAGGGGCACTATTTGTGGAAGTCTTTAAAATTTATGAGGAAATGTACTGCTCGATTTCGAGTCGTAAATTCCAAGCTTTTCGAAAAGCTAGATCAAATGCTGTGGCGGATTCGGCAAATAAAGCAGAGCTTGCTTTGCAAGTACGCTCTTCCATTTTCTCTCTTGAGTTCCTTGATTCCTTTATTTCTTAGTTTGAGATCGCAGTTAATGAATGTGAATGTAAGGCGGTTAAATTTGGACTGGCTGATTTAAGTCGAGTCATGAAAGCCTCTAAGCTTTCAGAGACTCCGTACTTTTTCTCCGTCACGGCGCAAGAGAAGACGTACATGCTTGCTGCGGCGACTGAAGATCAAAGAACTGCCTGGATAAGGTTTATTCGAAACTTGGCGGTTTGTTCCTTTTCTCTTAACCTCTATATTTTCCTCATTTCTGCAAATAGAAGCCAAGAGAAAAGAAGCCTGATGCCTGGGTTTCAACTGGATTAATGGTAAAGACTGATTCAGTTCTTTCTCAATATTCTTATAGAATATTTTCAGGAAGGAGGCTTTCCAAAGGATGGTGTAAACAGATTTAGTATGAGAGCGGGAGCTATGCCGGTATGCTCACCCTCTGTATATTCCTTTCTTTTTCTAATTCTTGCTTCTCCGATAAGCAGAGCAGTCGTGCAGGGACCAAAATTGACAAAGCTGAGGATAACGAAGCTCCTGTAGCAAACAATAAGCGATCCTCCACACGAAAAACGAGAAGTGATGATAAAGATGAAGAGAAAGATGAAGGATTCGTAATTTCCTCGTCAAAAAAGAGCGATTTACCAGATGATGACCCCACCAGACAATCGGAAATAGAGATTGAAGATGACATGGATGATGATTTAAATACTTTGGTATGTTGCAAAGGTCAGGAAAAGGTCCTCGGTCTTAAGGTAAGTACATTGCTTCTCCCTTGATGACTTCCTAAGACTGGGTCTAGGTCGATACGATTATTCGCTTATTGAAAGTATGTACGGCCTTCCCTTTCGTGATTGTGGTTTCATCATTGAACTTGTCGAATAAGTATACTTGGCTGCGGTATGTATTCGTATGAATTCTTTCACATGCACCCTTCCAACCCATCACCCTTTTTAGATCTCTTACAGGAATACGTGTAATGAATATCTTGATCTATGTTGCACCTGTCGTGTATGGTAAGAATCTTCTGATTTCTTCTATTCCTGTTTAATTGTGATTTATCATTCAAGTGCAATTCTTATTGTCCAAACAGTCTAACGAGTCAATCCAACGAGTTGCGATCGGTTTATATATCTTGTTATACTTGTTACCCGTCGCTTACGTTGTTTTTACAAAAGTTCAAGTTTCTTCGTCAACGAGTAAGATTGAAGAAGGAACGTTTTGTTTTAAGCCAGCGCGTATCGTCCGTGTTACACAAGCAAATTTTTATGCCATTTTTGGGTTTGTTATGGAATGGATGCAACATATCTTGTACGTATTACCATTGGGTATTGTAACGTCAGACCAGGCTGCCAAATTATCTGATTTCCCGCCTTATTTGAGTTTTGAAGTTTATTTTTGGATATCTGTAATCAGTACCTTCTTATGTGGTTTAATTATTTTATTAAATGCTGTGTTAAAAGGGAAACTTCACTACAAGTTTCAAAATTCGTATTTGGTATGGTTTTTCTTGTATAATGTTGGTTCCCCTATGTTTACGACTGTTGTTACCATCCTCTTTATGAGTTTATGGTGCGATTACGGGACAGATCCGCCTACGCTGGTGCAACAGCCAAGTATTCAATGTTACTCAGACAAACATGTTGTCATGGCACGTGCTGGATTAATTGCCGTTGCTATTTATATTATTCAACACACTTTGTTACCTTCAGGTACATTTAAAGAGACAATGAGAGATGAACAGTTGGAAATTATGTTTGTTCCTGTCTACTTACAGGCTCATTACCTATTAAAGGCGGTCTTTTGTGGTGTTTATGTCCTTTTCTATGAAGATAATTATACTCGTGTTATTATGCTAACTTTAATAAACATGATTATCTTAACTCTGAACAATTACATGAAGCCTTGCTCTGTTGGTTGGGTCAATTTATTGCGAGATGGATTCTTCGTTCATGCAACATTATCAGGTATAATTTCCTTGAATTACCTTGGCTGGCCGGAGAATACTAGCACTAAGGGCATGGTAATTTCAACTTTAGCGTCGACTGTTTTATTTTCGACCGTCGGTCTTTGTGCCTACTATGTTTACACCAAAAAAAGTACAGAATATGCAATAGCTTCGGCATTTTTAGATTTAGAATGGCAAGTATCTCGAGGCGGTTCTGTGCATCCGCGCGTGCTTGAACCTTTAATTTCGTTAACATTATCTTCAAACAAAGAAGATTGGGAAATTGCCAAAAAGTACATTGGACAATTAGTTTGGTTAATCTCTTATCCAAATATGCGAGTACAATTTCAATCTGCATGGGGTTTAGCCAATCTCGCCTTATTGGAAGAAGATGCGAGATTGAAAATTCATGAAGCGGGAGGAACAAAGGCATTATTTGAATGGTATACAGAGATGGATTTTGTGGTACAGCTTGAAGTTCTCGCTGCCATGGCTAATTTAACATTATCACAAGAAGTGAGTGATATTATGGTTTCACGTCATAAGTGCATTCCTTTCTTTATTGATTTAGTGGCCTCAAATAAATTAAAGCATTCTCAATTTGCTGCAATAGCTATGGCTAATTTAGCAAGAAAGGAGATTTATCGAGAACAGATTCGCAAAAGTGGAGGAATATCTGCTCTTGTGACATGTTTAATGTCCCATAATTATCAAAAGCGTCGTCATGGATGTCGCGCACTAGCGAATATGGCTTTATCACCCACGAAGGAGATTGAACAAGTATTTGAATCAAAAGGGTTGATAGATCGTATTCTTAAAATGGCTTTAAGAAAGGAAATTGAAACACAGCGAGAAGTTGTCGCCCTTATTCGAAATTTGTCCTGTCATGCTAGATTAAGACCGCTGCTATTGGATCGTGGTGTGATGAGCGCTGTTGAAGCGTCAAAGGTTTGTTTCTTCTGCCTTTTGCTTTTTTCTTTTGCAACTTATGATTCTCGAACTAGGAGTCCGTCTTTGAGGATGTTAGAGTTTGGTGTGATGAAATCACGGCTTTATTACAAAGAGAATTATCATCTGGTGCGATTGATTTGAAAGCTTTGATGAAAAGAGTAAGAACTCCTTGTGCCTGAATTATTGATGATTAATACAAGCAAATATGCTATAGGAGGGTGCGAAAGGTCAAACTATCGGGGAGACTGATGTTGAGTTATTGAGGCGAATGGAGCCTTTGCAAGGTATAAACTGTGGGCTTTGCAGGGTAATCGATTTTATTGTGTTCTATAGGTCGTGTGGAGTGGTCTACATGGGGAAGTAAATTAGAAACCATCTTTGAATCGGTCTTCTCGCAAATTCCTACACTAGCGGTCAGATCTCAAATGATTTCTCTTTGATTCATCGTGACAAAACTTTGTAGCACTCACAAATTACCACTAATATTAACACGCCGATTACCATTTTGCTGCCCAATGGTATATCGAAGCAGGAGTTGCAACGTTGGAGAGATACCTTAACTTATATTGTTGGCGGTAAGAGTGTCACAATAAATCTTTACTAAGGTTTTAATGTTATGTAGAGCGTCCTGTTCATGGAAAGTTAAACGAATACAATACCTTCTATGACTATGTCACTTACACTCCTGCACCTGGTGAGTCTTTATTATTTATCCTCTTATTTGCTGTAACCTCTTTTCTCTGACAGAATATGTCGGAACTGACTTCTTTACTTATCATATGGTTGTTGGAACGACTTCAACTGCTCCTGCCACAGTTGCGATCAAAGTTGTGGATCCAGATAATCCTACTGCGGGAGATGCTGCAGAGACACCAAAAGACCGTCGAACAAGAAGATTGTTCAAAAATAAAGAAAGTACTGGTAACAATGGCGGGAGTGACGTGGAAAATGGCAATGCCGGAGGACAGTCACCCCGTCGTCCTCCTTGGTCAAGAGGCAGTACAACACCCAAACCTCGAGAGTCTGAGTTTAATGCAATTGAAATGGAAAGTATTTACAATTCGAGGAATACTTCGAAAGAAGCAACGCCTAGTACGCCTTTTATGGAGAATTTAATGCGTAAGACGAGTGGTTCTATCGGAAGAAAATCTAGTGCAGATGAAGAGGTATAAAATCCGCTTTAAACTGGTATTTGATGTTTTGGTTCTTTTATTATTTTCTTTCTTATTTCTTCCAAAATCCTTCGCTTCGTGAATGAATTTTCTCGTCGACGAGGATGGTGATAGAAATGTATTGATATTCTCTTTCAATGAGATTTTTCTTTTATTGTTTTGTGGGTTGCTTTGATTTCATTTTTTTTTGTCTTGATTGGTTATGATGATATTCTTTCCTTTTTTTCTCTGATTTCCATCTCCCCCACAACACTTGAACCACCTAGAACATGTTTTTGTTTGTTTTTCTTTCTCTTTCCTTACAAATTCCTCGAATCAATCACTCCGAATACTGTTTTAATAAAATTAATGAGTCCTTCTTTACTGAGAAAGAACTAAATTCGAACATGAATATTAAAAATTATTTACATTCAGAGATCGATCTCATTGTATGTACAAAAAATGGAAGAAAAGTGGGAAGTAGTAAGAAATATGGAACTTTTTAACCTCCATGCTTTCTCTTTACACCCTTTCGTTGCTCTGATAAATCATTTCTCTCAGAGGAGGTACTGTAGATTGATGATTTCAAATTGTTATGATAAAGTGGTTGATTTACTTCATATCCTGGTAGCTCCACACCAAGCTTCTTTGCTGGAGGAATAACGTGTGAAATACGGACAAAAACATTGCGTAAAACAAGACTTACCTAATAATAGAGCAATATCTGAATCATCAATTTGTTTTGCTCCTCGACTTTGTGCAAGGGCACCAGCAGATTCGATGATGGAAAGTGTGAGCTCTTCTGCATACTCCAAAAGCAACTCCTTTGCTCCTTCTTGCATCGTTGTTGGAGGTTGTGATTTCGATTGAGACTGAGAATTCACTTCATCCCATAATAATTGAATTCTTCTATGATCATTAATCTTCATTCTTATCAATTCTTCTTTCTCTTTTTTATTCATTTCATCAGCTTTCATACCGGTCTTTTCTGCCCGGCGATGGAAGACCGGTATAGTAGATCCGTTGATTATGAGGAAAGCGTCTCATCCTAGTTTCTTATCTTTGATCGGTCGGCTTCCTTACGTAGTGCAACTTTCAACGACTGATTGATATTCAAAAAGAAATCTTTGTTAGGTTATTGATCGGATTGAGTAGTGTTTTCAATCATCTCTCAGAATTTTCATTTGAACACGAGAACAGTACAATTTAATTGAATAGTTATGTCTGATCCTATTTCAAACACAACGCCGGCGGACACGACGGGTGAGCCAGATAAGGCTGATCGCAATGATGTCTTAGTTAAAATAGGCTTAGTTGGTGATGCTCAGGTAGGTGTTATCTTTCGAATAAACCTATTATGAACCTGATCAACTCTACAAAGGTTGGTAAGACAACACTTATGGTAAAATATGTTGAAAATAAGTTCGATGAAGACTACATTCAAACACTAGGTTTGTTCTCTTTGATAATTATTGTTGTTTTGAAACGACTTCATTAATTCTTCATCTAATGTATTATAGGAGTAAACTTTATGGAGAAATCAATCATCCTAAGAGACACAGAAATCACCTTCAGTATATGGGATTTAGGTGGACAGAAAGAATTTTTAAGCATGTTACCATTAGTATGTAATGATGCGATTGCTCTTTTCTTTATGTTTGATCTCACAAGAAAATCAACTTTATTAAGTATTAAGGAGTGGTATCGACAAGCACGCCTTCTCAATAGAGTAAGTTCTTTCAACCTTCTGTTCAAATTTCATCTTTTTATCATTCTATATCGATAGACTGCACAAGCTTTCTTGGTAGGAACGAAGTATGATATCTTTTCACAGTTACCTCCAGAAGAGATTGAAGAAGTCGATAAAATGGCTCGAAAATACGCCAAAGCTATGAAAGCACCACTTATCTTTTCTTCTGCATCACATTCGATTAATGTTCAAAAGATATTTAAAATAGTGTTGGCGAAAGTGTTTGATCTAAAATCAACTGTTGCAGAGATTACTAACGTCGGAGAACCATTACTCATTTACAATGCGTAGAGTCTTGTGTATGTTTCCAGTTCTTTCCAAGTGAAGAAATATTTGGAAAATATGGGTACATGATGTTCTTTAACACTATTCGTCTTTTACTGATGTCGTTCCATCTGCATGTAGAAGTGGAGTTCGAGCTCTTTGCTTGATGCTTTTTCCATTGGAACTTTTATTTATTTGATTGCTTCTTTTCCATCTATTGTAAGGCTCCTTTTTTGTTTGTTTGAAATAATATTTCATTTTGTCCAAGCAAATTCCTTCTTCCTTCTTTCTGCTTTTTTCCTTTCTTTGTAACTTACTCAGTGAATAAAAGAAATCCTCTAAAATTATAAAATTAATTCTACATTAATATTCAGTGCAACGATATTTAAATAAATTGTATGATCAAACAAGGTTAATAAATTACACCCGAATAATAATGCGTCGAGCACGTCGTCAAGACCAGGTTTAAGTGATTTAAACTATTGTTTGAAAGATGTAAGGAATTACGTAAATCAACGAGAAACTCTTAACAATTCTTTTATTTTTGATTACAGTTACCAATTTGTTGATTCGGAAGATTTGGGAAGGTACTTTTGATAATGTCTTTATTGATTCGAGTTCGATCTCAAGTTGGAACTTGGAAGGTACCAGGTGTCAAATCAGATGAAACCTTTGGAGAGTTGAAAGAAAGACTTCAAAGAGAACACGACGCACACTTCAAGACTCAAGGTTTTTCTTTAGACCCACAAGGAAAACAATTGTTATCAGAAGATTTAACTATTGCTGAAGCAAAACTGCCAAACGGTGCTTTAATCTTTGCTGATGTTGATGAGCATAAAGTTGGTGCACATGAAGCACATTCAGGAAAGAAAACAATATCAAAAGATGGTCATATTATGGTTCAACAAGCTGATCAAGCAATTAATGCATCAGGATTTCGACCAGGAATGTTACCATTACGTAGTATGAAGATGCAATGGACGTTAAAGGAGTTTGTGAGTTTAGATGAACAATTTATTTATAAAATGAAAGCACAAGAGAAAAGCTTCTGTACATTAGCATCATTAAATTCAAATGCTATACAAAATTTTCAAAATTATATGAGAAACTTTGATTTCCATACAATAAGGTAAAAAAATGAGCCTATTGTCTTCTATGAGATTATTGGAATGAATGTGTTAGGATTGGATTTCTTTATGGTAGATATGAAGCTAACAATGCTGTTAAAGTGGAATTTATCTATGAACCACCACAAGAAGCGACAGATGTGGCTTTCCGTCTGTTAGAAGACCCGAAGGCCGTAAGTGAGAATGTTCTCCCTGTATCCTTCTCTTATCATGATCATGATTACAGGATAGAGTGGAAGGAATCTCTCAACTTCTAGGTTTACAGAAAGTTGGTTGGATCTTTGCTCATCCCCCAAGAGAAAAAGGGTAAGACTGCATTATACAGATTGTATCTACTGTCCCTTTACTATTCCTCCTAATTCCCTGTAGATTTCACTTTTCATCATATGAGGTTATGTTTGCCGCAGAACAACAATTAGAGGCAGCGAATGGACCAGGAGATACGCCTTTTGTAACTGTAAAAGTCACGGTTGATGATAAATCTCAAGCAGTTGTGGAGGCTTTTCAAGTAAGGATTATTCTCTTTCGTAATCACAATGTTTTGATGTTATTCTATTTAGATCAGTACACAATGCATGGAAATGATGGCAGAGAGCGTATTAGAGGTTTCTCCTAACTTAGGATGCTGCAAAGTGAACTCAACCTTTACTGTGATGGTCGAAGGAAAGAATGCGACTGAGGTAAGTGGAATTATCTAAAGAACAGTCACGAAAATCTAACTGCCTTCTTTAGGTGGATAATAACTTCTTTCTTGTAACAACACCTATTGAGAACTTTAAATCTCAATTCCTTGTCAATATGTTCCCTTCAGCCAATCGCATCGATCGCTTACAAACACCTGAAGATTTGAAAAGACAGCTTAGCAAGTAAGAACTATTAGCTATTGATACTTGTGTTTTCTGACGCATTGGTGTGAATAGAGCTGGAAAAGAAGGATGGAGCTTTACTGATCTTCTTGCTGATTTTGAGTTACTTCTCTTTATCTCTGACTTCTTAAGCTTGCAAGATGATCTTCCTCGTATTTGTCAAGCCATTGTCAATCGAGACATTCCATTAGATGAGGGATATTCGTTGCTTCTAAGATCGATTGCTGGCATTGATATGTAGCGATCTGCTGTTTCATATATAGTAACTTAAGGTAAGGTGGAACTTGATTGTAATTGATAAATGTAAACCTTTGCCATTTGCCATGACATTTTAAAGAAGCTTTCATGAACTAATATCATGTTTACACTCAAACTTTCAGATGAAGTAATGGGAAGTGGTTTGAGTGTAATGAATATCGAGTCAGGTTTCATTCTCAGAGCAAGCAATGACAGTGCGTCCATCATACTATCAGAGAATAACAAAGAAGCAGTGTAAACGACATCAGCATTCTCCCACCAAGGAATTTGAAAGATATCTCCTTCAATTAACTGAATATCAGGAAGGCGAGGTAAATAAAACTCGCTAATATCAGAACTCACATTGAAAGTGTCTGAACTCGTTTCATTTTCAACCATCTCTGAAGGAACCGCATCACCAGAAAATTCACTTTCTAACGGTTCAAGCTCAAGGATACCATGAACTTCAGGCGAAGAAGTCTGCAAGGAGACTAGCTTTCCGTCCTCGCTCACAATAAATCGTTGGGGATGTTTTTGAAGGAGACTGAGGAAGGAGTGATATGGTTTGATTGTAGCTCGATATTGCTTGTGACCAATACTTTGGCATAACTTATTTGCTAATGACTCAATCAGCATGGAAACTTCCTCAGTGGTGGTGGATTGGGTGATAATATTCGTGATTCTGTCTAACAGTTCTCCCTCCTCCATTGACTTTACAACAGCAGAACTCTTCTTAATCTTCTGCTTCATGCCAGTTTCAAGTGGATTAGAATTGACAGGATGATGAAGAGCATAGATGAGCTTTTGAAGAATTTGGTTGGACAAACTTGCCAGAGAAGGAACGATCTCTATTCCCTTAATCGAGGAGAATTGATATGATGACAAAGCACTCGTAATGCAAGCCAATCCACTTCCAGAGCCTAAATCATAAAAGGTTTTCCCAAAATTGGGATTAATATCATTTACAACAGCTAGGATTCGGAGAAATGACTCAGAATCCACTTCGCCATAGGTTAAATGCTTATCATTTTCAAGAACCTCTTTCATCGTTTGACGATATTCATAGGACAAATCTTTAGCTCTAGATCGCTTAAAGAGATTCTTGACAACCTTTTGTCCATACTCAATGTACTTTTGTTGATTTTCGCTTTTCTTTTGATGTTGCTTCATTTCTCTTTTGCTTTGTTTCGTAAATTAAACAATTGACTTCGCTCAGATAGAGCAGAGTGAGATGGGTAGCGATTATAGCGAGAGTTTGGATCCGTTAGACATGAGAGAGCCTATCAACTCGTCACTCATTTGAACAACAAACACAACACTTTGAGATTCCATCCATTCTCCAAGATCAATAGAAGAAACCTTGAGTAAAACCTCTCACATTGTCAATCCAGTAAACGAGGGTTTGAAATTGATTCAGATCGGATTCTTTGAGAATTTCAATTATTTGAAATCATTCATTTATTGCACGCATTCATCCTCCCGAGATATCATTAAAAAAGGAAGTTCAATCCATTAATACTTTTTATATGTCATTATTTGAAACTTTCATTGCTGATATAAAAGACTTCGTCAAAGAATTAAATCTATCCACGAAGAACATGGTGCCAGCATCAAACCATCGCCCACCTCCCTTCGGATTATCCGTCATTATGATTATGCTTTTCTTCGGAGTGAATGCAATCTTATTCTTCTATTTTCAATGGATTAAACTACAAAAACAAGTCAATACCACTGATAACCAGGATGAACACAACAAAGGCAAAGGAGGAAAAGACGCTCACCAAAAGGAACTCTCAAAGCCATTTATCGGTACATTAGACTGTTATATTAACCTAACCTCAGAGTTATTTCGCGTCTCTTTAATCCTATTAATGACGTATATCTGTGAGTATTTGTGGTTTTTCTCTCATTCCACTAAAACCTATTCACGTGATTTATTTATCTTTGTGTTAATCATCTTCTTTGGTTATGCCTTCTATACCATTAAACCAATTAAAGATTTATCACTATTAGGACGTGAACAAACCGAAGAATGGAAGGGATGGATGCAGTTCATCTTCCTTCTCTATCATTACTTCCATGCAGAAGAAGTTTACAACCCTGTCCGTGTCATGATTACCTGCTATGTATGGATGACAGGGTTTGGTAATTTCTCTTTCTTCTATATTAAACAAGATTTTTCATGGCTACGTGTGATTCAAATGTTATGGAGATTAAACTTCTCTGTGGTCTTATTAATGTGGACACATCAAAACACTTGGATATTATATTACATCTGTCCGATGCATACGTTTTATTTCTTCATGGTTTATATTACAATGTATATTTTCTCTTCTGTAAACGCATCTAAATGGGGTATTCGCATTAAACTATTCATTGTTGGTGTACTTATCTTCATTATCTGGGATTATAATCATGGTTTATTTGATATTGTCTTTGCATTTTTAGGTACAGATAAAGTCATTGGTGCTAATTCTGGTTCAGTATGGGAATGGTATTTCCGTACTTCCTTAGATCATTGGTCGACGTATCTAGGTATGATCTTTGCATTAAATTTTCCATTATGTGAACAATTCTTTACAAAAGCAAAAGGCACACCTTTATTATTAACTGCAATTTTAATGGGTAGTATTACAATCTATTGGTTTTATTATTATTATCCATTAGATAAATTACAATATAATTTAACACATTCTTATTTTGCTATTATCCCATTAACCTCGTATATCTTCTTTCGTAATATTACACCGTCTATTCGATCAGGTGTTAGTATGTCATTACATGAATTAGGGAAAACAACATTAGAAACTTATTTATTACAACATCATATCTGGTTATCATCGAATGCAAAGACTTTATGGACGGTGATTCCTGGGAATCCATGGATTAACTTTGCCTTTGCTACGATTATCTTTTTTATTGTTTCGAAGGAATTATATCGATTAACTATGTCTTTAAGAGGAATGATCTTACCTGATGATAAGAATATTGCTTTGAGGAATATCATCGGAACTAGTCTTATCACAGCTCTCTGCTATGGTCTTGCTTATGCTATCTCACTCTTTGAGCTCTCTGTCTTGGAGATTAGCATCATAGTCGTTGTTTTGGGAGCTGTTGTCTTGGCCGTCATTGGTTATACTCTCCCCGCAGGCAATGATCAACATTACCACCAAGCGATCTACGGACGAACCTTAAGATACATCGGCATTGTCTTAGCCGTCTTATTAACAGCACAACTTGTTACTCGTGAAAGAACTCTCTACACTGATCCTTCTCCTGTCTCTACTTCAGTTAAACCTGCTTTACCTACTTTTGGCAATTCTTTAGATTGTTTGAAAGAAATTTCTAATGGTAAATGGATCGCTGAGCCTTGTGACGCATCCACAACCGCTACAAAAGGTCATACGACAACACCAACGAACTCTGCTTATTGTATGAAAAATGAATGGAAATGGACCAAAGAAGCAACAGCAACCTGTCCAATACAAAAGATAACATCCAAGAAATCACAAAATATCTTCCAAAATAAGAAAATCGTATTCTTTGGTGATTCTATTACACGTGAATCATATCATTCCTTCATTCATTTATTAGATAATAATTATACACAGAAATATGATTATCTATTAAAACATTCTTCATTATTACATAAGATTGAACCACAGAATATTACTGTACAGTTCCAATGGACACCTTATATTAAGAATATTACCTCAGAGTATTCGAATCTATTTATTCAAAAGAAACAATCTTATGATTATGTTATATTTGGTGCAATGTTTTGGGATGCTTTAAATATTCATCAGATTAATGATTATTCCAATGATATTAAACAATTATCACAATTATTAGCAAAGACAACTCCAACAGTCGCCACTACAACTACAACTACTACCACTGCCAATACCACTACTTCCACTACCACAACGACTACACCAAGCAGTGCAGGTAATAGTGAGGTGGTTAGAGTGTGGTTAATGCCAACAGAGATTCTCAATGAGCGCTTACCAACCGAAGAAAAGCGCTTATATATGAATCGTGAGAAGATCTCAGACTATCGTAAAATAATAGAAAATTCCTTTAATCAAACAAGTTTAAAGATTAATAATATTATTGATGGTCGATCTGTATCGTCTCATCGTGAAACTACTTCCTCTGATGGCATCCATTACTCTGAAGAGGTATATGAAGTGATTGCTCAGATGTTAGTCAATAACTATTATTTACATTTCCCTAAGTATTACGCTGCTGCTGGTAAGAAGGTTGTTAAGCCATATGTGCCAAAGACTACGGGAGCGATGTCATTCCCTGATTATGGTGCTGGAATGTTACTTCTTGCTGCAATTATGTTGTTTACGATGGATTCTTTCTTTGGGTTTGGATTTCTTTCATTGATTTTGTTTGGAAGATTCTTTGATTGGGATGCTGCCTATGGTCCTTATATCCGAAAGATTCAAGCAAATAGTCCGGCTGAGAGATCTGACAATGCACTACCTTCACCTGTTCGTAATGCTGATAAAGATGCAGAGAGAAACTTCGAGGTTGTTCCTCTGATGTCAAAGGATAAAGATAGCATGGCTTAAATTATTAGCTGAGGGAGGAGCACTGAGTAAAGGTAATCGAATGTAGTGAAGGAAGGGGGGGGGGGGTAGGAGTTATTTGTTGCTTTTCTTTTGTTTTTCTCTTTTTTTCTTCATTCTTCTTTTCTTTGTTGTATTGATTTTCTTTTCCTTTGTTTGGTTTTTTTTCTTGGTTTCATCGGATTGCAATTTTGTCGTTTTGATTTCATCTCATTGTATCGTGTGTTAATTGCTTCATTAACTGCTAGCGAGATGAAAGATACTGACAGCTGACAGCTCGAGTTTCGTCTACATACGGTGTAGCAGTATAGTATAATGGTGACTGTAAAGTAATAGAAAGGAGTGAAACCATTAAAATTGAACGAAAAAGTCTTTTAGGATTCTTATTTCGTCAACACGGTTTCTGCTGATGATACTTAAGGAGATCACATCAAAGTCAATCAAAGATGTTCTGTCATAGGAAATGCATTAATTATTGTTATTATTACAAAGGGAAATGTGAAGGAAGGGACTTAAACAGTTCAGATGAAAGGGGAACGACACATTTCTAGTCTATATGAAAGAGGCAATTAGAGTTAAAGAAAGGAAATAGTGAATAGTGGTAATATATTGTATCTATCTCGACTTCACAGGAGGATAACATAAAAATATTTCTTAAAGCAGGTTACTCACGCTTTCTTAAGGTTGCAGTCTCTGTTGTCTCTGTCATCATGACAGGAGGAATCGCAGGAAATTCGTTAAATCCATCTAAAGCAGGGCAATAACGATTATTCAAATTAACACTCTTTCCGGCGCCAGGATACACAATTAAAGAGTTACAAATGGCTTGGATTGGACATGGAGTAACAAGGGTACCGTACTTGTTCTGGCAACCAATTTTCACTAAATTAGTAATTTTATTGTATCTGGAGACCCAAACCATTCTGCATGCAGTAAAAGCAACTGCATTATTCGCATACGAGTCACAAGAATTGGAAAGGGAGGCAGGAACAGGATTCGTCATAAATTTTTTAAGAGCAGTTTGACACATCGTACAACTAGCAGCATCTTCAAGTTGGATATCAAGAAGTTCATTTGGTTCCTCGGTTCCTAAAGACAAAGCAAGAAGGAAAGCCATTGCGAGGATCAAGACAAACTTCATCATTTTCTTCTATGAATGAAAGAATAAAATCGCGTGAGACGAAGGTTTATATTTAATATTGTTTGTGTTGTTCTCTTCCTGATTACCGTTACATTGTTACATTGCCGGAAGTTTCAAGCATGATCGTTGTCACACCGGTAGTGTTGACATGTAGTGAGGTGAGCACTTCTTTGTTTTGCGAAATGACCCTAACCCTAACCCTAACCCTAACCCTAACCCTAACCCTAACGCTAACGCTAACCCTAACCCTCGCGCTAACGCTAACCCTAACCCTAACCCTTACACCTACATGTAGTGCAAGCTAATCT
>VFQN01005714.1_pt1 | contig 14936 bp, 10 predicted proteins | sample 3512371 | NCBI WGS metagenome assembly VFQN01 (sample SAMN10412370, study PRJNA504923) | tailings metagenome | isolation source: Replicate 2 from Balatoc abandoned mine | place: Philippines: Itogon, Benguet | collected 2017-08-28
ATGGTGGCCAACCCGGGCGCGCGGCCGATGCGCGTCATCGAGGTCGAGCTCAAGTGAGGCCGCCTGCCCGTCGGTGCGGCCTCCCGGGGTAGGGCCCGCTCTCCGAGCGGGCCGTCTGCATCCCCTCGTGCTCTTCGCCATGCTCGAGCCATTTCGTAGCCACCGGCCCTCGGTACGTGGCCGCCGGCCATGCTCGCCCGCCAGGGCCTCGGCGAAGGCAGGGCCGACGCTCAGCGATCTCTCGCGACGCTTCCTGTTGACCGCCGTCGCCTCTTGGCTCAGCTGCGCGACGCTCGCTGGCGGGCAATCGCCGACGCCGACATCGCCCACCCCCGCCGCACGCCCCAACATCGTCGTCATCCTCGCCGACGATCTCGGCTACGGCGACCTCTCGACGTACGGGCACCCGACGCACCGCACGCCGCATCTCGACCAGATGGCGCGCGAGGGCGTGCGGGCGACGGCGGCGTATGCGCCGTCGCCGTCGTGCTCACCCACGCGTGCGTCGCTGCTTACGGGCAAGTATGCCTTCCGGGTCGGCGTGCGCGCGCCGTTCTCGCCGCGCAGCCCGGAGGGCCTGCGCGCACGCGACCACCTCACGCTGCCGCAGGTGCTGCGCGCGGCGGGTTACCGGACGATGGTCGTGGGCAAGTGGCACCTGGGGGACCAGCCGGGCATGCGTCCGCTCGATCACGCGTTCGACCGGTTCGTGGGCCTGCTCTACAGCCACGACTACAAGGACCCGTGGGTGCAGACCGAGGAGCGGCTCGCGCTGTGGGAGGGCGAGACGCGTCGCGTCGAGCATCCCGATCCGGCCACGCTCACGGCCACCTACACGCGCGAGGCGGTGTCGTTCATCCGCGAGCAGGCCGCGGCGAAGCGCCCGTTCCTTCTGTATCTCGCGCACTCGATGCCGCACGTGCCGCTGGCGGTCTCGGCGGCGTTCAGGGGACGCGCGCCCAGCCTCTACGGCGACGTGCTGGCGGAGCTCGACGACTCGGTGGGCCAGGTGCGCGGGGCACTGGCGGCGGCGGGCGTGGCCGACGACACGCTCGTCGTCTTCAGCAGCGACAACGGCCCCTGGAACGCGATGCCCGACCGCATGTTCGGCCGCGACATCGTCAAGCGCTGGGACCACGGCACGCCGGGGCCGTTCCGGGGCGGCAAGGCCGGCACGTACGAGGGCGGGCACCGCGTGCCGCTCATCGCGGCGTGGCCGGGGCGGATTCCGGCGTGGCACGTCACGGGCGAGCCGATCAGCCTGGTGGACGTGCTGCCGACGGTGGCGGGCCTGGCCGGGCAGGCGGCGACACTGCCGCGCGACCTCGATGGCGTGGACGTGTGGCCGCTGCTGTCGTCGCCGGGTGCGCGGGCGGGGGAGCGGATGCTGCTCTACGACAACCTGGGCAAGGCCGAGGCGATTCGCATGGGCCCGTGGAAGCTGCGGGTGTCTTCGGACGGTGGGCCCGGCGCGGAAGGTAGGGCCGGCTCTCCGAGCCGGCCGCCCTCCGGCGAGCGCTCCGAGCTCTTCCACCTGCTCGACGACCCGTCGGAGCGCTACGACCAGTCGTCGGCGCACCCCGACATCGTCGCGCGCCTGCGAGCCCGGCTCGACGCCGAGAATGCCCGTCGTTGACGCATGGCGCATGACGCCTGACGCATGACGCCTAATGCCTGACGCATTGGGGCCGGTAGGGACGGTTGGCCCAACCGTCCGTCACCGCTGGCTCGACTGCCTCCCCATCCCGATTCCACCCGGAAGAGGAGATGACACGCGTGTTGGTAGGGACCGCCGTCCCCTTCGACTTCGCTCAGGGCTAGCCGGCGGTCCGCCGGGCTGACTGCCGGAGAACGCTGCGCTTCGGCTCCCCGACACCCGTTCTGCTACAATGCGATGTTCTGTCTGCCGGCGGCCCCGCCCCGGTGGGCAGGCGTTCCCAGGGTGCCGGTGTAGCTCAGCCGGTTAGAGCATGCGTCTCATAAGCGCAGGGTCGGCGGTTCGAGTCCGCCCACCGGCACCACAGTTTCTTCCAGCCCCATCCATAGTGGTCCACGATAGCGAGATTTGCGCCTGATTTCGCGCGATCGCGTCCGTGGTGATCCACACCGGTCCCCGGCAAGTCACGACTTTTTACAGTAACCATCGCAGGAACTGCCCATTACTGCATCGGGCGGCCTGGAGAGTTACTGCAACGTGGCGGCTGGAGGCGTGATGCCGTGCACGGTCCTGCCCCTCCACGACACCAAGATCCGGAAGACCACGCCGGGCTCGAGCGTGCTCCGCCTGTCGGACGGCGACGGTCTGTACCTGCTGGTGCAGCCGAATGGCGGCAAGTGGTGGCGCTTCGGATACATGCACCTGGCCGATGGACTTCGCTCGGACTCGCGGCCGTCGGTCTGCATGGTATCTTCGTTTGGTATATCTCTCTGGAGGTGCAGGATGGACACTGCCAAGGTCTTCTGGTCCGGGCGCTCGCAAGCGGTGCGGTTGCCGCGTGCCTTTCGAGTCGATGCCGGTGAAGTCCGCATCCGGCGACGTGGGCGTGCGATCGTGCTGGAGCCCGTCCCTGAGTCATGGGAGTGGCTCGACGCGCTCGTCGGCGGCGTCGATGCTGACTTCGCGTCAGCAGTGCGCGAGCAGCCAGATGCGCAGGAGCGCCGCGGGTTGAGGCAGGTGTTCCGCTGATGCGGTATCTCCTGGACGCGAACGCTGTCATTGCGTTGCTGAACGACACGACCTCGCCGATCGCCAGACGTGTCCGTCGCCACGCGCCCCGCGATTTCGGTGTGTCGGCGATCGTCATCCACGAGCTCTACTACGGGGCGTTCAAGAGCCAGCGGGTGGAGCAGAACGTCGCTCGCGTGGACGCGCTTCAGTTCTCCGTGTTGGAGTTCGACGAGGAGGACGCCCGGCAGGCGGGCCAGATCAGGGCCCACCTCGCGTCCACGGGAACGCCGATCGGCCCCTTCGATGTCTTGATCGCTGGCCAGGCCAGGGCACGCGGGCTGACGCTCGTCACCCACAACACCAGCGAGTTCCAGCGAGTGCCTGGATTGATCGTGGAGGACTGGAAGGCTGTCGCGCGACAGCGCCGTGGCCCAGCATGACGAACGCCGACCCAGCTTCACGACGATGCCGGTGTGACCGCCTGCCTTGATGTTCTAGCGTGATCTCGTCGTGGGTGCCCCCGGGGCGAGGTGGACCCCAGGCGCGCGGCCGCGATGCTCGCCTCGACCCAGGCCTGCGCGGCTTGCGGGCCGTCGTCGTCGGCGAGTTGAGCCCGACGCGGGAGGGCGCGCAGTGTCTGGATGGGCGGCGACGCGACGATGCTACGCGCAAGAAAGACTACGCCACTCGGTGCCGCTTGGGGCGTGCGGCTGGCGCCAGCACGAGTCGAAGCTTGAACGGATCGAGCAGCCTGTTCAGCGTCTCGAGCGTCGGGTTGTGGCGCGGATTGATGGCGCGCTGCACGTTCGGCGCGGCCATCCCGACCCTGGACGCGAACTCCTTGACGCCCATCGCCCGGATCACCTTCCCGAGCGCCACCTGAATCGCGACGCCCTCGTCCATCGCGGCCAGCAGGAAGTCCCTGGCGAACTCGGGATCTCGCAGGTCTTCCGCGAGCCCCACGTTCCAGTCCTGACTGCGTCGCGCCATCTCACTTGCCTCCTTGGTACTCGCGCCAGTACGCCTGGGCCTGCCGGATGTCCCGCGTCTGCGAGGCCTTGCTGCCGCCGACCAGCAAGAGCACGAGCGCGTCACCGTCCCGGCCGAAATAGATGCGGTAGCCCGCACCGAACATCACGCGAGCCTCGAGCACTCCACGGCCCACGCCCTTGACGTCGCCGAAGTTGCCGTCCTCGAAGCGGAGGACGCGTGCCTGAAGCCGCGCCCGCGTACTCGGTCCAGCCCGAGCAGCCACTCGCGGAACGGGGCGGTTCCGCCGGCCGTAACGAACTCGCGCACGCGCACGTTCACGGCCTGTGAAAAGTATCACCTCTGATACGAATAGGCAGCGCGGAGGGAAAGACCGCGCCGAGGGCGTGCTTCCCCTCGGCACACGCAGCCCCGGCGCGGCTGTGGGCGACGGCTCTCGTCGCCCTGGTGTCTCCGCCGAAACGGGCGCGGTAGTAGGTAGCGCCGACACCATCACGGTGCATGAAGGCAAGGGTGCTGACCTCAGGCGCATGCCATTCCTGTGCGATTCCCAGGGCATACGCGCAAGGGACGAGAAGGCTTGTGGCGACGAAGCGAAGAAGTACGGTGCAACGCATGGCGCCTTTGAGGTGGAAGCGGCGGAACCAGTCAACCGGACGCCAGTCCGTCACGCAGCGTACCCGGACGTGACGATCGGGCGCTACCCGCCAGCGGTCGGTCCGCACGGTCGGCACTCTCTGCCTGCGTGCCCGGTCCAAGGCGTGCGCATCGAAAAGCTTGTCGTTCACATCGATCGGTGCGAGCGGCCAGTATCGCACCCGGTCGTGACCCTCGGCCCCTGTTCGAGCAACTCGATGGCCGCGACGCGAGGCCGCGCTGCACTATTCTTGTGTTCCGAGAAGCGCACCGGGTGTTAGCGACGTGAGCTGGGGCACCATGGCTGAGGCCGCGTGGCGCATGCGGCCCTCGAGACGTGCGCGGCGGGGCAGCGGCAGTGCAGACTGGGCGACGCGCCTGTGGCCTGGTCCAGGCCGCACAGAACCGCGCGACGGGGAATGTGCGCCAGCGCGTCCGTTTTCAACAGCCGGAGAACACCGTGAGCATGACCTGGCTTCGACAGCTCGTCGATCGTGCGCTTCCGTTCCTGGGAACACGCGCCGAGCCTCAGGGGTTCGCGACCTGGCCGCTCGAGGGCATCGCATTCGCGCAGCAGGGATTGACCGCAGGGCTCGCCGCCGCGGACCGCGTGACGTGGACGGCCGGGGAGCACATGGACGTCGAGCTCACGCGAGCGGCTCGGGACCACTCGCTGGACGATCTGAGCGTTCGCGAATGGCTGGACCAGCAGCGACGATTGGCCGCGGCGAATGGGCGGGGGCTGGTGCAAGCCGACGCCACACGCACGGCATCGGGTGCGCGCGTGCTCGAGGTCATCACCAAGGGCGCTCGCCGACCGGGCTACGACTACGTCGCGACCGCTTGCTGCTCCGACGACGCGCACACATACACCATCAGGATCAGTGCGCACGAAGGCGCGACGACCGGGATGCGCGAGGCCGTCATCAACGTCCTGCTGTTTCAGCTTGGGGAGCTTCGTCTACCGCAGGCGCCACCGTCCCCAACGGGCACCAGGATCGAAGGCTGGTTCGTCGACCCATATGACCCGGCGTGGGACGACACGGCTCTTCGAGCCATCTCCGACGACGAGCGCGCCGACGTCGTATTTCCCAATCATCCGCTGTCGCGTGTCCGTGCGCGGCTTGCGCAGGTGCGAGAGTCGCTCGTGCTGGATGCGCCGCTGGCTCCCACACAGGCGGCGGACGCCCTCGAGCAGGGCCAGACGGGCACGACTCGCGGGGTGCTGTCCGATCGTGCGGTGCGCGAGCTGCAGTGGATACACAACTGCTTCGACCCGATCGCCGCAACCCTGCGAGCCGCCCTCGCCGACCTCGACGAGCAAGGTGCCGGGCATGACGAGCGGGCCGCCAATTGCCTCCTGTACCTCGGCGTCGTCCAGGCTCGCCAGGATCAGTTCGAGGAGGCTGCCGCGTCGCTGGGTCGCGCGATGACGATCTTCGAGGCGGCGCGCGAGCAGGACGACGTCAAGATCGCGGCGGCGCGTGGACACCTCGCACGCGCGCTTCTGCAGCTTGGGCATACGGACCGGGCAGTTGAACTCTTCGAACAGGCCCTTCCGGTGCTCGAGCGTCTCCGACCAGGGCACCTGGTGCTGGCGCAGGTCTCCAACGCGTACGGTCTCCATCTCCTGAAACGCAGTCCGGAGGAGGCGCGCCCCTACGTGCTCCAGGCCAACAACATCGTCGAGTCGTTGGGAGGAGGACGACGGCCGTTCCTGCTGATGGAGACGGTCGGCGAGCCGATGCCGACGCCCGACGAGAACTGACGCGTGCGGTCGGGTGAAGCTCTGCCATGCCTGCGACGCCTCGACGCCGCGTAAGGTCGATCGCAGAACGGAGGTTCTACAGGTAACGGCACCACTGTCTTGAGTGCAGATGCACGTGTGAGCTCTCTCGCTGTGGCCAATCCCGGCCACTCCCTCCGTCTCGCCCGAGACGGAGCACTCGCCCGCCGTCGCCCCAGGGCCACGGAGAAGGGAGTCCTCACATGACCGGCACGACTGCATCCACGATCACGGCGTTGTCCGCCCATCGCGAATGGGCGACACGCCCCCCGGATGAACGGTACGCCTCCGTTCACGCGCTCCACGAGGCCGCCCGCGCACGGCGTCTCGGCACCATGGAACGCCGCATCGACACCGGCGCTCTCGGGACCCTGGCGGTCACCGACGACGAGCTCGCCCTGCGCGACCCCGTCACCGGCACCGCGCCACTCACGCACTGGAGCTTCGAGCAGCTCGCCACCATCGCCGGCGCGCCGCCGAAGTACCTCCGCTCGCTTCCCGCGTCGATCGCCTCGGCGGCCATCAACCACGGGATGTCGCGCCAGCCCCGCGCACAGCACCAGCTGTTCGTGGACGAAGGCGCGCCGGGGACCGTCCGCGTCCTGAGCGAAGTCGAAGGACCGCGGTACACGCGGGTCCACCACGACGAGCTGGCCGGCCGGGTGCTCGACCTCATGGCGTCGCATCCCGCCTGGCACCTGCCGCTCGGCTATCAGGACGGCGTCTTCGGTGCGGCACGCGTCCCGTCGGGCGCGTACCTGGGGGATCGCGATCTCTTCCTGTTCCTGGTGGACGGGAACCGGGATCTCGACGACCCGACCGACGCCTCACGATCGGGCATGTTTCGCGGGTTCATCCTCCGGAACAGCGACGTGGGCGCCGCCGCCCTCACCCTGGATGTGTTCCTGTTCAGAGCGATCTGCGGGAATCACATCATCTGGGGCTTCCAGCACGTGGCCGCGTTCCGGCGCCGCCACGTGGGCACGACGATCCAGGACGCGTGGACGCACTCCCTTGCCGGTATGCGCCAGGCGCTGGATGCCGACACGTCGGCGGATCGCGCGATGGTGCTCCGGGCGGCGACCACGGAGCTCGCGTCGACGCGTGACGAGGTGATCCAGGTGGCGACGACGCGGCTCGAGCTGCCGCGGAAGGCCGCCACCGAGGCGTACGACCTCGCGGAGGTGTACGAGGGGAATCCCCGCTCCGTCTGGGGCTACGTGCAGGAGCTGACGCGCCTCAGCCAGCGCACGCCCTGGCAGGACGGCCGGTTCGCCCTCGACCGCGCCGCCAGCCGCCTCCTCACCACGGTCCACTGACCCTGGTGCCTGCCGCGGGCGCCCAGCGCGCCCGCGGCGCCTTCTCCCACACACCCTGACGGGCCGGCCCAGGTCGGCCCGTTCCCTGCGCGAGCGCACTCGCGCCTGTCTGCACGGCGCGCCTCAGTGAGCCGCCGTGCCCGACCGGCCGGAGGTCTGTCTCTCCGGCCCGCAAGGAGCCAACCCATGTCTCGTTCGACGACGCCGTTCTCGCGTGTGACCACCACCCGCCACCGTGTGCGGGAGTTCGTGTGTGCGTATCGACCGCTCCGGGACGCCGAAGGTCACGTCGTCTCTCTGCCGACGCTGGTCCTCAACAACCCGGAGACCGCCGCGCGGGCGCTCACGCCGCTCCTCGCGCAGGAGCCGGTGGAGGTCTTCGCCATTGCGTGCCTCTCGGCCCGCAAGCGCCTGCTCGCCTGGCACCTCTGCTCGCGCGGTACGCGCACGGGCACGCAGGTGTCGATGCCGGACGTCTTCGTCCCGGCCGTCCTCACCCCGGGGACGACGGGGCTCATCGTCCTGCACAACCACCCGAGCGGCGAGCCGTCGCCGAGCGTGGACGACGTGGCCATCACGCGCCGGCTGCAGCTCTCGGCGGTGATCCTCGGCCTCGACCTGCACGACCACCTCATTGCGGGGGAGGGCGGGCAGTACTTCTCGTTCCGCGAGGCGGGTCTCCTGGGGACCGGGCTCGAGGAGATCGCCGCTGCATGCGGCGCGCCTCCCACACAGGCTTCGCAACCTCCGCGGAGCTGACCTCACGCAACCTGCCGAGCCGGGCCATCACGCGATCCAGCGTGGGGCTCGCCTCGGCCTCGTCAAGGCGCGACTGCGTCGCCCCCAAAGTCGCCGCGGGGCTGCGGCCCTGACGGCAGTTGCAGGCTCTCACGAGCGCAAGCGACGGTGCGGGGAGCTCCGTTCTCTGCTCCCGCACACAAAGGGGCACGATGCGGTGGAACGCCGCGCAATCGCGGGCCTCGTGAATGCGACGCGATGACCACTCGCAAGTGCGTACGATGAGTACACGCGAGCTCGCTCAAGCTGCCTACAGCTCGCCGCAACTAGGCTAATGACATGTTCCACACGATCGTGCCGGGTGCTCCGCCGCAGCGCAGGCGAGCTCTCTTCGTGTCGGTGTTGTGGCTGGTCATTCCCTCCAGAGTGCATATAGGATGATAGCCATTGTAGACCCTCTCAATTGCTGGTGGACTCGGCTTCCGGTCGCCAAGCGCTCGGCTACCAGCTTGTATCAGCGAGGGCCTGCAGGGCGACCCGGAGCGCCAGCGAGGTAGCCTTGATTCTGGCAACGCTGCAGAACGCGGACTAGCTATGCGTCTAGTGTCAATCCATATATCCGACGCGCCACCGGTTCGTCGTTTCGAAGTGAGCGGCCTGTCCAACGTCGTGGTGCTGGCAGGTCCCAATGGCGTCGGCAAGACCCGCCTCCTAAACGCCTTGGTTGACTGCTTCCGCAACCCGCGGGCTTCTGGCACTCGACGCATAGAGGTGGAAGCGACCTCAGACGCCGAGCGACAAGAGTGGGGCAAGTCACGCCTAGATACGGCGGCGCCGAGCGACGTCGAGGCGTTACGTCGAACACTGCAGCGCAACCGGAGCAGAAGTGCGTGGACGAGTAGTCTCATTCATTTCGAGAGCGACAGAAGTATTCAACAGCTCCAGCCTTACACGTTCTCGTGGGACATTGTTGACCCGTTTCTGGAGAACATCGGATGGGACTTCGCTTTTCAAGGTCTCAAGAACCGATTTCAGGACACATTGCATTCAATCTTCCGGACCGTTCAAAGCCGGCGGAACGAAATAGCACTTCGCGCCGAGCAACTGATCAGAAGCGGAGCGACGTCAATGGAACTCGACTTCCGGGACCCCATCGCTCCATTCAAGTCGGCATTCGCACAACTGTTAGCACCCAAGATTCTGCTGGAGCCAGAGGCGAGAGAGCAGCGCCTCTTCTATGAGTTCGAGGGCCAGAAGCACTCTATCGATACGTTGAGCTCTGGCGAGCGTGAAGTCGTCAACGTGGTATTCGACTTCATCCTCAGAGTGCCAAGTCACTCAATCGTGATATTTGATGAGCCGGAACTCCACCTGCATCCAGAGCTAAGCTACCGGCTGCTCCAGACGCTTCAGACGGTGGGCTACCAGAATCAGTTCGTCTTTTGCACGCACTCGCCCGAGATCATCACAGCAGCTCTCGACAACTCGGTTGTGTTCGTGAGTCCGCCCAAGGATCACGCGGCGAATCAGGCTATTCCTGTACGTGAAGATGACGAGACCCATCAGGCGTTGCGTCTCCTGGGGCAGTCTGTAGGCATTGTTGCGCTGGGGCGAAAGATTGTCCTCATCGAGGGCGTCGACACTAGCCTCGACAAGCAACTATACGGTTCGATACTGCGCAATCGCTTTCCGAATCTGGTGCTGGTGCCAAGCGGCGGAAAGCAGGTAATTCAATCGTTTGCCACTTTGGTGGACTCTGTTTTGAGCCGGTCAATCTGGGGTGTCGAGTTTTTCATGCTCTGTGACCGCGATGCTGTTCCGCCGCACGCGGACGCAGTGGCGATAGAGAGGGGAGCTGCAGGTCGGCTGCGCGTGCTCTCGCGCTATCATCTGGAAAACTACTTCCTTGATGAGTCGATCATTGCCGCGGTATTCCGCGAGATGGTTCCGCCCGCATCGTGGCTCGTCGATGCCAATAGGGTCCGCGCCGAATTGAGGTCGTTGGCGCTCGGTATGGTGTCGTATACCGTAGCTCTCGGAGAGTCAGCCTTCTACCGCCAGCGCGTCGGAGCAGTGGATCTGATGCCGAAGGGCGTCCATACGGCGGGAGCGGAGGAGCTGATTGCGAAGCTGCAGGAGCGGGCGCGGCAGGAGGTCGAGCGGGTCGAGACGATGCTCGACGTGAGCGCGATTGAGCAATCAGCCAGAAGCCGGTTGGCGGAGCTGAACGACAGTCTCGAACGCGATACGGACGACTGGAAGCGTCTTGTGCCTGGTAAGCAACTCTTATCCAAGTTTGCGTCAAAGGCAAACATAGATGTGGGATGGCTAAAAGCTCTCTACATAAATCATGCAGAGCGAACCGGATCGGCTGCCTTCTCTGACATCGTGGACGTGTTCAGAGCGTTCTCAGAGCAGTAGAGGCTACTACCCAACGTGGGCCTGGTGCTGCGAGCTGACCCGCAAACGAGGGAGCGACCTTGTTTGCAGAGGCGCGTTATTCGTCCCACGTGTCACGCACTCCAGCACTGCGCAGCGCCGACCGTGCCTAAGTAGCTAACTAGGCGTCCATCACGTGAGCCAGCGTCAAGCGCGCTTCGGCGTTGTCAAGGCGCGAATCCGTCGCCCCCGCGTCGCCGCGGGGCTCCGGCCTTGACGAGCGCCAAAGCGCGCCCGAACTTTCTCAATCACGTGACGGCCGGCTTGCTCTGAGGCTCGCGCGGCGTTGATGGTCGCCATGGCGTTTGCGGCCCGCACAACACAGAAATGTCCTTCCGCCCAAGTCGGTCGACGCGCGAAGCCTCGGGAACCGGTCATGCTAAATCGGGCTCACGCGTACGCTATAAACGTGGCTTTGGGAAGCGCAGCAACCTTGCTCAGGAACTCCGGAAGATTCGAAGCAGTGGTGGCGTGGATGTCGTGGCAAAGGAAGATGGAGTGGCCACGCTTCCGGATGGAGCCGACGGACAGGTCAACCCAGATGTTGGGCTTGCGATCGGCCCGCCAATCATCCGAATCGACAGTCCACAGCATCATGTCGTACCCCATGTCCCGGACGACCTTGTCCACAAGTGGGTTGTGCGCGCCATACGGCGGTCGAAACAACTTGCGGCTCGTCAAGTAGTCGCCAATCAGGTCCTCAGTTCTCTTGATCTCGTCCCGAATCCGAGACTCGCTCAGTTTCGTCAAGTCTGGATGGCTGAAGGTGTGGTTTCCGATGCGATGGCCCTCTGCATAAGCGCGCTCGAGGATCTGGAGGCCCCCCGCTGCCTTGACTCTGGAGCCAAGAACAAAGAACACGCCCTTGGCACCGTGTGAGGCCAAGGCATCCAGTACCTTGGGCGTCCATTTGGGATGCGGGCCGTCGTCAAACGTCAACAGGACCTCTCGGCCGCCCTCGAGTGTTCCGTACACTTGCGCCATCAGCTAGTCTCCCGTCCTTCTCTTGCTCTGGCAGCCATGGCGCTGTCCCGGGACCGCTTCCGCAGTCCGCGTCATGGCCCCACCACGCTGCCGTCGCTGTAGCACCGGAGATACCGGCGGTGGTGGGAGGACGAGCATCTCGCCGCGAGTCTGACACAGCGGCTGGCTGGTTCATGCGACCTGCTGCTGCTGAGTCACCCGGACAGCGTCGTGGGCGGGGACATCGACAACCTGCGTCGAGTGTCCGAGCAGGAACTGGTCTGATTCTCTTTGTGCGCCGGCCACGATGCCGGTGGCGCCGCGGCCACAACAGCCCCGGTCTGGGTCAGGCACTCGGGCGCGGCCAGACGGCCACGATGCTCCTGGTGAGGTCCAGGCTGCGCTCACGGATGCAGTCCTCGGTCCAGCGATCCTTGTCAGTCACTCCCTGGCTCGTGATCGTCAGGTGACTGTAGTGATTCAGGAGCCACTGCTTGCCTCGCCCCGGGTGGATGCCGCCGATCTGCCGCGCGGTCGTGTCCTCGTCCGTCCACGGTCGATGCGACAGCTCACGATTCAGTTTCGCCGTCACGAGCGTGAGGTTGCCGAGCGTATCGAGTAACGCGTCTCGTGACCGGGCTTCATCCTCTGTCAGGCCTGCGTTCCAATGCGAACGCCACCCCTGTGGCATGACGTGCTCCAACTGGAGGCCAGACGCCAGAGGGCCATCGTTACCGAGTTCGGCCCTGCGATGCAGTTCAACTGCACCGAGCACCGTCCGGAGCCTCTGCTGCTTGATGCTGGCGTACAAACGCGCCGTCGGCAGCTCGCGCAGTACGTCGTCATCGGACGGCCACGACCTGGCATCGGCAGTCTGGCTAGCCAGGAACGCTGACACGGTGCGGCCCACGTCGTTGCTCGGGTTCCGCTCGAGTTCCTTGAGGAGTGCCACGACCAACTTGTTCACGTCCTTCATGGTCCGGCGGAGAAGTGTCCTTCGGACTGCCCAGCTCTCGAGTGCCGAGAACGCGGCAGACATCGCGTCCGCGCTGGTGGTTCGACGAAGCATCCAGAGCACGAGGGGCGTGAACGATCCGAGTTCCAGGGCCTCGACGACCCTCCGCACGAACGAGCCGACAGCCGTCCCGTCGTCCAGGTCCGTCAGTTCCCGGTACCGGTCAGCGTCAGTCCGCAGGTCGTTCAGGAATGACGATGCCGAATCGAGGTCCGAGAGCCGTGCCGTGGAGTAGTCCCGGAACTGCCTGAAGACCTGCTCTGTCGGAACCTCTTCACTCCTGATCATCGTGAGCCAGTACTGGAGGAAGATGTCGATGCGAGACCGGTAGAGGCGGCCCTGAGCCACCTCTTTGCGCCACCAGTCGGTGTCGAAGTCGCCCCAGTAAAGATCGGCCCACTCGTCGACCGGTGCGCCGATATCTTCGCAACACTGGAAGACATGGTTCTTCACCAGGTCCGCCGCGAGGAGGGGAGTGCCTCGGTCGTTGATGGTCTCGAAGATCAGCTGGTCATCGTCTGAGTCGTCCAGATTGATCGCGACCACCTGGAGACCGCTGTGGAGTACCTTGAACAGTCGCCCGAGGCGCTCGATGACCACATCCTGCGAGGCGTCGCCATCCTGAGCCCAAGCCTGCATTTGCCTGACAAAGAAGAAATGAGCTTTCGCGAGGCGACCTTGAGGCGTGTCCGCTGACAGCTCAGCGCGATCCATGACCGCGGCGAACTCGGCACGATCGATTCGCGATGGCAGGAGCTTGTATTTCTTGTTCGACTTGGAGAACCGCGTCTGCGAATTGCGGGTCAGGTCTCCGAGACTCTCGGCCGACTCTGACGCGCCAAGGGCGGACAGAACCTGATGGGCCGCATGCAAGAGCAGTTGGAGCGTTGTGAGTCTCTGCTGGCCGTCGATCACCTTGCGCCGAGTGGGATCGCCAGCGGGAACGTTCACCTGCTTCAGTACGACAGCTCCAAGGAAGTGGCGCGGCGGCCTCTTGGATGTGGTCTGTCCCGCCTCGTCCTCGTCGGAACTGGCGAGGCGCTCGATGTCATCCCAAAACGGCTGCCATTGATCCTCCTCCGTCCACACGTACGGGCGCTGAAATGGTGGGATCTCGTAGGTGACGATGCCTTCGAACAGCTCGCCTGGTGTGAGGGCGTGTGAGTCCATATGTCCGGTGCGCGGGTGCGTTCAGTACCTTATAGCAGGGCTGGCAGCGGTGACAATTGCCTGGCGCTCGCAGGTTCCCGGAGCCAGGCGTCCGTGGATGTCAGAACGCGCGTGGCCGCGACGTTGTCGACGGACGGGACAAGATCCCTGGAGCAGACTTCGTCCAGTGGAGAGGATGTGAAGTGAGTATTACTACTGCTTTGTCAGGGGGAGAGGCTGCCATTCACGCCGCGGGGCTCGCCGTCAATCGGTCGAACTCTATCGGCGAGGAGGAGATCCGACGGGCCGTCCCTGTGGCTCGCACCGCAGCCCTCGCACTGAAGAACAAGTCCGAGAGCACCGGTTGGAGAGTGGGTGAATTCACCGGGTTGGGCATCTCGCCCTTCCAGAACTGGCTTTACGGGAAGAACCGCGAGTGGCGCTTCACCGACGGCACGCTGTGCGTGCTGTGGACTGTGGAGTTCCCGCACGCGCACTCCGACTACCCGAAGCGGCACAAGTACATCGCGTCCACGCGCCCTGATTACAACAACGGCGACCACGGCGCGCCGGCGCCCGCGGAGCCGTGTGTCGGATACGACCGATGGGGCGAGCCCACTGAGGCTCGGTCTGTTCTCAGCCCGCTTCCGACCCGCGCACCGCTGCCGGCGGCGCCGTCGACGCCTACATCACCAGAAATCCGGATCCCGATGGCAACCGCGGTGCCCGTCCATGTTCCTCCGCCTGTGCCGCGCGCGGCCGACGGCCTGAAGGCGAGCCCCGAGGCGTCAGCGGCCAGGCTCGACAGGCTGGAGGCCTACATGAACGAGGACGTCCTCGGCCCTCGAGAAGGTGAACGGAACGCCCGCAGGGGCTTGTCGGCGCTGGTCGGTCGCGGTGTGCTCAGATCGGAGAGCACACGGGCCCGCCTGGTGCTGGCCTTCCCGGCAACGCTGGCTTCGCGCTGGATGCCCGGCCTGTACCCGGAACGAGCGTCGCAGGTCCACGGCGCCGACGACCACGGGCGCGCGCCTCGCTCAGCGGCCCCGGAGATGTGCGTCGAACCACCGAATCATCTCCGATGTGAAGTCGACGTTCTCCGGATTGGGCGTCATTCGGTGTCCCGCGCCAGGCACGCGAACCAGCCTGGCTGCGACACCCGCCGCCTTGAGTGCGGTCTCCATCTTCTCGGAATGCTCGAACGGGACGCCCGTGTCCTTGTCACCGTGAATC